>Ga0079224_100001998_pt1 | contig 24296 bp, 26 predicted proteins | sample Stecom2015_FD_80414 | JGI IMG/M metagenome (GOLD analysis project Ga0079224, IMG submission 80414) | Agricultural soil microbial communities from Utah to study Nitrogen management - Steer compost 2015 | ecosystem: Environmental > Terrestrial > Soil > Agricultural land | place: USA: Utah... | reverse complement strand
GGGTCGTGCGCTGCGCCCCTCGACCGACTCCTGACCTCACGGGCCCAGTCTCCCACGACGCAGCGGCGCCCCGGGACCGGCCGACCGGCCCCGGGGCGCCGTGCCGCCCGCGGGTCACATGCTCTCGATGAGCCGCTCCACCCGCTCGTCGACGCTCTTGAACGGGTCCTTGCACAGCACGGTGCGCTGCGCCTGGTCGTTGAGCTTGAGGTGAACCCAGTCGACCGTGTAGTCGCGACGCGCCTCCTGGGCGGCACGCACGAAGTCGCCGCGGAGCTTGGCCCGGGTCGTCTGCGGCGGCACCGCCGTGGACTCGAAGACCTCCAGGTCGGTCGTGACCCGCTCGACCATGCCGCGCGCCGCGAGCAGGTTGTACAGGCCCTCGGTGCGCGAGATGTCGTGGTACGCCAGGTCGAGCCGCGCGATGCGCGGGTCGTCCAGGCTCATCCCGTGCTTCTCCTGGTACCGGCGGATGAGCTTGAGCTTGATGGCCCAGTCCAGCTCCCGGTCGATCAGTGACAGGTCGTCCGACTGCAGTGCCCGCAGCCCGCGCTCCCACAGGTCGAGGACCTGCTTGACCACCGGCGTGACCTCCAGGTTCGCCTCCACGAGCTCCTTGGCCCGCTCGTAGTACTCCGCCTGGATCTCGACAGCGGTCATGGTGCGCCCGTTGGCCAGCGTCACCGCGTGCTTCCCGGTCCGGTCGTGACTGATCTCCCGGATCGCTCGGATCGGGTTCTCCAGGGTGAGGTCCCGCATCGGCACCCCCGCCTCGACGAGGCGCAGCACGAGGTCCGTGGTGCCCACCTTGAGCATCGTGGTCGGCTCCGCCATCGACGAGTCGCCGACGATCACGTGCAGACGCCGGTACAGCTCGGCATCCGCGTGCGGCTCGTCGCGCGTGTTGATGATGGGCCGCGAGCGCGTCGTCGCGCTCGAGACCGCCTCCCAGATGTGGTCGGCGCGCTGGGACAGGCAGTACACCGCGCCGCGGGGCGTGGCGAGCACCTTGCCCGCCCCGACCAGGATCTGGCGGGTGATGAGGAACGGGACCAGCACGTCCGACAGCCGTGAGAAGTCTCCCGACCGCCGCACGAGGTAGTTCTCGTGGCAGCCGTAGGAGTTGCCCGCCGAGTCGGTGTTGTTCTTGAACAGGTGGATCCTGCCCGGCAGGTCCTCGTGCTCGAGGCGCTGCTGCGCGTCGGCCACCAGGCCTTCGAGGATGCGCTCGCCCCCGCGGTCGTACGAGACGAGCTGGCGCACGTCGTCGCACTCCGCCGTCGCGTACTCGGGGTGGGAGCCCACGTCGAGGTAGAGGCGGGAGCCGTTCCTCAGGAACACGTTCGAGGAACGGCCCCACGCCACCACCTTCCGGAACAGGTAGCGGGCGACCTCGTCGGCCGACAGGCCGCGTCCGTCGTCGGCAGCGCACGTCACGCCGTACTCGGTCTCGAGACCGAAGATCCTACGGTCCATGGACTTCCCCTCCCCGTTCGCGGAACGTGCTGCTAGTGGCTGGTCCCGCCCGAGGTGCCGGAGTCGCCCGGCCCCTCGTCGGGCTCGTCCGTCGATCCGTCGGCGGGCCGGTCGTCCGGGCCGTCGGTCGGCTGGTCGTCCGGTGTCCCCGTGGACGGCTCGGGCGGGCCGCCCTCCGGCACGGGCCTGGCGTCGCCCGCCGGCGGGGCGTCCGCGGCGGGCGATCCGCCGTCGGCCAGCAGGTCGGCCAGCACCTGGCCGGTGAGCCGCCGGAATGCCCGCCGCGGACGGTCGCGCTCCAGGACGGCGACCTCGAGCTGCGTCGCCTCGATCGTCCGGGGTGTTCCCCCCTCGCCCGAGCCGAGCGCCGCGACCGCCAGCCGCAGCGCCTCCCCCAGCGACAGGTCCTCCCGCCAGCCCTCCTTGACCTTGCGGCCGAGCTGCTCGGCCTGGCCGCCCATCACGACGAACCCGTGCTCGTCCGCCACCGTGCCGTCGTAGGTGAGGCGGTAGATCTGGTCGTCGGCCGGCCGCGCGCCCACCTCCGCGACCACGATCTCGACCTCGAGCGGCTTGGACTCGGTGATGAACACGGTGCCGAGCGTCTGCGCGTACGCGTTCGCCAGGCCGCGGGCCGTCACGTCGGACCGGTCGTAGGAGTACCCGCGCATGTCGGCGTACCGCACACCGGCCACGCGGAGGTTCTCGAACTCGTTGTACTTGCCGACCGCGGCGAAGCCGATGCGGTCGTAGATCTCCGAGATCTTGTGCAGCGCCCGCGACGGGTTCTCCGTGGCGAACGCGATGCCGCCGGCGTACGCGAGCACCACGACGGACCGTCCGCGCGCGATGCCCTTCCGGGCGAAGTCCGCCCGGTCCTTCATCAGCTGCTCGGGCGAGACGTAGAACGGCATGTTCATGCGAGGCTCCCCCTCTCCCTGCGCTGCGCCACGATCTCCTTGGCCGCGCGCGCCACCTCGTCGTCCCCGACCCGGCGGTACCCGTCGGCCGTCACCAGCGCGACCACGGGGAAGATCCCGCGGACGGTGTCCGGCCCGCCCGTCGCCGAGTCGTCGTCCGCCGCGTCGTACAGGGCCTCGACGGCCACCCGGACCGCCTCGTCGCCGTCCATGCCGCGCCGCCAGAGCTTCTTCAGGGCGCCGCGGGCGAACAGCGAGCCCGAGCCCACGCCGTGGTGCTCGTGCTCCTCGTACCGCCCGCCGGTGGCGTCGTAGCTGAAGATGCGGCCCACGCCCTTGTCCAGGTCGTAGCCCGCGAACAGCGGCACGACCGCGAGGCCCTGCATCGCCATGGACAGGTTGCCGCGCAGCATGGTCGCCAGGCGGTTCGCCTTGCCCGTGAGGGACAGCAGGGAGCCCTCGATCTTCTCGTAGTGCTCCAGCTCGAGCTGGAACAGGCGCACCAGCTCCAGGCCGATGCCCGCGGAGCCTGCGATCCCGACCGCCGAGTACTCGTCGGCCGGGAAGACCTTCTCGATGCTCCGGCTGGCGATCATCGGGCCCGCGGTCGCGCGGCGGTCACCCGCGAGGAGCACGCCGCCCTCGAAGGTCACGGCCACGATGGTCGTCGCGTGCGGGGACAGGGCCGCCGGGTCGGTCGTGCCCGCGGGCACGGCACGGTTCCCGGGCAGCCGGTCGGGGGCGTGCTCGGCCAGGAAGTCCACGAAGGACGACGATCCCGGACGCAGGAAGGCGTCCGGGAGTCGTCCTGCGGTGCGGTCTGCGTTCAGGTTCACTGCCCACCCTTCTGGACGAATCCACGCACGAACGACTCGGCGTTCGTCTCCAGCACCTCGTCGATCTCCTCGAGCAGGGCGTCGACCTCGTCGTCGTCCTTCTGGGCGGACGCGGCGGCCGGCGCCGGCGTCTCGACGTCGTCGTCCGGAGTGCGGTCCTCGTGTGACGGGTTGATTCTTTCCTGACCGGCCATGATCGCCTCCTGGTGATTCTCTGACGTAACGCTGGTCCGCAAGCCTAGGCTTCGCTAGGTCCCGACACTAGGCGGTGACACCGACATCCCCCGTCACCTCCGTCCGGAGAGTCCTGCCAGCAGCGCACCCGCGTCGGGGCTCGCCTCGAGCAGGGCGCCGATGTGGCGACGGGTGCCGCGCGTCGGGTCGAGCATCGGCACGCGCTGCAGCGCCTGCGTGCCGTCGACGTCGAAGATGACCGAGTCCCAGCTCGCCGCCGAGACCTGGTCCCCGTACCGCGCCATGACCTCGCCGCGGAAGTAGGCGCGCGTGTCGGTCGGCGGGTGCTGCACGGCGCGCGCGACGCTCTGCTCGTCGACCACGCGGTCGACGGCACCCTTGGCGACCAGCCGGTGGTAGATGCCGCGCTCGGGCCGCACGTCGGACCACTGCAGGTCCATCGCGTGCAGGCGCGGGTGGTCCCAGTCGAGGTTGTCGCGCGAGCGCAGGCGGTCCAGCAGCCGCAGCTTGGCGAGCCACTCCACCTCCCGCGCGCACGAGGCCGGGTCGGTGCCGAGCCGCTCGATCACCGACGACCAGCGGTCCAGCACGGCGTCGGACTCCGCGTCCGTGCCGAGCACCTTGAGCGACCGTCGCACGACGTCGGCCACCTCGCCCTGGATCTGGAGCGCCGTCATCGTGCGGCCGTCCGCCAGGTCGAGCGGGGCCGACAGATCGAGGTCGCGCGACACCTTCTGCACGTCGGTGACCGGCGAGAGCAGCCGCAGCGCACCGAGCTCCGCCCGCGCGTCCACCCCGGCCTCGGCGAGCTCGTCGAGGTGCTCGAGCACCCACAGCACGAGCGAGGTCGTGCCGGTCTTGAGGTAGGTCGGCACCTCCATGCAGTTCGCGTCGCCCATGATGAGGTGAAGACGGCGCCAGCGCTGACGGTCCGCGTGCGGCTCGTCGCGCGTGTTGACGATCGGCCGCCGCAGCGTGGTCTCCAGTCCGATCTCGGCCTCGATGTAGTCGGCGCGCTGCGAGATCTGGTAGCCGGCGGTGCCGCTCGTGACGCCGAGCCCGACCCGGCCCGACCCGGCGAAGACCTGCCGCGTGACGAGGAACGGCGTGACCAGCTCGGCGAGCGTCGTGAACGGCAGCGCGCGGTCCACCAGGTAGTTCTCGTGGGTGCCGTAGCTGGCGCCCTTGCCGTCCACGTTGTTCTTGTAGAGCACGACCTCGCTGCCGGGGAACGAGGACAGCTCGCGCAGCGCGGCGAGCATGACCCGCTCGCCCGCCACGTCCCAGCGCACGATGTCCTGCGGGGTCATGACCTCGGGCGAGGAGTACTCGGGGTGGGCGTGGTCCACGTACAGGCGTGCGCCGTTGGTGAGGATGACGTTCGCCGCGCTCGGGTCGTCGTAGTCCTCCGCCGCCGGACGCTCGACCTCCTGGGTCGACCCGCCGCGGCGGCGACCGCGTCCGGGCACGCCCGGCTCGACGACCGGCACCTGGCCGGTCACCGGGCCGTGCACCGGGCCGGACGGAGCTGGCGCCGTCGGGTCGTCCGTCAGCATCGACGGCTGGGCGGAGGCACGGTCGAGATGGAACCCGCGCGCGTCCTGCAGCGGGTCCTCGTCGTCGTAGTCCCACCGCGCCTTGGCACCCCTGCCGTCCTCCCGCGTGGAGATCGCCCGGTAGGTCGTCACCACCTGGCTCGACAGCAGCATGGGGTTGGCCAGGGGGCGGCCCGGCTGCAGCACTCCGTACTCGGTCTCGATGCCCATCACTCGACGCACGCTCACGTCCACCACCCTATGCCGGAGTAGTCCCGTTGGTGAGGTAGGGTCCCGTGCCCGCCGGGCGGCGGCCACGGGACCCTGTCCCGGTGGTCCTCAGAGGTACTGACCGGTGTTCTGGACGGTGTCGATGGTGCGCGGCGTCGAGCCCTCGCCCTTCTTCTGGACGATCGTGCGGATGAAGACGATGCGCTCGCCCTTCTTGCCGCTGATGCGGGCCCAGTCGTCGGGGTTCGTCGTGTTCGGGAGGTCCTCGTTCTCCTTGAACTCGTCGACGCACGCGGTCAGCAGGTGCTCCACGCGGATGCCCTTCTGACCGGTGGACAGGAAGTCCTTGATCGCGTTCTTCTTGGCCCGGTCCACCACGTTCTGGATCATGGCGCCCGAGTTGAAGTCCTTGAAGAACAGGGTCTCCTTGTCGCCCGAGGCGTAGGTGACCTCGAGGAACTGGTTCTCCTCGTCCTCGGAGTACATGCGCTCCACGACCGAGGTGATCATCCCGTCGAGGGCCTCGCTGACGTTGTTGCCGTACTCGGCGAGGTCGTCCGGGTGGACCGGGAGCTCCTTCGTGAGGTACTTGCCGAAGATCTCCTTGGCGCCCTCGGCGTCCGGCCGCTCGATCTTGATCTTCACGTCCAGGCGGCCGGGCCGCAGGATGGCCGGGTCGATCATGTCCTCACGGTTGGAGGCGCCGATGACGATGACGTTGTCGAGCCGCTCGACGCCGTCGATCTCGGCGAGGAGCTGCGGCACGATCGTCGTCTCGACGTCCGAGGAGAGACCCGTGCCGCGGGTGCGGAACAGCGACTCCATCTCGTCGAAGAACACGACGACGGGCATGCCCTGGCTGGCCTTCTCCCGGGCGCGGGCGAAGATCAGGCGGATGTGCCGCTCGGTCTCGCCGACGTACTTGTTGAGCAGCTCGGGACCCTTGACGTTGAGGAAGTAGCTCTTCACCTCGGGGTTGCCGCCGTTGGCCCGCGCGACCATCCCGGCCAGCGAGTGGGCGACGGCCTTGGCGATGAGCGTCTTGCCGCAGCCGGGCGGGCCGTACAGCAGCACGCCCTTGGGCGGGCGCAGCCCGTGCTCGCGGAACAGGTCGGGGTGCGCGAACGGCAGCTCGACCGCGTCCCGGATCGCCTCGATCTGCGGGCCCAGGCCACCGATGTCCTCGTACTCGATGTCCGGGACCTCCTCGAGGACGAGCTCCTCGACCTCGGACTTGGGCACGACCTCGAAGACGAACCCGCTGCGGGTGTCGACCGTCAGGGAGTCGCCGACGCGCAACGGCGTGTCCATCACCGACCCGGCGAGGCGCACGACGCGTTCCTCGTCGGCGCGCCCCACGACGAGCACACGGTCGCCCCCCAGCAGCTCCTTGACGGTGACCAGCTCGCCCGTGCGCTCGTACTCGCCGGCGCCGACCACGGTCATCGCCTCGTTCAGCTTCACCTCCTGCCCGGGGAGCAGGCGCGTGACGTCAAGGCTGGGGCTCGCGGAGACGTGCATCTTGCGACCCGCCGAGGAGATGTCCACCGACCCGTCGGGGTGGGCACCCAGGAACACGGCGTACGTCCCCGGCGGCTTGGCCAGGTCGTCGAGCTGTTTCTTGAGCTCGACGATCTGGTCGCGCGCCGCGCGGAGAGCTTCCGCGAGTCGCTCGTTCTTGGCTGAGAGGAGGGCGATCTGGCGCTCGTAGTCGCGGCTCGGCAAAGATTCGTTCTCGGGATGGTTGTAGCCTGACGTGCTCTCGGTCATGACATCCCCTCTCGTAGGGCCCGGGAGGCGACCATATGACGCAAACGCCTCCGAGAACAGCACTCTAAGCACAGTCACCGACACACCGGGAGCAAGAACACCCGTTTGAGACGTGCGGAGTACTCGATCGTTACAGGCCGTTCACGCAGGCGGGATGACGCCGCCCTCCGGTGCAACGCCCAGGTCACGGCGCACCTTGCGGACCTTCTTGTCCGACACGGCGCGCTCCCCGAGGTCCTCCGGGGTCCACTCCGCGTCGGGCGCGGTCGGGTACGCACCCTTGGCAGGACGCCGTTTCCGCTCGGGCGCGACCACGCCGTCGGCGAGCCGGCGGGCGGTGATCAGGAAGCCGGTGTGGCCGATCATCCGGTGCTCGGGGCGGACGGCCAGGCCCTCCAGGTGCCAGCCGCGGACCATCGTCTCGAACGCCGACGGCTCGGCGAACCGGCCGTCGGCGCGCAGGTCTTCCGCTGTGCGCGAAAGCTGCGTCGTGGTGGCCACGTAGCAGACGAGCACGCCGCCGGGTACGAGCGCACGGGCGACCGCGTCGACGTTCTCCCACGGCGCGAGCATGTCCAGCACGACCCGGTCGACCGAGCCCGGCTCGGCGACCTGGGGCAGCACGTCGGCGAGGTCGCCGACCGAGAGCTCCCACGCGGGGTGCGCGCCGCCGAAGACCGTCTCGACGTTGCCACGTGCGATCGCGGCGAAGTCCTCACGCCGCTCGATCGAGTGCACGTGGCCCGCGTCGCCGACGGCACGCAGCAGCGACATGGTCAGCGCGCCGGACCCGACGCCGGCCTCGACCACCCGGGCGCCAGGGTAGATGTCGGCCATGCCGACGATCTGGGCGGCGTCCTTCGGGTAGACGACGGCGGCGCCGCGCGGCATGGAGAGCACGTAGTCGGACAGCAGCGGCCGCAGGGCGAGGTACTCGACCTCGGCGGTGTTGGTCACGACGCTGCCCTCGGGCTGCCCGATGAGCTGCTCGTGCTTGAAGTAGCCCTTGTGCGTGTGGAACGTGCCACCGGGCTGGAGCGTGATGGTGTGCAGGCGGCCCTTGGGGTCGGTCAGCTGGACCTTGTCGCCCACGCGGAACGGGCCGCGGCGCTGCTGCGCACCGGTGGCGGTGGGGTTGTCGGTGGGTGTGGTCACGACGGACCATCCTAGGCGCTGGGACAGGGTCGGGCGGCCCGGGTCACGCGCCCCGGACGGCTCGCGCGACGTCGGCGAGGTCGAGCACGCCGGTGACCCGCCCGCCCTCGACCACGGGGACGAGCCGGGCACCGCCCGACCGGCCGGCCAGGTGGTCCAGCAGGTCGGTACCCGCGAGGCCCGGCGGCACCTCCGAGCCGCGGACGAACGGCACGGCAACCGCGTCGACCCCGGTGGCGGCACGCGACGCGGCCGGCACGGCCGCGGCGGCGTCGTCGTCGACGACGGCCAGCGGGACGTCGCCGTGGCCCACGACCACCACGCGGTGGACGGTGCCGGCGACGGTGCCGGCGCGGGCGCTGAACGCGTCGGCCACCGTCGAGCCGAGCGGCAGCACGAGCACCGGCGTGGCGAGCGCGCCTGCCGAGAGCCCCTCGACGGCCTCGCGCCGCCGGCCGTTGGTGATCGCCGCACCAGCCCCGGCCCAGAGGAACGCACCGATGAGCGCCGACCAGACCACGGTCGTGATGTCGAGGCCGCCGCCCGAGACGATCGGCAGCACCAGGGCCCAGACGAGCACGCCGACGGCGACCAGGCGGCCCACCCAGCCGGCCGCGACGGTCCCGGTCGTGCGCCGCCCCGTCACGGCCCACACGAGCGACTCGAGGATCTGCCCGCCGTCGAGCGGAAGGCCCGGCAGGAGGTTGAAGAAGCCGACGAACGCGTTCGACACCGCACCGGCCCAGAGCAGGTAGCTCGCCACGTTCAGCACGGGCGAGGCCTGGAAGGCGAACCAGAAGCCCGCCGCGAGCGCCAGGTTGGTCAGCGGTCCGACGACGGCGACGAGGAAGCCGTCCAGCGGGCCGCGCAGGCCACCGGTGTAGGCGGTGTGGCCGCCCCAGAGGGTCACCGCGAGCTCGGTCACGTTCTGGCCGCGCGCCCGGGCGACCAGCGCGTGCGCCACCTCGTGCAGGAACACCGAGGCGAACAGGAGCAGCACGAAGACGAACGCCACGAGGTAGGCGCCCGCACCGAGCTGCGGGCCGCGGGCCTGCACGCTGGGCAGGAAGAGGAAGGTCAGCACGATCGCGGCGAGGAACCACGACGGCGTGACGATCACGGGCGCGCCGGCGACACGCCCGACGACGAACCCCTTCGAGCGCTGCGGGGTGGACCGGGGTGCGGGGCTGGAGGCGGGCGCCGGGGTGCTCACCGGACCAACCTATCCGGCCCGCGGCACGGGTGGCGGCGGCACGCTGTGGACGGCTGCCCGGGGATGTCGGTGGCCGCCCCTAGGGTGGGGGCATGACGACGACGGAGGTGGGTCCGGAGCAGGGCCTGGCGACTGGTCCTGCGACCGAGGCACCCGCGGCACCCGCTGTGCGGGCGCCGTCGCGGCCGCCTGCGCTCTCCCCCTCGCGCGCGAACGACTTCATGCAGTGCCCGCTGCTGTTCCGCTTCCGCACCGTGGACCGGCTGCCCGAGCCGCCGTCGGCCGCCGCGGCGCGGGGCACGCTGGTGCACGCCGTCCTGGAGCGGCTGTACGACGCCCCGCTGGGCGAGCGCACGCTCGCCGCGGCGCACGACCTGCTGCCCGCCGAGTGGGACCGCCTCCTGGAGGCCGACGAGCGGTACGCCTCGCTGTTCACCGACGGCGTGGGCCCTGACGGTCAGGACCGCGCGGGCTGGCTGGCCGGTGCGGGCTCGCTGCTCGGCACGTACTTCACGCTTGAGGACCCGAACCGTCTGGAGCCGGCGGAGCGCGAGATGCTCGTCGAGTCGCAGCTGGACGGCGGGCCGCTGCTGCGGGGCATCGTCGACCGCCTGGACGTCGCGCCGAACGGTGCCGTGCGCGTGGTCGACTACAAGACGGGCCGGTCGCCGCGGCCGGGGTACGAGTCGTCGGCCGTGTTCCAGATGCGGTTCTACGGACTGGTGCTGTGGCGCGAGCGCGGAGTGCTGCCCAAGATGCTCCAGCTCGTCTATCTGGGAGACGGACAGGTGCTGCGCGGCGAGCCGACGGCCGAGCACCTCGAGCACACAGAGCAGAAGATCCGCGCGATCTGGTCGGGGATCGAGCAGTCGGCGCGCAGCGGGCACTGGCCCACGCGTCGCTCCAAGCTGTGCGGCTGGTGCGCACACCAGGAGCTGTGCCCGGAGTTCGGCGGCACGCCGCCGGAGATCCCCGAGGGCGCGGTCGCGCTGCGCCTCGGCATCACGGGCTGAGGCCGCCTCCGGGCAGGGTCCGCGTCAGTCCCCCAGCAGGTCCACGACCTCGCCCGCCGCGATCGTCCGCAGCACGTCCAGGTCGACCTGCTTGAGCGAGGCCGCCCGGCTGAGGCCCGGCCGGGCCGGCACGGGCACCTCGGCGGGCACGCCGAGCGTGCGCGCGCCCGACGCCAGCGCCGACGTGATGCCTGGCCCCGAGTCCTCGATCGCCACGCAGTCCTGAGGTCGCACGCCCAGCAGCCGGGCGCCGGTCAGGTACGGCTCCGGGTCCGGCTTGCCGTGCTCGACCTCGTCGCCCGTCACCAGGTACGCGAAGGTGTCGTCGGGCGCGCCGTCCGCCACCACCTCGGCCTGGCTGCGGTACGACATCGTGACGATCGCGCACGGCACGCCGGCCGCCCGCAGGTCCGCGAGCAGCTCCGGCACACCGGGGCGCCACGGCACGCGCTCGCGGAGCTGCTCGTTGACGCGGTCCACGAGCCACGCCACGATCTCGGCAGGCTCGAGCGGCACACCGGCGTCGCGCAGCATGGCGCCGGTTCTCGGGAGCGCCTGGCCGACCGCGGCGAGCGCGTCGTCGTGCGTCCAGGTCGCGCCGTGCCGCGCGACGATCTCGCGCTCGGCGCGCATCCAGTACGGCTCGGTGTCGACGAGGGTGCCGTCCATGTCGAAGAGGACGGCGGCGGGCAGGACGGCAGCGGGCACGTCGGAGAGGTCGCGGGGCACGGCCTCATCGTAGGTGGCGGGGCACGGTGGCCGTGCCGGCCGGCCCCGCCCGGCTCAGTCGGCGAGCAGGTTCTCCATGCGGCGCTCCTGGCCGCTCTCGAGCTCTGCCTGCTCGAACGCGGCCACCGCCTCGTCGAACGTCTCGTTCACCTCTGGCTCGATCTCGACGACCCCGGCAGGAGTCGCGATCGCCTCCTCGTACTCGGTGATCCACGCGTCCATGTGGGCCACGTAGGCGTCGCGCGCGCGGTCGAGGTCGCTTCCGTCGGGCAGGTCGACCGCCGTGGCCTCCTCGCGGGCGGCGAGGACCTCGTCGCGCACGTCCTCGGCGATCCCCGGCACGTCCTCCATGAGGTCGGCGGCGAGCTGCTGCTGCTCGGCCGGTTCCGCCGCGGCCTCGATCTCGTCGAACCGGGAGCCCACCTCGTCGAGGTAGCCGCGCATCGTCGACTCGCTGTGCTCCACGGCGTCGAGCAGCTGGTCGGCGGGCGCACGGTGGCCGCCGCCCTGGGACCAGGCGATGCCGGTCCCGGTGCTCGCGACGAGCACGGCACCGACGGCCGTGAACAGCGCCCGGTGGTTTCGCAGGTTGAGCATTGGTTCATACTCACCCGGACTTCGCGGGGTGCGCGCGGCGACCGGTGTGATCCCGTGCGGAGTTATCGGATATTTCGGTACAAATCTCCCGGGATCACGCGGGGTGGACCGGATCGTGCTCCCCTACGGCACCGACGCGAGCCTGATCGTGCGCGTTCCACCGCCCCACCGCGCGCCGACCGCCCGGGTACGCGATGCTGACCCTCGATCGACGGCCCGCCGGCCCGGCCGGGCACCGAGCGAAGGGGGATGCACAGCGTGTTCGGACCCGACTTCTTCGAGCGCCTCTCACAGCGCACGTACTACGACCTGGACGGCAACCCGATCACGCAGGACCAGTGGTCGGTGCTGCGCCTGGGCGCGGGCAGCGCGCACGTGGCACGCGACGTCGTCGGCTTCTACCACGTGTCGACGGTCTGGACCGGGGTCGACCCGGCGGCCTCCGTGCACGACGAGCCGCACCGCGCGCCGCTGATCTACGAGACGATGGTTCTCGTCGAGCGCCTCGATCCCGACGGCGTGCTCGCCGGGGACGAGAAGCTCGACTGCACCGAGCAGTACGCGGAGCTGTACGCGACGCGCGAGGACGCGCTGGCGGGCCATCGCCGCGCGACCGCCATGGTCCGTGACTGGATGGTCAACGGACGACCGGAGCTGTGACGGCGGGGGGCCTTCATGCGCACGACGACCCGGACCATGCTCACCACGCCGCGGACCGCACCGGCCCGTCGCGCCGACCGGCACGACCCGGCCTACGGTGAACCGATGCGAGGAAACACCCCGCGGGAGATCGACCCCGCGGGTGCCCAGGCCCTGCTGGCCGAGGTCTTCGACCCGGGCTCCGACCGGCTCGCCCACTCGCTCGGCGTCGGACGGCGGGCCGAGCACGTGGCGCGCGTCCTGGAGCGGCCCGCGCTGCTGGTCACGGCCGCCTACCTGCACGACGTGGGGTACGCGGCCGCGGCGCGCGACACGGGACTGCACCAGCTCGACGGCGCCCGCTACCTGCGCTCGCTCGGGGCGCCGGACGCGTTGACCAGCCTCGTCGCGCACCATACCTCGGCGACGGTCGAGGCGACGCAGCGCGGGCTCGACCAGCCGCTGCGGCACGAGTTCCCCGAGCCGGCCGCAGACCTGCTGGAGCTGCTCACCTACTGCGACATGACCACCTCCGCACGGGGCGCGGCGGTCACGGTGGACGAGCGCTTCGACCACATCTACGACCGCTATCCGCCCGGGCACCTCGTGTGGCGCAGCATGCAGCACGCCGAGCCCGGGCTTCGGCAGCTCGTCGCCCGCGTCGAGCGCCGCCTGGAGCGGCCGGCCCCGTAGGAGCGGGGCGCGGCAGCAGGCACGACGTCAGGTGAGGTACGGCTCCGTGCGCGCCGGGTCGACCGCGTGCGCGATCCGCAGGCGCATCGACGGGTGGATGGCGAGCTCGCCGAGCCGGTCCACCTGCTGCCAGACGACCTCGCTGGACTCCGCAGAGGTGCGGGCGACGCCGCCCGTGAGCGTGCCCCGCATGCAGATCGAGAACTGGGAACGCACCTCACCGTCCGAGTACACGATGACGTGGCGGGGGTCGGTGTAGATCCCGACGAGACCCGTGATGCGCACGCGGTACCCGGTCTCCTCCTCCGTCTCCCGCACACCGGCCTGACGCACGGTCTCGCCGGGGTCGATGCCGCCGCCGGGCAGGGCCCACAGGTCGTTGTCGGTGCGGTGGATGAGCAGGAGCCGTCCGACGTCGTCGCGCACCGCGACGGTGACCGACGGGACGACCGAGTTCACGGGCGGCGCGGCGGGGTCGTCGAAGTAGTCGTAGCGCGCCATCACGCCACCCTGTCCGAGTCCTCCGTCCGGGGCCACGCGTCGAGTGGTTGTGCGATGTTCCAGACCCGCTCGAACCCGGCCTGATAAGCGGGCGCGATCGCCGCCTCCGGCCCGTCCTTGAGGTGGAGCAGAGGGTTGGCGCCCGCGGGCGCGCCCCAGACGTGCGTGTTGACCAGCAGGTCGTCGTCGAACCGGAACGTCGTGGCGTACAGGGTGCTGTCGTGCAGGCGCACCTCGACGCCAGGGGTGCCGAGCGCCGGCGCGAGGTAGGACAGGACGAGTGCGATGCGTCCGGCGAGGCCGGTGCCACCCTCCTCCTGGGTACGCACCGCGACGGCGGCGCCGTCCGGGTCGCCCAGCAGCAGCCGCACGCGGACACCGCGCGCCGCCATGGAGACGATCTCCGCGGTGAGGTCGAGCGTCTGGTCGGGCAGGAACGTCGCGGCGAACGCGTGCAGCTCGAACCGGTGCTCCACGCCCGCGAGGAACGCACGCCAGGTGCCCGACGGGACGGCGCGACGCGCCGGGTACACCCCCGCGATCTCCTGGGTCGCCGCCTCGACCCGGTCGGCGTCGCCCCACAGCGCGGCCGCGTCGCACCCCAGCGCGTCGGACACCGCCACACGGTGCCGCGGGTGCGGGGTACGCCCCTGCACCACCCAGCGCTCCACCGTCTTCGGGTCCACACCCACGGCAGCGGCCAGGCGCACCTGGCTCAGCCCTGCCTGCGCCATCGCGGCGACCAGTCGTTGGTTCCTCACACGCTTCACCCCCAAGGGACGTATCTATCACCGAAACGTCCCGCGCGCTGCCGATGGCACGTCCCGGGTGGGGGTCGCACAGTAGGTGTGCAGGCCGTGAGCCCGCAGTGAGCACAGTGGAAGTGACCCGATCCCGCCCGCCCCGGAGAGTCTCGTGAACCCCATTGCCTCGCAGTCGGTCACCGAACGGCTCGGCGACGTCATCGATCTCCTCCGGCACGTGCGCGCCGACTGGATCGAGGTGCTGACCGTCACGCCGGAGCGTGTCTGCCTGCAGCCCTGGCACCTGGACGACGGCGAGAGCATCGCCCGCGCGCTGGGCCTCGACCACGCGATCGACCAGCGCATGGTCGAGCCCGGGTACACGCTGTGGAGCGGCACATGGCGCGGCGTCGAGGTGCAGGTCCGTGGCGCGCTCCGCGCCGGCGTGCCCGCCCTCTGACGTGCGACACGCCGATTCGCCCGTCCGCGAACGCGGCGCCGCCTCTCGCCACGCCGCGGCCCCCACGCCCTAGGCTGGGGGGATGACCGACGCGCATCACGAGCAGCCGGAGCAGGCCTCGCCTCGCCAGACCGTGCTCCTCGCTGCCTTCGAGGGCTGGAACGACGCGGGGAGTGCCGCCACCACGGCGCTCACGCACCTCGCCGAGGTGTGGGGCGCAGAGAAGGTGACGGAGCTCGACCCCGAGGAGTTCCACGACTTCCAGGTCAACCGGCCGTACATCTCGTTGGACGAGGACGGCAAGCGCTCAATCACCTGGCCGACGACGTCCGTGTCGGTGGCGCAGGTCGGCGAGCGCAAGGTCGTGCTGGTGCACGGCGTCGAGCCGTCCATGCGGTGGCGCAAGTACTGCGACGAGCTCTTGTCGGTCGCGGAGGAGCTCGGCGTGCGCACGGTGATCACCCTGGGCGCCCTGCTGGCCGACGTACCGCACACGCGCCCCATCCCGATGACGGCCACGTCCGACAGCGTGGGCCTGCAGTCGGTGCTCGACATCGAGGCCAACACCTACCAGGGCCCCACGGGCATCGTCGGCGTGCTGCAGCACGAGGCCTCCGAGCGCGGCCTGCAGTCGGTGAGCCTGTGGGCGGCCGTGCCCCACTACGTGGCGAACCCGCCCTCGCCCAAGGCCACCCTTGCCATCCTGACCCGGGTCGAGGAGATCCTCGGCGAGTCCGTCCCGATGGGCGAGCTGCCCGACGACGCGGCGGCGTGGCAGCACGGCGTCGACGAGCTGGCGTCGGAGGACTCGGAGATCTCCGAGTACGTGGCCCAGCTCGAGGAGGCCAAGGACACCGCCGAGCTGCCCGAGGCGTCAGGCGACGCCATCGCTCGCGAGTTCGAGCGCTACCTGCGCCGGCGGGACATCGGCGGCAAGGACGGCGGCAAGGACACGCCGGGGCTCTGACCGGCCGCGACCCGGCCGGCGGCACCCGGAACAGCACAGAGGCCTGAGCCCCCGGCGGGGGCTCAGGCCTCTGTCTCAGGCACTGGCCGGGATCGGCTCGATCCGTACTCCTGCGTCAGGACCGTGGTAGCCGACCCACGTCTCGAGACACCGCGCTGCGTCCTCGACACGGTCGTAGACCGGTGCGAACCCCGGCCCGTTGCGTACGACGCGATACCGCGTGCTGCACCGGGGCGTCGTCGTGACGGTGACCCGGGTCTCACCCGTGAAGTCTTCCTCGTACTCCGTCATGCACCCATCCTGCCCCGGGTTAAATGCAAACGGAAGCAGGGGCCAAAACTAACCCGGCAAGCGCTTGCCGTGGCCATCGACTACCTGGTCCGCGAGGCCCGCCGCGGGCACCGCCGGAGCCTCAGAGACGCACTCCGAGCAGGGCGTTCACCGTCCGAGCGATGACGCCGGGCGCCCCCTCCTCGTCCTGCGCGGTGTCCCGTGCGGGGTCCAGCGCCCGGTCGGCCCACGCGTCGACGGCGGTCAGCGCCGCGGGCGCGTCGAGGTCGTCGGCGAGCGCCGCACGGACCCGTTCGAGCGTCTCGGCCGCCGCCGGACCGCCGTTGCCCGAGACCGCGTCCCGCCACCGCACGAGGCGCGCCTCGCCGTCCGCGAGCGACGTCGCGTCGTCCCACTCCCACTCGGCGCGGTAGTGATGGGCCAGCAGCGCCAGCCGGATCGCCATCGGGTCGTGCCCGGCCTCGCGCAGGCGGGAGACCAGCACGAGGTTGCCGAGCGACTTGCTCATCTTCTCGCCCTGATAGGCCACCAGGCCCGCGTGCACGTGCGTCCGTGCCGCGACAGGCCGTGCCCCGTCCCCCGCCGTGAGCAGGCGCAGGTGGGACGTCGACATCTCGTGGTGCGGGAACAGCAGGTCGCACCCGCCGCCCTGCACGTCGAACCCCGCACCGGCGTCCGCCTGGTCGGCGCCGCCCAGCCCGAGGCCGTCGCGCGCGATCACGGCGCACTCGATGTGCCAGCCGGGCCTGCCGGTGCCGAGCGCTCCCCCGTCCCACGCGGGCTCGCCCAGGCGCTCGCGCCGCCACAGCAGCGGGTCGAGGGCGTCCTTCTTGCCGTCACGGTCCGGGTCGCCGCCGCGCTCGGCGAACGTGACCAGCGCCTGCGCGCGGTCCAGCCCGGCGACGGAGCCGAAGCCGGGGTCGGCCGTGAGGTCGGCGTAGACGTCCCCCAGGTCGGGGGCGTCGCCGCCGGCGCCGGCCTCGAGAGGCACCCGGTACGCGGCGCCGGACTCGAGGAGGGCGGCGACGGCGCGCGCGACGTCCGGCACCGACTCGACGGCGCCGGTCCAGGTGCGCGGCGGCACGACGCCCAGCGCCGTCATGTCCTCGCGGAACAGGGCGACCTGCGACGCGGCCAGCTCGCGCCAGTCCACGCCGGTCTCCCGCGCGCGCTCGAGCAGCGGGTCGTCGACGTCGGTCACGTTCGAGGCGTAGACGACCTCCTTGCCCGCGTCGATCCAGGCGCGCACGAGCAGGTCGAAGGCGACGTAGGTGGCGGCGTGCCCGATGTGGGTCGCGTCGTACGGCGTGATGCCGCACGCGTACAGACGGGCCTGCGGCCCGGGTGCCGCCTCCACGAGCTCACTGGTCGACGAGTCGTGGACCCGGATCGGCCCCGCCGACGGGGAGCCGGGGAGCTGCGGGACTTGGGGGGCGGGCCAGGCGTGCACGGCCCCAACGATAACCGGCGCCACCGACAGCTCGTGACCGTCCAGGGCCTCCGCCGCCACCCCGGGGGTGTGGTCTACGCGACCCCGCCGTGCGGGTCGATCGTGCCGGAGGCGAGCAGCCACACGACCACGCCCGCGAGCGCGAAGCGGTAGAACACGAACGGCTTGTACGAGTAGTTCCCGATGATCTTGAGGAACCCGATGATGACGGCGTAGCCGACGCCGAACGCGACGAGCGTGGCGATCGCGGTGGCTCCCCAGCCGGGCGCCTCGGCGGGCAGCGGCTCGCCGAGCGTCTTGAACAGCTGGTAGAAGCCGGAGCCGAGCACGGCGGGCAGCGCGAGCAGGAACGAGTAGTCCGCCGCGGCCTTGCGGCTGAAGCCCATGGTGAGGCCCGCGGTGATGGTGCCGCCCGACCGGGACACGCCCGGCACGAGCGCGAGCGCCTGCGCGAGGCCGAAGAAGAGGGCGCTGCGCCCGGTCAGCGACGTCAGCTCGCGCTCCTGGCGGCCGAACACGTCGGCCAGGAGCAGCAGCAGGCCGAAGAACGCGAGCGTGACCACGGTGAGCCAGAGGTTGCGCAGCGTGGTCTCGATGTAGTCCTCGAACAGCAGGCCGAGGACCACGATCGGGATGGAGCCGAGGATGATGTACCAGCCCATCGCGGCGTCGTGGTCCGCAACCACCCCCGGGCGGCCGTGCCGTACGTCGACGGAGCCGGGCCGCGGGCCCAGGCCTGTCCTGGCGCGCCAGCCCGGACCGTTCCCGCCGGTCAGCGCCCGGAACCAGGCCACGAGGATCGCGCCGATCTTCTTCCGGTAGTAGATGATGACGGCCGCCTCGGTGCCGATCTGCGTGATCGCGGTGAACGCGGCCCCCGGATCGTTGGACCCGATCAGCTCACCGACGATGCGCAGGTGCGCAGAGGAGGAGATCGGGAGGAACTCGGTCAGGCCCTGCACCAGGCCAAGAAGGATCGCTTCCCACGCAGTCACGGGCCGTGACACTACCCCAACGGCGCGCCTCCGGATGCACCGGCGAGGCCCGCGGGTAGCCTGCCGTCCATGGAACGACGTCGCGTGGGCGCCTCCGGCCTACGGGTCTCCGAGCTCGGGCTCGGAACCATGACATGGGGCCGCGACACCGACGAGATCGACGCGGCCGAGCAGGTGCGGGACTTCCTCGACGCGGGCGGCAGCCTGCTCGACACCGCGGCCAGCTACGCCGACGGCGACGCGGAGCGCGTCATCGGCACCCTGCTGTCCGGCAAGGTGGACCGTCGCGAGCTCGTCCTGACCACGAAGGCGGGGATCCGCACCGAGGCCCGTGCCGACGGCCCCGGCCGCGTCGTGGACGCCTCGCGCGGGGCGCTGCTGGACAGCCTGGACGAGTCGCTGGCCCGCATGGGCACCGACCACGTCGATCTCTTCCTCGTCGCCTGCCCCGACCCGCACACCTCGCTCGAGGAGACGGCCGGCGCGCTGCGCATCGCCGTCACGAGCGGACGCGCCCGCTACGTCGGCCTGAGCAACCACCCCGGGTGGGCGACGGCGCGCGCGGCAGGCTTCCTCGATCCCGACGTCGGTCTCACGGCGGTCGAGCTCGAGTACTCGCTGCTGCAGCGCGGCGTCGAGCGCGACGTGCTCCCGGCCGCCGACGCCGTCGGGGCAGGCCTGCTCGCGTGGTCTCCGCTGGGCCGCGGCGTGCTCACGGGCAAGTACCGGCGCGCGATCCCGGCGGACTCGCGCGCGGCGGGGGCGCTCGCCGGCTTCGTGCAGCCCTACCTCGAGGAGTCGGCGTCCGCCGTCGTCGAGGCCGTCGCGACCGCCGCGGAGGGGCTCGGCCGCACGCCCGGCGAGGTCGCGCTCGCGTGGCTGCTCGAGCGCGAGGGTGTCGCCTCGGCGATCGTGGGCGCGCGGACGCCGGCCCAGCTGCGCTCCTCGCTGCAGGCCGCGTCCCTCGAGCTGCCCTACGAGGTGCACGCGGCGCTCGACGACGTGTCGGCCCCCGTCATCGGCTATCCCGAACGATGGTGACCCTGACGCCGGGCGCCGGTCGGGGCGCCGGTCAGCGCTGCCGGACGGGCTGCGGCTGGTCGGCTGCGCTCCCGTCGGCGGCGTCGTCGTCGAGGTCGTCGTCGAAGTCGATGTCGTCGAGATCGTCGTCCTCGTCGTCCTCGTCGTCGTCCACCTCGTCCGCGAGGTAGAACGGCGTCACCTCGCCGTAGACCGTCGCCAGGGACTCCTCGTACACCTCGTAGGCGTCGGCGAGCACGTCGTAGGCGTCGTCGACGGCGGGGTCGTCGTCACTCCGCCGGGTCACGACCGCGTGATGGTGGGCCTCGAGAGCGGCGATCAGGCGGTCGAGCGCGGCACGCGGTTCAACGGTCATGCCTTGAAGGTAGCGCCCCCGGGAGCACAATGGGCACACGAAATCGGAGCCCGTCGTCACTCTGCCACGAAAACGGCATAAACTGGCCCCACCCGCGACCTGAGGACGGTGCACATGGCGAGAGACGGATCCCTGTTCCGCAAGCACAGCCAGTACGAGTACCGCGTCATGACGTTCGACCCGGGCACCACGGTGCCGGACGCCCGCCGGGCGCTCACCGAGCAGGCTGAGTACGGGCACTGGGAGCTGGCGAGAACCCGTCTCTACATCGGCGGCCGGCGCAAGGTGTGGCTGCGCCGCAAGATCATCAAGGTCGACTCGACCCTCTGACCGTCGCCCGGGGCGCGGGCGGCCGTCCGGCGGCCCGCGCCCCGGCCGTTGCGCTCAGCAGGTCGCCAGCAGACGGTCCAGCACGCGCGTGCCGAACCTCAGGGCCTCGGTGGGCACGCGCTCGTCGACGCCGTGGAACATGCCCGCGAAGTCGAGGTCACCGGTGAGCTGCAGCGGCGCGAAACCGTAGCCGGTGATGCCGAGCCGGTGCAGCGACTTGTTGTCCGTGCCGCCGGAGAGCGTGTACGGCAGCACCGTCGCCCCCGGGTCCTCCGCGTCGATCGCTGCCACCATCGCGTCGACGAGCGACCCGCTGAACGGCACCTCGAGCGCCGTGTCCAGATGGATCGGCTCGATCCGCACGCGCGGTCCTGCGAGCTCCCGGAGCGTCGCCATGCCCGCCTCCTCCTGGCCCGGCAGGAGCCTGACGTCGATCGTCGCCTCCGCGCGGCCCGGGATGACGTTCGCCTTGTAGCCGGCCCCGAGCTGGGTCGGGTTGGACGTGTTGCGCACGGTCGCGCCCACGAACTTCGCCACGGGTCCCAGTGCGGCGACCAGCTCGTCCACCGACGCCGGGTCCGCCAGGTCGACCGGCCGCCCGGTGAGGTCGGCGACCCCGCGCAGGAGCGCCTCGACCGTCGGCGTGATCGTGTACGGCCAGGCATGCTGCCCGATCCGCGCCACGGCGGCCGCCAGCTCCGCGACGGCGTTGTCCTCATTGACCTGGGAGCCGTGCCCCGCGCGCCCCTCGGCGACCAGCCGGAGCCACGCGATGCCCTTCTCCGCCGTCTGCAGCAGGTAGGCACGCTTGCCGCCCACCTCGACCGAGTAGCCGCCCACCTCGGAGATCGCCTCCGTTGCGCCCTCGAACAGGTCCGGGCGGTTGTCCACGGCCCAGCGGGCACCGTGCACGCCGCCCGCCTCCTCGTCGGCGAAGAACGCCACCACGACGTCGCGCGCCGGCTTGCGGCCCTCGCGCGCCATCTGGCGCACGACCGCGAGGATCATCGCGTCCATGTCCTTCATGTCGACGGCGCCGCGCCCCCACAGGAGGCCGTCCGTCTCCTCGCCGCCGAACGGGTCGACCGACCAGTCGTCCTTCGCGGCGGGCACGACGTCGAGGTGCCCGTGCAGCACGAGCGCCGGCCGGGACGGGTCCTGCCCCTCGAGCCGGACGACGACGGACGCGCGGCCCGGGCGGGACTCGAACAGCTCGGGCTCGAGACCGACCTCGTGCAGCAGCTCCATCACGTACTCGGCGGCGGCCCGCTCCCCCGGGCCCTCGTCGGTGCCGTAGTTCGACGTGTCGAACCGGATCAGCTCCTGACAGATGCGGACGACCTCGTCGGCGGCGGTCGGGACGGCGCGGGCGGGGTCAGGTGCGGTCGAAGTCACGCCGCCACCGTACCTGCTGCCCCGTCCGCGCCGTCCTGTCCGCGCCGTCCTGTCGCGCGCGTCCCGACCGCCGCCGTCCGCTCGGCTCAGGCGAGGCCGCGGCGCGCGAGGAGCGGCGCGATGTCCGCCGCGCGACCCCGCAGGTCCTCGAACGAGGCGAGCGGGTCCTGCGACCCACCGCGGGCCAGCAGCCGGCGCCGGAAGGTCTCGCCGTTCTCCCGCGTCAGGCCGCCGTTCTCCCGGTACCACTCCACGGTGTCGGCGTCGAGCACCTCGGACCAGATGTACGAGTAGTACCCGGCCGAGTACCCGCCGCCGAAGATGTGGTTGAAGTACGTCGTGCGGTAGCGCGGCGGCACGGCCGCGACGTCGACACCCGCCTCCGCGAGCGCCGCGGCCTCGAACGGCAGCACGTCGTCGGCGGACGCGGGGACCTGCTCGGGCGTGAGGCGGTGCCACGCCTGGTCGAGCAGGGCCGCCGCGAGGTACTCCGTGGTCGCGAAGCCCTCGCCCCACGTGCGCGAGGCGAGCATGGTCTCGACCCACTGCGCGGGCATCGGCTCGCCGGTCTCGTGGTGCACGGCGAAGGCGGCGAGGACCTGCGGCTCCCAGGCCCACATCTCGTTGACCTGGGACGGGTACTCCACGAAGTCGCGCGGCACCGCCGTGCCCGACTGGGACGGGTAGCGCACGTCGCTGAGCAGGCCGTGCAGCGCGTGCCCGAACTCGTGGAACAGCGTGGTGACCTCGTCCCACACGAGCAGGGTGGGCTCGCCGGCCGGCGGCTTGACGATGTTGAGGTTGTTGATGACGACGGGCCGCTCGCCGAGCAGCGTGCTCTGCCGCACCAGGCTGTTCATCCACGCGCCGCCGCGCTTCGACTCGCGCGTGTACCAGTCGCCGAGGAACAGGCCCATGCCGGTGTCCGGCTCCCCCGGCTCCGGCGTGTCGAACACCTCGAACACGCGCACGTCGGGGTGGTAGCCCGCGAGGTCGGTCCGCTCGGTGAACGAGAGCCCGAAGAGCAGGGTGGCGGCCTTGAAGACGCCGTCGTGCACGACGCGGTCGAGCTCCAGGTAGGGGCGCAGCGCGGCGTCGTCCAGGTCGAACCGCTCCTTGCGCACCTTCTCGCTGAGGAAGGACCAGTCGGCGGCCCGCACGCCGCCGGCGGGCGCGCCGTCCACCGTCGCGAGCGCCTCGGCCTCGCGGCGTGCGTTCGCGACGGCGGCCGGGGCGAGCCGGCCGAGCATCTCGGCGACCGCCTCGGCGCTGCCCGCCGTGGTGTCGGCGGCGACGTAGGCGGCGTGGTGCTCGTAGCCGAGCAGGCGGGCGCGCTCGGCGCGCAGACGGACGATCTCGAGCAGCACGTCGCGCGTGTCGGTGTCGCCGCCCGCGGCGCCGCGCGCCATGGAGGCCGCCTGCACGCGCTCGCGGAGGTCGGCGTCCTCGAGCGAGGCGAGGACGTTCTGGTGCGTGAAGAGCTGCATCTCGAGCAGCCAGCCGTCCTGCCCGCGGGCCTCGGCCGCGGCACGGGCGCCTGCGCGCGCGTCGGCGGACAGTCCGGCGAGCTGCGCCTCGTCGGTCACGAGCACAGCAGCCTCGTTCGCACCGGCCAGGAGCTTGCGGCCGAACGACGCCTGAAGGGTGGTGAGGCGCGCGTTGAGCTCGCGCAGGCGTGCCTGGTCCTCCTCGGGCAGCGCGATGCCTGCGCGCTCGAACCGGGTGACCCGGCGCTGCAGCAGGTAGGCGGTGTCGGGCTCGAGGGTGAGGGTGCCCGCCTCGGCCGCGTCGGCGAGCGCCTTGACCCGCGCGTAGAGGCGGGCGTCGAGGTCGACGGCGTCCTCGTGCGCGGCGAGCAGGGGCGCGAGCCGCTCCTGGATGTCCTCGAGCCCTGGGGTGGAGTCCGCGGACAGGACGCTGTGGAACGCCGTCAGCACACGGTCGAGCAGGAGGCCGGAGCGCTCGAGGGCCTCGAGCGTGTTCTCGACGGTCGGCGGCTCCGGGTTCGTCGCGATCGCCTCGACCTCGGCGCGGTGGGCGGCCATGCCCGCGAGCGCAGCGGGCTCGTAGTGCTCCTCGCGGATCGCGGCGAAGTCGGGCAGCCCGTACGGCAGGTCCCAGGGGGTGGCGAAGGGGTTGGCGGGGTCGAGACCGGTGTCGCCGGTCCGGCCGGTCGGCTCTGTCGTCTGCTCTGTCGACGTCATGGGGTCCATCCTGGACCATCCGTCGGCGTGCTCGGGGTGCGCGGGGTGCGGGGCGTGCGCAGGGAGGCCGCGTAGGATCGGCGCCGTGAGTCCTCTCCGGCTGGTCGGCACCTGGGACCTCGACCGGGAGGTCGTGCACGCCGACGGCGCCCGGTACACCGTCAGCGGTCGGGCGACGCTGCGCCGCGAGGACGACGACCGTGTCCGCTGGGACGAGCGCGGCACGATGCGGTGGGAGGCGGGCAGCGCGCCGGTGTCGCGGACGCTGTTCCTGGTCCGTGCGCCGGGCGCGGCGTCGTGGCGGGTCGTGTTCGAGGACGGTCGCGACTTCCACCCGTGGACGCCCGGCCGGGTCGAGCACGCGTGCGGCCGCGATCTGTACCGCGGCGACGTCGACGTGCCGGACGGCCCCACGACGTCGTGGGAGCTGACCTGGCACGTGACCGGCCCGGAGAAGGACTACGACATGCACACCCGCTACACGCCGCCGAGGTAGTCAGTTAGCGAGGTAGTCAGTTGGCGAGGTAGTTAGTTGGCGAGGTAGTCACTCAGCACGAGCCAG
>Ga0079224_100001997_pt1 | contig 24301 bp, 31 predicted proteins | sample Stecom2015_FD_80414 | JGI IMG/M metagenome (GOLD analysis project Ga0079224, IMG submission 80414) | Agricultural soil microbial communities from Utah to study Nitrogen management - Steer compost 2015 | ecosystem: Environmental > Terrestrial > Soil > Agricultural land | place: USA: Utah... | reverse complement strand
CACCTCGACCAGGCCGCGCACAAGACCGTGCTCGGCCTCGCCGCGGCGATCACCGCAGGGGGCGCTCGATGACCCAGGCGTCCCTGAACATCACCGAGGTCCGTATCCATCGCGTCATGACGGACGGCGTCTTCGTGACGCTCAACGGCCGATGGGTCAACCTCACCGATCACACCGAGCTGGCAGCCGTCGCCGCCGAGCTGACCGACATCGCGGCCCGGCTCCGCGCCATGCACGAGGAGGAGATGGACCGTGAGCGCTGACGACCGCGCCCAGCGCGTGGAGGACCACTACCAGCAGAGCGCGCGGTCGCTCGCCGAGCGGCTGGCGGACCTGGAGGACGAGGCCGCCCGCCTGCGCGGTGTCCTCGCCCACGCCCGCCGGTTCACGTGGGAACTGGAGCCGGACGGGCAGTGGCTCAACCTGGAGCACCGCGGCGCCGACACGTGGCTGATCACCCGGGACGGCGACGAGGTCGCCATCGTCACCGGGCAAGCCGCCGCGCTGGAGAAGGCCCGCCGGATCGTAGAGGAGGGGGCGTGATGGGCAACCGCTACCGATACCTCCGGCCGAAGCCACGGAGGTACTGCACCTCCAAGCGCCGTTTCCCGAACGAGCAGGCCGCCCGCGCCCGCCTCGACGCCATCACCGACGACCCGCACACCCCCGTCATCCCGCACCGCGCCTACGCCTGCCCGTGGTGCGCCGGATGGCACCTGACCAGCAAGCCCGACCACGCCCAGGCCACCAACCAGGAGACCGCATGAGCAGCATCGAGGAGAACCCCGCCACAGAATTCGTCATCCATGGAGGCCCCGTCGGCGACGCCCCCATGCTCCGCCCCAAGCGCGGATGCAACGGCTGTGGAAAGGCACTGCGCGACGCCACCCAAGACGAGATCAACGCCGCACTGGCCGCCCACGCCGTGGGCGTCCTGGTCTCCATGAACGACGTGCGACCCGAGTGCCCCGACTGCGGGGCGACGGTCGACAACGAGGAGGGACAGTGACCGACATCCTGAACGCCATCGACGCCGCGCTCGCCGCAGACACCCCCGCCCCGTGGGAGCACGAGCCCGACGAGCAGACCTGGACCGACCCCGCCACCGGCTACACCTGCCGGATCCTCCGCCACCCCTGGGGCCACCTGTGCGGCTACCTCCACCTGCCCCCCGGCCACCCCTGGTGTGCCGCGGACCCGGAGGACCTGGCCGACGTCGCCGTGCACGGCGGCATCACCTACACCGCTGCCGACGACGACGGCGGGCGGGTGGTCGGGTTCGACTGCGCCCACCACGCCGACCTCGTCCCCACCCATCCGCTCCCGGGCGGCGTGTACCGGACCGCCGACTACGTCCGCGGCGAGCTCGGCGTGCTCGCCCAGGCCGCGGCCGAGGCCGCCGGCGACGGCGCCCACGTGGTGGCCCGGGACTGGACCATCAGCCCCGACGCCATGCGGTGGCGGCCCGCCGGGGCATGAGAAGGGCCGCCCGGGGTGGGAACCGGGCGGCCCGCGCCGCGCACACGCTGTCCTCTCGCACACCCCTCACAGGTGCATGATCATCATAGCGGACAGCTATCAAACCGGGGGATGCCATGACCGGAACGGAATGCCAGCTGTGCGGGCGACCCAGCGGCGACGACGCCTACGTGTGCACCGGGTGCGCCGGCGCCGCCGCCGACGCGCTCCGCCAGGTCGCCGGCGAACGCGGCCTCGCCTACGACCTCGACATCGCCATCGCGCGGCTCGGCACCCGCCCCACCACCCACGGCGGCGGCCGCACCAAAGCCTCCGAAGCCCCCATGCCGATCGACGTCCGCGCCTCCGACGCCCGCGAACACCTCAAGGGCGTGCTCGTCGGGTGGGTGCGGGTCGCCGCCGAGGACGGGGTCCGCGCCGCCCTCCCGGCCGACGACCTCGCCGCCATCGCCGCCTGGCTCGTCCCGCTGTGCGGATGGGCCCGCCACGCCCCCTACGGCGCGGAGCTCGTCGACGAGGTGCTCGACGCCGTCGCCGACGCCCGCCGCGCCGTCGACACCCCGCCCGACCGCATCGGCGTCGGCCGCTGCCCCAACTGCCACGCCCCCGTCTACGCCCCCGCCGGCGCCGCGTGGGGATGGTGCCGCACCGACGACTGCGACGGGGCGGTCTCGGTGGAGGCGTGGCAGGGCTACCTGCGCGACCTCGCCTGGGGCCACGAAGCCGGCGCGAGCGAGCTGGCCGCGTTCTGCCGCACCCACCTCGGCGTCAAGATCACCCCCGGCACCATCCGGTCCTGGGCATCCCGCGGCCACCTGCACCGCACCAACCCCGGCGACGGAGTTCCCCGCTACCGGTTCGCCGACGTCGCCCGCCTCGCCGCAGAAGGCCCCCGCGCGGGCCGGAAAAAGGAGATGATGGCGTCATGATGATCCTCGACAGGGCAATCCGCCGCGCGGTAACCCGCCCCGGGGCCGCCGTCCTGTTGGCCGCCGCCCTCGTGGTCGCGGCCGCCGCGAAGCTCGCCGGCGACGCGTCGCCCTTGGTGGACGCCGTCGGCGTGACCGCCGGGACCGGGCTGTTGTTCATCGGCGCCGAGGCGGTCCTGCGCCGTTTCGGATATCGCATCGGGAGACAGTCGTCCAGGTAAGGGGAGTCTGCCCTCGGCGCCGCATGGTCAGCGGGCAATTCTCTAGATAGGAAAGGGAGGCCCTCATGGACCCGATCAGTGTGCTCTGCGCAGCGTCAGCGTCCGCAGTCGAGGACATGGAGCAGCGGATGCTAGATGTCGGCCAGCTCGTCGGCAACGACGCCATCGCGCGGATCGAAAGTGTTGACGCCGCCGCAGATGGTGGTGTAGTTGCGCGCGATTCCCTGCAACGCTAGGATTTGATCAAATAGAACTTCTGTCGAAGGGCCCGGTTCCGCCGGGTCCTTTTTCATGTCGGCCTGCCGAGCAGGACCCGCACGCCGACCTCCACCGCGGCGCCGTCATCCCTCATCGCCCGCCAGTCCACGCTGACGACGCGCCAGCCGGCAGCCGCCTCCGCAGTCAGCCGCCCGCCGAGCTCGTCCTCGTCCGCCCACAGCACCCTGTACTCCATGAGCCCCATGCTCCGGCCGCCGCACACCGGCCGGTAGAGCCGCTTCGGCGGCTGTGGAAAACGCGCGGGCCAAAAACTCGCGCCCCCATCCCCACCTGGGAGCACAGGATGCAGACCATCCACCAAGGCGACGCCCTCGCCATCCTGCCGAACCTGCCCGCCGGCGCCGTCGACGCGGTCATCACCGACCCGCCCTACAACGTCTCCGGCCCCACCGCCGCGGCGAGGGGTACCGCCTCGGCTCGCAGCAAGTACGTCTCCTCCGACGCCCAGCACACGCTGCCCGACTTCGCTGGTGACAACAAGGACCAGCGCGGCTACACCTACTGGCTCACCCTCCTGCTCGGGGCGTCCCTGCACGCCACCCGTCAGGGCGGATCGTGCCTGGTGTTCACCGACTGGTCGCAGCTGCCCGTCACCTCGGACGCATTGCAAGCCGCCGGGTGGATCTGGCGCGGGATCGTGCCCTGGGAGAAGTCGGCCACCCGCCCCTTCAAGAACGGATTCCGGCGCGCCTGCGAGTACGTGCTGTGGGGAACCCACGGCGAACCGCACCGGCACGTCCCCGACATCTACCTGCCCGGCCTGCTCCGCGGCTCCCAGCCGCGGGGAAACCGCCGGCAGCACATCACCCAGAAGCCCGTCGAAATCATGCGGGAACTGGTGAAGATCACCCCCGAGGGCGGCACCGTGCTCGACCCCTGCATGGGGTCCGGGACCACCGGCGTCGCCGCACTGGAGGAGGGGCGCCGATTCATCGGCATCGAGATGTCCGAACACTATGCGGCCATCGCGCGGGAGCGGCTCTCCGCCGTGCAGCCCCTGCTCACCTGACCACGTGCCCGGCGGTCACACCGCCCCCGGCCCCGCCGCCGGGCACACCCACTCCGGCCCGGCTCCGCTCTGGGGGGATCGCGCGAGCCGGGCCGGTCCGCCTACTGACCGATCCACTCCTCAACCTCGGGGATGTCGTCGGACTCGGCGGGCGCCTCCCAGCGCACCATCGCGCCTGCGGCGTCGGTGTAGGCCAGATGCCCGCCCGCCTCCGGGATGTCGAACGACTCGAACCCGACCGTGGCGTCCTCCCCCGGCAGGATCGGGGCGTCCACCGTGAACTCCGGGACGCTGCCCACCCATGGCGCCATCGTCGCCGTGCCATCCACCGTCGAGTACTGCTGACCGTCCTGGCGCCAAGCCCACCCGCCGCCGTCGATCGGCGCGGTCGTGGTCTCCGGCCCCTCCAGGGCGACCGCCTCGATCTGCACCGCGGCGTACAGGCCGTTGTCCGGGGCGTCGATACCCTCCTCGCCGCCCACCTCCTCGGCAGTGGCGTAGTGCACCGCGACCGGGGTCAACTCCAGCGGGGTGCCGTTGTCGCCGATCACCTCGGCGGTCTCACCCCACGCGAGGGGATCGGCGACCTGCTCGGCCTGTTCCTCGGAGGCCGGCTCTTCGCCGCCGACCTCCTCTGCAGGCTCGGCCTCGGTGCCGGAGCAGGCGGACAGGAGCAGGGCCAGCAGGGCGGCAGAGGCCGCGGTACGGGCGCGCAGAGACATCGGGGACTCCTCGGGTAGCAGGGAGTGGGGGAGCGGGCCCCGAATGGAAGTACGAGCATAAGACGCGAAAGCGCGCGGGGTGGTTGCATTGCCGAGAAGGCCGCTCCAGCCGTGCAAGACCCCCGGGTGCGGGAATTCCGCCCGGCCCGGCAAGCCGACCTGCTCGACCTGCCGGGCCCGGTCCAACCGGGACCTGCGTACCCGGCGAGGCACCGCTTCGGAGCAGGGGTACGGCCGGGGGCACCGGGAGCGCTTCCGCATCGGGGTGCTCATGCGGGACCGGCTGTGCCGCATCTGCAGGCGCCGTGAAGCCACGGTGGCCGACCACTACCCGCTGGACCGCAAGACGTTGGTGGCCATGGGGCTGGACGCCGACGATCCCTCTCATGGGCGAGGGCTCTGCAAGCGGTGCCATGACCGGCACACGGCCACTACCCCCGGGCAGGAGGGGGGCTGGTACCGGGGGGCACCCTGGTAGCCCCTCCCCCCTCCCCTTCCCGGTCCCCGCCCGCCGGGGGCATGGGCGTGGGGTACGGGCAGGGGCGCACCCCCGCACGCACACCCCGCTCCGCCCGCACACGCCACCCTCCCCCGGGGGGGGCGAATGCTCGACCGCACGGCGCAGGCCAGGCGAGCAAGAGGTGCAGCGCAGGGTGACACGCCACCACGAGGCGCACGACCACGAGCATGCTGCTCAACGCGCAGCACGTGCGCACCTCGACGCGACCAGCGCCAGCGAGGCGTGCAGCCTGCCGCCTCACGCACTGGCGCACTGGCGCGCGAGCAGCACAGCGACACGGCGACAGCGCGCACGCGACGCAGACATCGGACGCAGCGATCAGCGCGACGCGACGACGAGCGCGAGCACGCGAGCGAACACGGCGAGCCGAGCACGAACGACGCGAGCTCGAAGCGAAGCGAACAACGAGAACAACAAGCGAGACGACGAGGTCGAGGCCAAGGGCGCGAGCCCGCGCCCGCGGCCCGCACGCGGGCACAGGGACATCGACCGCCACACCGCACCGTGTGAGGCGAACGCCGCCAACACCCCGCCGGCGCCCCGCCGGCCCGGCGCCCCGCCCCACGGCAGGGGCCCCGGCGCACCCGGGAGGGGCCCGGCCGTCCGGTCGAGGGACCCCGGGCGCCGGTCGGAGGGGGCACCCCGCCGGGGCGGGCCGGGGGTAGGGCGTCCAAATCGCACAAAACGGACAAATCGCCGAGCGCGCGGGTGACTGGACTTGCCCGCCGGCTGGGAAATCGGACTTCCTCACCGCAGAGCGCAGGGGGTGGCCATGGCGATCGGCAAGCAGGGCGGCCACAAGAAGCCCCGCGCGCTCGCAGCGGTCGAGGGCGACCGCCCGGACCGCATCAACTTCGACGAGCCCGTCCCAGCCGACGGCGAGGTCCGCGCCCCCGACCGCCTCTCCGACGAGGCCCGCGCGGTGTGGGACCGGATCGCCCCGGACCTGGTCGCCCGCAAGGTGCTGACGCCGTGGGACGTCGACAGCTTCGCCACCTTCTGCGACGCGGTCGCACGCCACCGCCGGGCGGCTGCCCGATTGGACGCAGACGGCGAGGTCGTGGAGGGGCACCGCGGGGTGGCAGCCAAGAACCCGTGGTGGCAGATCTGGCGGGACGCCGCTGACGTGATGGTCAAGATGGGCTCCCGATTCGGGCTGAACCCCGCGGACCGCACGCAGCTGTCCGTGGGGGGCGATGAGGGTGACGACGAAAAGTCCCCGGCGCGGTACCTCTCCTAAGAAGCTGCCGGTCTGCGGGTGGACCCACGACGACCGCACCTGCTCCAAGCGCGGCGACCACTTCTGCGCCCCACGCGCGGACCACGTCCAGGGGTTCATCGAAGAGGTCCTCGTCCACACCAAGGGCGCCTACGCCCGCAAGCGGTTCATCCTCGCCCCCTGGCAGCGCGATGAGATCATCCGCCCGCTGTTCGGGTCGGTGCGCTGGTCCGAGGAGCATGAGCAGTACGTGCGCCGGTATTCGACGGCATGGATCGAGCTGGGGCGCAAGAACGGCAAGTCGGAGATCCAGGCCGCGATGATGCTCTACCTGCTGCTCGCCGACGGCGAGGAGGAGGCCGAGCTCTATGGGTGCGCGCGCGACCGGGACCAGGCGTCGCTGGTGTTCAACGTCGCCAAACGCATGGTGCAGCTGTCTCCGCTGCTGTCGAAGCGGCTACGCGTCAAGGACGCCAACAAGCGCATCGTCGACCCGCGGACCGCGTCCTTCTATCAGGTGATCGCTGCGGATGCGGCCGGCGCGTTGGGCTACAACCCGCACGGGGTCGCGGCGGACGAGATCCTCGCCTGGCGCAAGCGGGACCTGTGGGACGCGATGGAGACCGGCATGGGCTCAGGGGCGCGCCGCCAGCCGCTCATGGTGGCGGCGACGACCGCCGGCAGCGACCCGCAGAGCTTCGCCGCGGGGATGCACGCCGAGATGCAGAAGATCGCCGACGAACCCGAGCGGTCGCCGCACACGTTCGTCTACCTGCGCAACACCGAGGTGGATGCGGATCCGTGGGATGAGGCGAACTGGAAGTTCGCCAACCCCGCGCTGGGGGACTTCCTCTCGCTGGAGAAGTTCCGCCAGGCGGCTTCGGATGCGCGCAACGACCCGCAGAAGGAGAACGCGTTCCGCCAGTTCCGCCTGAACCAGTGGGTCCGGCAGACGACCCGGTGGATGCCGATGCACCTGTACAAGGCGTGCGCCGGCGAGCTGTGGTTGAAGCCGGACTGGGCGCGCGAGCAGCTGGTGGGCCGGGAAGCGTGGGGAGGGCTGGACCTCTCGGCGAAGTTCGACTTGACGGCGTGGTGCGTGCTGCTGCCGCCGGAGGAGCCGGGTGGCCCGGTGGATGTGCTGTGGCGGTTCTGGCTGCCCGAGGACGCACTACCGAAGCTGGACGCGGAGAACGACGGGAAGTTCGGCCGGTGGGCGCGGCAGGGCTGGATCACGGTGACCGAAGGCAACATCCAGGACTACGACCGGATCGTCTCCGACATCGCCGAGGACGGGGCGCACTTCGCCTTCCGCGGTATCGACGCGGACGAGTGGAGCATGTGGCCGCTGATCAACCGGGTGGCCGAAGCTGTCGGGCTCGACCCGGAATCCGGCGAGGTCATGGCCTACAAGAACACCTACGACCGGATGACGCCCGGCGCGAACGAGGTCATGGCGCTGGTCATGTCCGAGCGGTTCGCCACGCACGGGAATCCCGTCGCGGAATACTGCTTCGACTCCGTGGAGATGCGCGTCGCGCCGTACAACCCGGACCTGGTGCGGCCGGACAAGCCGCAGCGGGACAAGGAAGCCCGGCGCATCGACGCGGTGCCGACGGCGCTGATGGCTGCGGCGGCCTGGAGCTTGCGCGGCGAGGACGACGCCTACGAGTCGGCTTACGAGCGGCGCGGTGTGACCGTCGCCTGACCCCGGGAGGGTGGTGGCGGCGTGCGGTGGTGGCTGCTGCGGCGTAAGAGCGTGCTGGTCAACCTGAAGGACGGTTCGGCGTTTCGCGGGGTGCTGTACCGGCGGTGGTGGGGCGGCACGGTCGAGTTGCGTGACGCGGTCCGGCTGGAGCTCGGCCGCGATCCGGTGCCGGCGGACGGGGCGATCCTGATCGAGCGCCCGAACATCCTGTACTGGCAGGTGGTGGCGCCGTGAGCTTCACTTTGTCCGCCGGGAAGCTCGACACTGGCGCCGGCGCGGTCGGGTTCACCCTGCCGTCGCTGCAGCTGGGACATGAGCGGTTCGAGGCCGCGGAGATCTTCCGCCGCCAGCCGCAGGTCCGCACAGTCGTGGGTTTCCTCGCGAGGAACGTCGCACAGCTCGGGCTGCACGCCTTCCGCCGCGTCAGTGACACCGACCGGGAGCGGCTGACGGACCACCCGCTGGCCGACCTTTTGCGGCGTCCGTTGCCGGGTAAACGCCTGACCCCCTACGAGCTCAAGTACCGCATCATCGCCGACCTGGCGATCTACGACACGTGCTTCATCCTCAAGGTGCGCCCCGACGGTGAGGGCGCGCAGGGGCTGCTGCCGGTGCCGGTGCCGATGGTCACCCCCATTGAGGAATCCTGGGTTGAGCCGCCGGGCTACAAGATCTCCGCGGGCGGGCAGGCCATCGAGGTCAAGTCCGAGGACATGATCCACATCCACGGGTACTCCCCGGAGGATCTGACGGTGGGCGAGTCGCCGCTGATGAGCCTGCGGGATGTGCTGCTGGAGGAGTACCAGGCCACCAAGCACAGGCAGGGCATGTGGAAGAACGGCGCCCGGGTCTCCGGGGTGATTGAGCGGCCGCAGCCTAAGGGGGCGCGGGACTGGTCGGACGAGGCCCGCACCCGGTTCATCCGGGAGTTCCGGGATCTGTATTCCGGCGACGGCGCGGCGGCCGGCGGGGTGCCGATCCTCGAAGACGGCATGACCTACAAGGAGGCCGGGCTCGATCCGAGAGCCGCCCAGTACATCGAGGCGCGCAAGCTTACCCGGGAAGAGGTCGCGTCGGCGTACTTCATCCCGCCGCCGCTGGTCGGGATCCTCGACCACGCGACGTTCAGCAACATTCGTGAGCAGCACAAGCAGCTGTATCAGGACACGCTCGGGCCGTGGCTGACGATGGTGGACGAGGCCCTCGAGACGCAGCTCGTCAGCGAGTTCCCCGACGGCGAGGACATCTACCTGGAGTTCAACCTCCAGGAGAAGATGCGCGGATCGTTCGAGGAACAGGCCGCCGCCGCCTCGACTGCGGCCGGCGCCCCGTGGATGACGGTCAACGAGATCCGCGCCCGCAACAACCTGCCGAGCGTCGAGGGCGGTGACGAGCTCGTCACGCCGCTGAACGTGACCGTGGGCGGGCAGGCCAGTCCGCGCGACTCGGCACCGGATCCGGTCGACCAGCCGGAGGAGGCCCCAGAGGCGCTGGGGACGTCGTCCCGCCAGGTGCAGGTCAAGGCCGGCGCTCCGGACATCTCCGTGGAGTCGGCGGGGGAGTCCTTGGCGCAGTACTTCTCTCGCATGGGCCGGTCCTTGTCGAGTCAGCTCGGCGCGGTCAAGTCCCGCTCCCGCGGTGTGAAGGCGTTGGAAGAAGTCGACTGGGCGCGCTGGGAGCGCGAGCTCGTGCCGGTGCTGCTCGGCGTGAACGGGCCGACCGCGGAGCGCGCGGCGAAGGCGGCGCTTCGGCAGATGGGGCTGGATCCGTCTTTGTACTCCGCGGAGGAGATGGCGGAGTGGCTGGCCGATAACGCCGCCGCGCAGGCGCGCGCGACGACGGACACCTCGCGGATGCACGTCGAGGAGGCGCTGGGCAAAGACGACGCCGGCGAGGCGCTCCGCGCCCTGTTCGCGTGGTGGGCGGGGGATCGGGCTACGTCGATCGGGCGCCGTCAGGCCACGCACGTGTCGGGGTACGCGACGGTCGCTCAGGCTCGTAGCCATCTGTCCCGCCCGCAGAAGGTGTGGCGGGTGACATCGGGGGATCCGCGGGATTCGCATATGGCCCTGAACGGGGTGGCGGTTGACGTCGACGGGGTGTTTCCCAACGGTGCCCGCTGGCCTGGGGACAGCGTGTTGCCCGCGGAAGAGGCGGCTCAGTGCCGCTGCGAGATCGAGATCACCGGCGGCGAGCCGGAGGGAGACAGCTGATGCTGCGCACCAAGTCCGCGCCGCTGAAGATCAAGGCGGCCGGCGAGCACGAGAACACTGAAGAGGGCGTGTTCGAGGCGATCGTCGCCGCCTACAACGTCGATTCGGTCGGGGACAAGATCGTCCCCGGGGCGTTCAAGGAGACCCTCGACGAGTGGAAGGAGAAGGACTCCCCGATACCGGTGATCTGGTCGCATGACTGGGGCGACCCGGACTCCCACATCGGCGTCGTCGAGGAAGCCGCCGAGACCGACGACGGGCTGTGGATCAAGGCCCGGCTGGATCTGGACGAGCCGCGCGCAGCGAAGGTCTACAAGCTCCTCAAGGGCCGCCGGATCACGCAGTTCTCGTTTGGCTACGAGGTCCAGGAGGGCGCGTTCGTCGACTCCAAGGACGCTGACGACGGGGGCGGCGAGTCCTACTACGAGCTGCGCAAACTGAAGCTTTTCGAGGTCGGGCCGACTCTGGTCGGCGCGAATCAGAGCACGTCCCTGGAGAGCGTGAAGTCCGGGGTGACTGAGGAGCGGGTCCGCGAGATCGTCGCGGAGGCCCGCACCAAAGCCGAAGGCGACGCCGTCGAGGACGAGGAGTCCGACGAGGTGGCGCCGCTGACCGATGAAGAGATCCGCGCGGTGCGGGCCCTGCTGGCCGACCGCGCCGACACCGACGAAGACGATTCGCAGGACGAGAAGGCCAGTCCCGCCGCGACCGCCGCCGACGATGAGCCCGCCGGGGCCAAGTCGGATGCGCCCTCCCGGTCAGGATCCGCCTCGCTCGCTGCTGCCCAGCTCCAGCTCATGGAGCTGTCCATCACCGAGGAGACGGCATGACCACCAAGACCAAGGACCTGACCGAAGAGCTCAAGGGCGTCCTCGCCGAAGCCCGAAAGATCACCGACGCGGCCGAGGCCGCCGGCGGCGAGCTGTCGGCCGACGACCAGGCGCAGATCAAGTCCTACTTCGAGCGGGCGACCGAGCTGAAGGGCCGGATCGAGCAGGCCCGCGAGACCGACCAGATGACCGCGGCTCTGGCCGAGCTGGAGGGCGTGGGCTACGAGCCCGCCAAGGCCAAGCAGGCCCCGGCGGGCCACCGCGACACCAAGGGCATGAGCCTGGGTGAGGCGTTCACCGAATCCGCCGAGTTCAAGGACCTGTTGGCGCAGCGGGCGGCCGGGGACCACTTCGGCAAGCAGCAGCGCATCAACGGCCGGCCGGTCGGCTTCAAGGAGCTGCTGCTGACCGGCGCCGACCGGGAGTCCGCGGGCGGGCTGATCCAGTCCGACTACCGCGGCCTGCAGCTGGGGTTCACGCCATTCGAGCGGCCGCTGACGCTGCGCCAGCTCATGTCCTCCTCCACCACCGCGTCAGACACGGTGGAGTTTGCTTTCGTCGACGCGGTGGACCAGCACGCCGGGTTCACCCCTGAGGCGACCGCTACCGACGGCACGTCGGGCACCAAGCCGCAGTCGGGGTTCACTTTCCGTCGGCAGACCACGACCGTGAAGACCATCGCGAACTGGGCCGCGATCACCAAGCGCGCCCTGGCCGACGTGGGTCAGGTCAGGGCGATGATCGACCAGTTCCTCCGCTACGGCATCGAGGAGGAGATCGACCGGCAGCTCGTCGCCGGCGACGGCACCGGCGAGAACCTGCTCGGGCTGGCCAACGTGTCCGGGACGCAGACCCTCAGCGGGTCGGCCGGCGGCCTGGAGGACCTGGAGCTGATCCGGCGCGCCAAGACCCGGGTCCGCCTCGGTGCGCGCACCAACGCGAACGCGGTGCTGATCCACCCGGAGGACCGCGAGGAGCTGGACCTGCTGCGCGACGGCAACGAGCACTACTACATGGGCGGGCCCGTGGCTGCGGGCGGCAACACGACCATGTGGGGGCTGCCGGTCGTCGAGTCGGAGGTGCTGGAGCGCGGCCAGGCTTACGTCGGGGACTTCACGAAGGCCGTGATCTACGACCGCCAGCAGGCCAGCATCGCGGTGACCGACAGCCACGACAACTTCTTCGTGCGCAACCTGGTCGCGGTCTTGGCGGAGTCCCGTCTCGCGTTCGCGGTCCTGCAGCCGGCCGCGTTCGTCGAGCTGGAGCTGTCCACCGCCGGGTCTTGATCGATGTATCAGCGGCAGGTGGGCGGGCGGTGCCCGGTCTGCAGTACCGCGGACGCGGCGTGCGGGCCGGGCGCGCACGTCACCCCGATCACGAGCGACCGGGGGGAGGTGGCACCTATGCAGGGTGGACCGCTCAAGGTCTATGACGTGCAGGTCGGCGGCACAGTCGTGCAGATGAAGCTGAACGAGGCCGACGCCAAGAAGCGCGGCGTGTGGCAGGAGCCGGACCCGACTCCGTCACCCGCGCCGTCCGCGGCGAAGGCCAAGCGCGCCCCGCGCGCGAAGAACAAGAAGGCCGACATCGAACCTGAGGCGACCGGGGGTGCGTGATGTCCCTGGCAACCGTCGATGACTGGCCGGTCTACGCCGGCGAACCGGTCCCGGAGGATGCGGCGGCGCTGCTCGCTGCGTCCTCGGAGAGCATCACCGACTACTGCGGCTGGCCGATCGGGCTGCACGCGGTGGAGGCCGAGGAGTACGACGGGCTCGGTCAGCGGGTGCTCACGCTGCACACGCTGGCGCTGGTCGAGGTCGACGCGGTGCGCGTCGACGGCGCCGAGGTGACCGACTTCCGGGTCAGCCGCCGCTACGGCCAGATCGAGCGCACGTCCGGCGTGTGGCCGTGCGGCTTCGGCCGCATCCAGGTCGACTACACGGCGGGCTTCGACCCGGTGCCGCCTCACCTGGTGAAACTCGCGGTGGAGCTGGCCGCCAAGGCGGCCTCGACGCCGCTGGACGTCGCCTCGGAGACCATGGACCGGCGCACTATCCGCTATCGCGAGGCTGCCGTCATCGGCGGTCTCGACGCCGCGGCGCTGGAGCGCTACCGGCTGGGGCCGCGGCCGTGAGCGGGCGCGGCATCTGGGGCGACGAGGTCGTGCTCGTCCGCCGCGACGTGGTCGGCACGGATGTGTACGGCAACGACGTCGACGGCGAAGTGCGGGAGACGCTGACCGGGGTGTGCTGGCAGCCGGTCGACAGTACGGAAACCCAGACCCAGCAGCGCGACCAGATGCTCGCGCATTTCCGGCTGTACGTGCGCGGCTTCCTCGACATCGACGGCGTGGACGCCGTGGAGTACGCCTCGCCCTCGCAGGGGGTCATCCGCTGCGAGGTCAACGGCCGGCCCGAGCTGTTCAGGAGCGCGACGGGCCGCCTGGACCACACCGCGGTGTCGCTGCGCGAGATCAGGGGGTGAGCCGTGAAGGTCCGATTCGAGGCGTACTTCGAGGGCATCCGCGAGGTCATGCAGTCCGACGAGGTCACGGGGCCGATGCGCGAGGAGGCCGACGGGATCGCCTCCCGTGCAGCCTCGGCCGGGTCGCTGACGGGGGCGCCGCTGACGCCGGAGGTCGTGGAGTCGGTGCGCTCTGATGGGCGGCCGGAGGCGCAGGTGCGCGCCGAGGTCGACGGCGACGCCTACGGTCCGGCGCTCGCGGTGCTGCGGAAGGCGGCCGACGTATGAGCTCGCCGGACCTGGTGCGGGCGGTGCGCGACTGGCTCGCCGAGCAGCTGCCCGACGTCCGGGTGGTCACCACCCTGCCGAAGGGCCACCGCATGGAGGACGCAGTCAAGGCCGGCCCGCTGGTGCGGCTGACCCGCGGGATCGGTGGCGGCGCTGTCAAGGGCGAGCGCCGGGTGCTCTTCGACGTCGACGTGTTCGCCGGCGGCGAGGAGGTCATGTGGGCGACCACTGACCGGGCGTGGCAGGCCATGGAGGCGCTGACCGCGACGTTCACCGGCGGCGTGCTGGTGGACGAGGTCCGTGTGCACAACGGGGCCGGGCAGGCCGGCCCCGGGCAGGTCGGCCACGAGAACCCGGGGGTGTACCGGACGTTCGCGACGTATCGATTGACCACGCGCTCCTAGGCGCGACCAGAGGAAGAGAAATCCAACGACCCTCGCCGGACCGGCGGGGGTTTTCGCATGTCAAGGAGCGTTTCGATGGCCACTGAGGTCGCCGAGTTCTACGCCACGCGCAACGAGCTCGTCTTCAAGGCGCTGTACGGCGCTGTTTTCGTCGCCGACTACGACGTCGAGCTGCCGGAGGACCTGTTCGACGAGGTCACCGGCGAGCTGCTGCCGCTGCCGGACGGTTGGTACCCGGCGGGGTATTTCTCAGAGGACGGCATCACCCACGGCCGCGACCAGGAAACCTCTGAGGTGCTTTCCGCGCAGGACGTGGAGCCGATCCGCGAGGATGTCACAACGGACTCCACGACCGCCCAGTTCGTGATGCGCGAGACCAGCCCTGTGAGCATCGCCCTCTACGAAGGGCTGCGCTTCAGCGACTTCGGTGAGATCGGCGAGCCGCTGCGCTGGACCAAGCCCAACAACCCCGTCCGCCTGGACCGCCGGTTCCTTTTCATCGCCGAGGACAAGTCCAAGGCGACCGGCGACTCCAAGTACTTCGTCCGCCTCTTCCCCCGCGGCACGGTCTCCGAGGTCGGCGAGGCCGTCGCGAACCGCGAAGAGGCCCTGAACTGGGACGTCACCGTCAAGGCTCAGCGCGACGCCGTCGCGGGCACCTCCGTCATCTCCTGGGTGGACGGCGCCGGCTGGCGCGAGCTCGCCAGCGGGTCCTGACAAGCGGGCGCCGGCCGGCGGCATGGGTGTGCCCGCCGGTCGGCGCCCTCTGCACACCCGCGCACACCCGCAGAAAGGCATGACTCATGGCTGAGAAGCAGAACCGCAAGACCCGGCGCACCCTGGCCGCGGTCAAGAAGAAGTACGTCGAGGCGCTCGACCTCGTCGAGACCGACGGCGCCATCATGGTGCCCTTCGAGGCTTACGGCGAGGTGTGGGAGTTCCCTCACCCGATGTTCGCCGACCCGGAGTGGAGCCAGGCGGTCGACCAGGCGGACACCAACGAGGCCAAGGGCGCCGCGATCCTGGGCGAGGACCAGTACGAGCGGTTCATCAAGGCCGGCGGGTCCATCGCCGACCTGCTGCTGATCTTCATGGACGTGGCGCGCACGACTCAGGATGAGCTGCCGACGGGGGGCCCTACTCGGCCCTAGACCTCTTGGGCGATGAGCCCGAGGCGGTCGAGGCCGCACTACTGCAGACCTACGCCCCGCGGGATCCGCTGGCGGAGTACTTCCGCGAGGAGATCACGCTCCGCCAGCTGCGCGTCATGGTGGAGCACCTGCCGCCCGATTCGCCGGTGCACCGGGCGGCGCGCGGGCACGCCTGGCAGGAGCAGGAGTACCTGCTGGCGGAGACCGCGGACGCGGTGCGCACGCTCGCGGCGATCACCGTCGCGGTCAACTCCAAGCGACCCAAGAGCGTGAAGATGCCCAAGCCGCTGCCGCGGCCGGTCGACGAGCTCGAAGAGGCACGGAAACGCGAGCGCGAGGAAGCGGCCGAGGCCGCCTACTCCGACCTGCTCGGCGCACTCACCCCGCAGTTCGCAGAATCCGCCTGACCGTAGAGGGGGTGACCCCCTCGTGGCGACCGTCGGCGCTGTCTGGATCAACGTCCTGCCGAGCATGCAGGGGTTCGCGAGCAACCTGCAGAAGCAGGCCACGTCCGCGGCCAAGGTCGCCGCCGCGGGGGCGGGCACCTCCATGGGCACGGCCATGGCGGACTCGACCGCCGGCGCCATGTCCAGGCGGATGACGGCGAATTCTCGCCGGATGCAGGCGACTTTCGTCGGGTCGACGAACATGATGACGCGCGCGGTCGCCAACTTCACCGCGGGCTTCAAAGCGGCTGACGCGGCGGCGAGCGCATTCACGGGCCGGATGGGCTCGCTCGGCGGCGTCACCTCGCGCGCGGTGGCACCCGCCGCCCAGTCGGTGGGGCGGTTCCGCGACGGCTTCCGCTCCGCCGCCGCTGCGGCTTCGGCTTTCAGCGGCCGCATGGGCACGCTCGGAGGAATCGCGGGCCGGACGCTCACCCCTGCGGTGCAGGCCGTCGGACGGTTCAAGGACGGTTTCACCAATTCCGCCGCGGCGGCCAGCGCGTTCTCGGGGCGGTTGGGCACGCTCGGCGGGGTCGTCCGCACGGCCGTGCAGCCCGGCGTGACCGCGGTGCGCGCCGTGGGCACCGGGCTGACCACGGCCGGCGCCACCGCCGGCAAAGCCTTCGGGGCGATCCAGTCCGGCGCCGGGACGGCGTTCAGCGCGGTGCGCTCGGCAGGCGCCAGCGCGTTCTCCCGGGTCCGGTCCGGGATCGCGTCGCTGACGCAGGGGGCGTCTCAGGCGTCCTCCGGGATCGGAGGCATCGGCGCGTCGCTGCGGAGCCTGGGCGCGATCGGCGCGACCGCGCTGGGCGCGATCGGCATCGGCCAGTTCGTCAGCGGTGTTTTCAACACTTCCACCGCGATCAATGAAGCGCGCGCGAGCTTGACTGGCATGTACGGCGACGCCGAGCAGGCGAACGCCATGGTCGCCTCGATCAACGACGAATTCTCCCGGTCGTCGGTCGGTGTCGGCGTCCTGAATTCCCTGGCCGCCAATTTGGCGTACATGGGGTTCGAGGGCGAAAAGGCCACGAACATGATCCGCAACATCGACACCGCCGCCGGCGCCCTTCCCGGCAACGCCGCGGCGGCTGTCGAGTCGGTGTCGAACGCCCTGCTCACGAGCCAGGTTCAGGGGAACGCGTTCGTCGGTGAGCTGAACCAGATTTCCCGCGTCGGTTTCCCGATCTTCGACGCCCTCGCCCAGCACCTCAACAAATCCTCGGGCGAAATCAAGAAGATGGCCTCCGAAGGAAAGATCTCCTTCGAAGACCTCATGCACGTTATGAACGACCCCTCAATGTCGAAGTTCTGGGAGATGACCGAGAACTCGGCCAAGGGGGTCAGCGCGACTTTCCGGAGCACTTTCACCGGGATCGTCTCCATGGTCCAGGTGAAAACCGCTGAGCTGGTCGAGACGGGCCTGAACCGGCTCGCCCCGGGCCTGGGCCGGCTGGGCGATGCCGTGGAGTCCGGGCTGGACAGCCTGCCCGGGGTCATGTCGCGCATCGGCTCCACGCTGCGCGGCGCCGGGATCATCGACGGCTTCATGAACCTGGTGCAGGGGGCCAAGGAATTTGGCGCGGCCGCCCTGCCCGCCCTGCGCTCCTTCGGCACGGTGATCGGCACCGCGTTCGTCGGCGCGCTGAAGGTCATGGGGCCGGTCGGTGACCTGCTGAAGTCCATGGCCGGGTGGATGCGCGAGAACGAGGGCGTCGTGCGCGTGCTCGGTGCGGCGCTCGGCGGCGCGGTCGTGGCCATGGTCGCCATCCGCGCCGCCACCATGGCGTGGGCCGCGGCGCAGGCGATTTTGAACGTCGCCCTGTCGGCGAACCCGATCGGGTTGATCGTGATCGCGATCGCGGCCCTGGTCGCCGGCGTGATCTACGCCTACAAGAATTTCGAGGGCTTCCGGACCGTCGTCGACACGGTCGCGTCGGCGATCAAGACCGCCGCCGTGTGGATCTGGGACAACGGGCTCAAGCCGGCGTTCGATGGGATCGTGGCCGGCGCGAAGTGGGTCGGCCAGGCCGCGATGTGGCTGTGGACCAACGCCCTGAAGCCCGCCTGGGACGGCATCGTCGCCGGCGCCAAGACGGTCGGTGAGTGGGCGCTGTGGCTGTGGGAATCGGCGATCAAGCCCGCGTTCGGCTTCATCGACGGCGCCGCGCGGACGCTGGTCACGGCGCTGCTGACCGGGCTGATCGCGCCGACGGTGATCGCTTTCAAGCTGCTCGCGGCCGCGGCGATGTGGCTGTGGACCAATGCGATCAAGCCCGCCTTCGGGTTCATCGCCGACATCGCCGTATGGCTGTGGACCACCGTCATCCAGCCGGTCTTCAACCTGTGGATGTCCTACATCCGCAACGTGCTCGCGCCGGTCGTGATGTGGCTGTGGAACTCGATCATCAAGCCCGCGTTCGGGTTCATCGCCTCCTACATCAGCTTCGTGTGGAACTCGCAGATCAAGCCGGTGTGGAACCTGCTTCGGACATATGTGATCGGCACACTGGCGACCGTATTCAAATGGTTGTGGAACTCGGTCATCAAGCCGGTCTGGGCTGGGATCCAAGCGACGATCCGCACGGCGTGGAACATCATCAAGGGCATCTGGAGCGCACTGCGGACCTACATTATTGGGCCGCTGGGAAGCGTATTCAGGTGGCTGTGGAACAACGTGATCAAGCCGGTCTGGTCCGGTATCTCGTCCACGATCAATTCCGTGTGGAACAACGGAATCAAGCCCGCCTTCGCCAAGGTCCGCGAGGGCGTCCGTGCGATGCGCGACGCCTTCAATAACGGCAAGGAGGCCATAGGGAAGGCGTGGAAGGGAATCCGGGACTCCGCGAAGACGCCGGTTAATTTCCTGATCGGCACCGTCTATAACGACGGTATCCGCGCGGTGTGGAACAAGGTTGCCGGAATCGTCGGAGCCGACAAGATCGGCAAGGTCAAGGAGTTCGCTTCCGGCGGCGTGCTGCCCGGGTATTCGCCGGGCCGTGACATCCACATGTTCTACAGTCCCACCGGCGGCGCGCTTGCGCTGTCCGGCGGTGAGGCGATCATGCGCCCTGAAGTCACCCGGGCGCTGGGCACCTCCGGGGTGGAGCGGATCAACGCCGCTGCTCGCAGCGGTGGCGTGTCTGGCGTCCGCGATGCGCTGGGGTTCGCGCGGGGCGGCGTGTGGGGTGCGCCGAAGCGGTTCGCCAAGGGCGGCTGGCTGGGAGTGCGGGATATCGCGCCGGATGCGTCCGGATTCCTGGGGAAGGTCGCGAAGTTCATCAAGGACATCGCGGTCGACGTTTTCACCGGGGATCTGGGGTCGGCTGTTGACAAGGTGTTCAAGCCCGCTAAGGAGCTGACCGGGAAGTTCGGGAAGACGGGATTCCCTGGTGCCCCGTACCAGATGGTCGGCAAGTTCAATAAGAGCCTGAAGGAGAAAATCGAGTCCTTCGCCAGCTTCTTCATGGACGAAGGCTTCAGTCTTTCCGGAGTGAAGGGTGAAGCTCGAAACGTCCTGAAGGTCGCGCGGGCCGCCGTCGGGAAATACCCAGAGTCCGGCGGGAATAACACCAACGCGATCACGCGCTGGTATGGAATGAATGGCCAGCCGTGGTGCTTCCCCGCGGGGACACTGGTCCGCACCCCGGACGGCTACCTGCCGATCGAGCAGGTGGAACCGGGCACCCCGGTCGTAACCCCGTCGGGGAAGACGGCGCGCACCTCGGCTCTGCTGAAGCGCGTCAAGCCGGTGCTGGAGCTCAAGGCGTTCGGCGTGGCCCCCATGTCGCCTACCGCCGACCACCCCTACTGGGCGCGCCGCGGCAAGCACGGCGCCCCGGAGTGGATCAAGGCCGGCGGACTGCAGCGCGGCGACATGATCGCCGTCCCGCTCACCGAGGGTGAGAACCGGCCCGTCGACGTGGACGTGGCCCACCTGCTCGGCGTGTACGTGGCCGACGGGCACCGGCTGCACCGGGATCGCGGCGTGCAGATCAGCGACTCCTCCGACCAGGTGGAGCGCCTCGTGGCCGCGGTGAAGGCCGCTGGGTGGGAGCCGCACGTCACCTACGGCCGGACCTCGGCGGCGGTGACGGTCTACGACGCCGAGCTGTACGAGCTGTGCGGGCAGGCTGGAGACCTGGCGCACGGCAAGCGCGTGCCGGGGCTGGTGCTCAACGCCGACGCCGACGCGCGGGAGGCGTTCCTGCGCGGCTACCTCGGCGGGGACGGTCACCTGGACGGCCGCGGCGTGTGGCAGTGCACGACCGTCTCGCGCGAGCTGGCGGTGTCGCTGTCGGAGCTGCTGCGGTCCCTGGGGCACATCCCGTCGGTGCGTGTGGTGCGCGAGGCCGGCGAGATGGTGATCGAGGGCCGCACGGTCGCTACGCGGCGCGCGTTCGCGGTGACGTTCCAGCCGGAGGCCACGCACTCGCGGGCGTCCTGGTACATCGAGGACGGCGTGCTGTGGGTGCCGGTGCGCTCGGTGGAGGAGACCGGCCGGGTCGAGGAGGTCTATGACCTCACCGTGCCGGGCGAGCACGCCTTCATCGCCGACGGTGTGCACGTCCACAACTGCGCGATGTTCATCAGCTGGCTGTTCGCCAAGGCGAATGCGTCCGGCTCGCTGGGCAGGGCGGCCAAGGTCGCCCACGTCGACCAGTACCGCGGTGCGATGAAAAATGTCGGCCAGGCGAATCGCCAGCCTGGCGACGTGCTCGTGTATGGGTCGCGGCACGTCAATCTGGCGACGTCGAAATACGGCACGATCGGCGGCAACGAGGGCAACAACGTCCGCATGTCGAGCCGCTACTACGAGACCCCGACCTACGTCTACCGGCCTCGCTGGAAGCCGAGTGCGAAAGTCGAGGGCCGGGGCGGTGACGCGACGTTCGCGCGGGGCGGCACCATGTCCGCGCCGCTCATCCGCAAGATCGCCCGCCAGGACCCGGGCGACACGAAGACCCCGATCATGCGGGCGCTCTACGACTCCGGCGGCTACGTCCAGCCGGGGACGACGCTCGTCAGCAACCGGTCGGGTCGCCCGGAGCCGGTGCTCACCTCGGCGCAGTGGCGCGACATGCACCGCATCGCCGAGTCGGCCGCCGGCCGCGACGGCGGCGAGCTGATGCGCGACGCCCACGTGCACCTGTACGAGTCGGAGGCGACGGTGCGCGAGGCGTTCCGGGAGATCGATCTGGAGCTGCGCAAGCGCCGCCGCGGCGGCGTGCATGCCGGACGGGGGGCCTAGTGGCAGCCCTGGAGGAGACCCAATTCCAGCTCGGGCGCGTCGTATTCGGCAGGGATCTGCCGATCGAGGTGCGGGTGTTCGAGGTCGGCGCCGCCGAGGCGGAGCTCGGCGACACCGACCTTCCGGGCCAGGACGGGATTGTGTTCGGCCGCGACGCCAAGCGCGGATCGGACATCACGTTCGAGCTGTCGGTGCTGCGGCGGGATCCGGACGAGGCGCGGGCCCTGTTCGGTGAGCTGGCGGCCGAATGGGACGCGGCGGCGGCCCGGCGCACCCCGCGCCGGGTCGTTGCGCTGCGCATCCGCCAGCCCGGCAGCCGCACGGTCGTGGTCTACGGCCGGCCGCGAAGCCTGGAGGTCACCTCCTCGGCGGCGCTGCGCAAAGTGGGCCGGATCGACGCCACGGCCACGTTCCAGGCCGCGGACAGCCTGTTCTACGGCGAGGTCGGCGAGGAGGGGGCGGCGCGTCAGATCACGCTGACGCTGGTCGCCTCCGCCGGCGGCGGCATCGTGTGGCCGGTCACGTGGCCCATCACCTGGGGGACGCAGGGCCAGCGGCAGGACGCCGTGGTCAACAGGGGTGATGCGCCGACGTGGCCGGTGATCACGATCTACGGCCCGGTCGCCAACCCCAGCGTCGAGCTCGTCGGGACCGGCCGGGTGCTGCGGCTGGATACGACGCTGGCGTTCGACCGGTCGATCACGATCGACACCCGGCCGTGGGTCCGCAGCATCCTGCGGGACGACGGCGCGAGCTTCGCCGGGGTCGCCCGCGGCGCCGCCTTGTCGGATTTCCAACTGCCCGTCGGGCAGACGGTGCTCGCCTACCGCGGCACTGACCTGTCCGGCCAGTCCCGCTGCGTCGTCAGCTGGCGGGACGCGTTCACTTCGCCTTAGGAGGCTTCATGGCTTTGGAGATGGACTCCTGGGCGGTCACCGGCGCCCAGTCCTCGGCGCGGATCGCGCGCCTGCAGCACCAGTCCGGCACCGCGTCGGGCAACGGCGTGGTGGATGCCGATCACCTGCGGGTGCTGCCGCTCGCGGTGCCCGGCACCGGCGTGCGCATCACCTCCGGCGGCGCGACCATCCTCGGGCGGGAGCAGCAGTTCCAGGGGTCGTACTTTGCCTACAACGTCGGCGAGGAGACGGTTCCGATTTCGCCGACGGGGTCCGGCGGCGGGCGCACCGACATGATCGTGCTGCGCGTCGAGGACCCCAACATCGACGGCACGAGCTGGTCGCACGACGTGACCAGCGATCCCGTCTACTACTTCCGCGTCATCGAGGGCGTTTCCAGCACCGCGACGCAGCCGCCGGCGGGGATGACCGCGATTCCGCTCGCCCGCATCACCCTGCCCGCGTCCACAGGCACCGTCACGGCCGGCATGATCACTGACCTGCGGCGCTCGGCCGTCCCCAAGAGCGAGCGGGTCCTGCGAGTGCAGCGCGGCGGCACAATCGAAAACGGCGAGTGGGACGAGGCCGGGAACATCGTCGCCCCCGACTACGAGCGGTTTCCCCAGCACGAGTGGAGCGTCACCGTGCCCTCCTGGGCCACCCAGGTGCAGGTCCTCGGCAGCTGGCAGAACATGCTGCTCGCCGCCAACGGCGGCACGAGCGGAGCGCACGACGCGCGCGGTCAGGCGTTCGTCGGATTCGCTGGAGGGCCGGTGTTTTTGCAGACCACGCCGTCGGCCTACAACATGAACCAGACCAGCCCGACGAACGGGTACCGGTGCGGGTTCGTCAACTACGACCAGATCGCCATCCCCGCGAGCCTGCGCGGCCTGACACTGCAGCTGCGGATGTACGTCTCCGGAACCGCCGGATACCGCGGCCGCCTCGTGGCCGACAACTGGGCGAACTTCGCGGTCGACCTGCAGTTCCTCGAAATCCCCGCTCCGGCCGCCCAGCTGTAGGAGGCACCCGTGGAACCCGAACCCCAGGGCGTCGCCCTGGAGGCCCTGGACGACGCGATCCGGCACGTCAACCGGCTGCACGCCATGGCCTCCTCGGTGCCGACCCTGGCCAACCGCGCCACCCACCTCGCGGCGCTGGAGGCCGGGCTGGGCGGGATGGTCGCGATGATCACCGCGATCCGGCCCTACGACCCGCCCACCGAGCTCCCCCCGCCCGAAGAGGAGGACTGACGTGGCAGACATGACCCCGCCCTACAAGGCGGCCATGAGCTCCGCCCTGGACGGCGCTGACTCCGCACTCGACCAGCTCAACATCCTCGCGGCCTACGCCGTCGAGCCGGCCGACCACGAGCAGCACCTCGACACCGTCCAGGACCTGCAGGCGGCGCTGGCCGCGCTGCGCTCCGACGTCGACGCCCTGTAGGAGGCGACCATGGCGATTCAGACGCCTGCGCTGAACCGCGCCACCGCAGGGCTGGCCGGCTCGATCACGCACCTGTCGCTGCACACCGCCAATGGCGGCTCGACGGGGGCCGACGAGCTGTCGGGCGGCGGCTACGCTCGCCAGGCGCCGACCTACGCCGCCCCTTCCGGCGGGATCGCGGACCTGGCCGACCCGATCGAATTCGGTGCGCCCGGGACCGCGGCGACGGTGACGCACGTCGGGTTCTGGGACGGGAGCACGTGGCTGGGGTCGCGGGCGCTGATCGAGCCGCGCGAGGTGCAGCCGACCGACCCGTTCATCCGTCTGTCCGTCGCCCCGGTGGTCTCCGAGCCGCGTCCTTCGTAGGAGGTGCTTGTGCCCTCCTTCGTCGCCGCCGCCACGGCCGGGGGATTCACCGCCGCCGCCACCGTCGCCGTCCCCGCGGGGACGGCCGACGGCGACGTGATGCTGGCGTGGCTGTCCGCCAACGACTTCGCGGTCCTCACTCCGCCGTCCGGCTGGACGCTGGTGCATCGCGAGGAGGTCGGCAGCAACGTCGCCTCCTGGCTGTACAGCCGCGTGGCTGATTCTGAGCCTGGGGCCTACACCTGGACGTGGAACGGGTCGCACAATCACCACGTCATCTGCACGTCGTGGCGCGACGCCGACGGCATCCGCGCCTGGGGCGTCGCCTCCTCGGACTCCGCGCAGACCCTGGACCTTCCCCCGGTCGCGGCGGAGGCGGGCGACGCCCTGGTGGCGCTGGGGTTCCACTGGTCGGGGATGACCGGCTCGCAGCCGAGCTGGCCGGCCCCGCTGGTCACGGT
>Ga0079224_100001996_pt1 | contig 24316 bp, 24 predicted proteins | sample Stecom2015_FD_80414 | JGI IMG/M metagenome (GOLD analysis project Ga0079224, IMG submission 80414) | Agricultural soil microbial communities from Utah to study Nitrogen management - Steer compost 2015 | ecosystem: Environmental > Terrestrial > Soil > Agricultural land | place: USA: Utah... | reverse complement strand
TCGCGCTTGACGGCGTCCAGCAGCTCGATGCAGCGCCGCAAGCGGCCGCTCTCGTTCCGGTCCGCGTCGACCCAGAGAGCGAACACTTGCAAGCCGACGCCGCCGGCCCGCAGCCGGGGCAAATCGACGTGCCCCGAGGGCTGGCCCGAGGGCGTCAGGCTCTCGCCCGCCGCCAGCCGCAGCGCGGTGTCGCAGTGGGCGTCGACGATGAACCGGCTGCAGGCGGCCGTGGACTGTTGATGTTGCACCGTTTGGCTCACTGCGTTTCCTCCTCCGATGCAGGCCGCGGCCTGTGCTCGGGCCAAGAAAAAAGGCCCGAAAGCGACCGCTTTCGGACCGAAATTACCATCTCGGGTTGTCGTTGTCCTACCGCGACGGCGGCGGGACTCGCGGTTATTTGGCGTACTCCACCACCCGCGTCTCGCGGATGACGGTGACCTTGATTTGACCAGGGTATTGCAGCTCCGACTCGATGCGCTTGACGATATTGCGGGCCATAATCGCCGCCATATCGTCGTCGACCTTGTCGGGCTTGACCATAATCCGGATTTCCCGGCCGGCCTGAATGGCGTACGCTTTCTCGACGCCTTCGAAGGAGTTGGCAATCGCTTCGAGGCGCTCCAGGCGCTTGATGTAATTGGCCAGGCTCTCCCGGCGAGCGCCGGGCCGAGCGGCCGAAATCGCGTCGGCGGCGGCCACGAGCATGGCCTCCACCGTCTGCGGCTCCTTGTCGCCGTGGTGGCATTCCACGGCATGAATGACCTCTTCCGACTCTCGATACCGGCGCAGGAGCTCCACACCGATCTCCACGTGCGTTCCTTCCGCCTCGTGGTCGACCGCTTTGCCGATGTCGTGCAGCAACCCGGCGCGGCGGGCCACTTTCACGTCGCAGCCCAGTTCCGCGGCCATCATCGCGGCGATGTGAGCGACTTCGATGGAATGCTTCAGGACGTTCTGGCCGTAGCTGTAACGATACTTGAGGCGGCCCAGAAGCCTGACCAGTTCGGGATGGAGGCCGTGAACGTTGGCGGCGATGCAGGCTTGCTCGCCTTCGTGGCGGATGTTTTCCTCCACTTCCTTGCGCGCCTTCGCCACCATCTCTTCAATGCGGGCCGGGTGAATGCGCCCGTCGGCGATGAGCTTCTCCAGCGCGATGCGGGCAATCTCCCGGCGCACCGGGTCAAAGCCCGACAGCACCACCGCCTCCGGGGTGTCGTCGATGATCAAGTCGACCCCGGTCTGCGCCTCCAGCGTGCGGATGTTGCGGCCTTCCCGTCCGATGATGCGCCCTTTCATGTCGTCGCTGGGGAGCGTGACGACGGAGACGGTCGCCTCGGACACGTAGTCCGCGGCCAGCCGCTGGATGGCCAGCCCGATCACGTTGCGGGCCCGCTTCTCGGCCTCTTCCTTCGCTTGCTGCTCCATTTCGCGAATCATGACCGCCATGTCGTGGCGGATTTCTTCTTCCACGGTCTTCAGCAAGTATTGCTTGGCTTCTTCCGCGGTCAGCCCGCTCAACCGCTCTAGTTCAGCGCGTTGCTGCTGGATGAGCCGATCGGCTTCCGCGTGCTTGCGTTCCAACGCTTCGGCGCGGCGGTTGAGCTGCTCCTCCCGGCGTTCGAGCTGCGCATGGCGGCGGTCCAGCGCTTCCTCTTTCTGCAGCAACCGCCCTTCGAGCCGCTGCAGCTCGTGGCGCCGCTCGCGCAGTTCCTGCTCGACTTCTTGGCGGAGCCGAACAGCCTCTTCTTTCGCCGTCACCAACGCTTCGCGCACTTTGGCTTCGGCGTTGCGCTCGGCCTGTTCGAGAATGAGCTTGGCTCGCTCCTCCGCCGAGTGGATTTTGGACTCAGCCACGGCCTTGCGTAGCATGTAGCCTCCGGCAACGCCGACGGCTACGCCCGCAAGGACGTACAGCAGCACAGCAAGCGTGTGCTCCACCTCCCTTCAGTTGTCAAGGTCCCGGTTTCCGTCCGTTTGTAGGCCGCTGGAACCTGCAAATAAGGCCGAGCCAGCGCTCGGCCTCGTCTCTAGTTCTCGGGACTACGTACACTCGGGAGTATTGTAATCTTTATCGGATGGGCTGTCAACGTGGGCCAGGGCCGTGCGGATCTGCTCCCAGGTAAAGCCGCGGCGAGCCAAGTAGGCCGCCAGCCGCCGCCGGCCCTCCTCGCCCGCTTCCGCCAGCCGCCGCGCCTGGCGGCGAGCTTCCTCCAGGCACAGCCGTTCTTCCGTCTCCGGCGTCAGCATCTCCGCCAGCGTGGCGGCGATAATCTCGGCGGCGACGCCCTTCTCCTTCAGCTCCGCCTCCAGCCGCACCCGCCCGCAAGGCGACAGGCGCAGCCGGTGCTCCACCCACCCGCGGGCGAAACGCGCGTCGTCAACATACCCCAAGCGGCGGCACCACGCCACCGTCTCTTCCGTGACGGCTTCGTCAAATCCCGCCGCCTGCAGCCGGTCGCGCAGCTCTTTTTCGGTCCGGTCGCGCACCGCCAGGAGCTTCAGCGCACGCGCCTGGGCGCGGCGCACGTCGCTCTCACGAATCGGAAGCCACCACCGCTTCCGCTCGGGCGCGCCGCGGCAACGGCGGCAAGCCGGCCGCTTCGCGCACCTTGTTCTCCAGCTCGTCCGCGAGGTCGGGATTCTCCTGCAGGAATTGGCGAGCGTTCTCGCGCCCTTGGCCGAGGCGAATGTCGCCGTACGAATACCACGTGCCGGTGCGCGACACGATGTTGTACTCGGCCGCCATGTCCAGCAGGCTGCCCTCGCGGGAGATACCCCGGCCGTACAAGATGTCGAACTCGGCCTCTTTGAACGGGGGCGCCAACTTGTTCTTGACGATGCGCACCCGGGTGCGGCTGCCGATGATCTCGGTGCCCTGCTTGATGGCGTCGACCCGGCGAATGTCCATGCGGATGGAGGCGTAAAACTTCAGCGCCCGGCCGCCGGGCGTCGTTTCGGGCGAGCCGAACATCACGCCCACTTTCTCGCGTATCTGGTTGATGAAGACGACGGTGGTGCGCGACTTGCTGATGGCGCCCGTCAGCTTGCGCAGCGCCTGCGACATGAGCCGCGCCTGCAGGCCCACGTGTGCGTCGCCCATCTCGCCTTCCAGCTCCGCTCGCGGCACCAGCGCCGCCACCGAGTCGATAACGATGACGTCGATGGCGCCGCTGCGCACCAGCGCCTCAGCGATCTCAAGCGCCTGTTCGGCGGTGTCCGGCTGGGAGATGAGCAGGTTGTCGATGTCCACGCCCAGCTTGGCCGCGTACGCCGGGTCCTGCGCGTGCTCGGCGTCGATGAACGCCGCCATGCCGCCCATCTTTTGCGCTTCAGCCATGATGTGCAGCGCCAGCGTCGTCTTGCCCGACGACTCGGGCCCGAAGATTTCCACGATGCGCCCTCGCGGCACGCCGCCGACGCCCAGCGCGATATCCAGCGCCAAGGAGCCGGTGGGGATCACTTCGACGTTTTGCTGGGCCGACGCTTCGCCCAGCCGCATGATGGAGCCCCGGCCGAACTGCTTCTCAATTTGGAACAGCGCCGCTTCCAGCGCTTTTTGCTTTTCCGCGCTCGTCAATCGGACATCCCCCTTGGACGTACCTCGTCGACGGTCGGTCGGCTTGGGCGCCGCGAGCTTTGCTTACCCTTCGACGCCGGCTGCAGCCTTCCTCTTCGTCACAGTTCCGTGGAAAGTCCCAGCGCGTGCCGCCGGATGAGGTCCAGTGCCGTTTGCGCCGTCAGCCCGCGCACTTGCTCCCGGCCTCCCTGGAACTGGAACCGATACGCTTTGGCTCGGCCGTTGAGCGCGCAGGCGATGTAGACGAGGCCCACCGGCTTCGCCTCGCTGCCGCCGCCGGGGCCCGCGATGCCCGTCACGGCCACGGCCAGCGTCGCGCCGAAGCGCTCCGCCGCGCCGAGCGCCATCTGCTCGGCCACCGGCGCCGACACGGCGCCGTGTTCCGCCAGCGTCTTCTCGGAGACGCCCAGCAGCTTCACCTTGGCCTCGTTGCTATACGAGACCACGCCGCCGAGGAAGTACGCCGAACTGCCTGGCACGTCGGTAATGCGCTTGGCGATGAGGCCGCCCGTGCACGACTCGGCCAGCGCCAGCGTCCACCCCGCCTGCAGGAGCGCCCGGCCGGCGACGCCCTCCAGCGTGTCCTCGTCTATACCGTACATATATTCGCCCACCCGGCGCACGATCTCCTGCTGCACCGGCGCGATGAGCCGTTCGGCCTCCTCGGCGTTTTCCGCACGGGCCGTGATGCGAATCTTTACTTCACCCAAGCTGGCGTAGGGCGCGACGGTGGGATTGGCCGAATGCTGCAAATCCCGCACGCGCTCTTCCAAAGCTGACTCTCCGATGCCGCAGAACTTCAGCACCCGGCTGTACAGCGCTCCCGCCAGCCCGTAGCGCTCCCGCAGGTACGGAAGCACCACCTCGTCGAACATCGGCTTCATTTCGTACGGCACGCCGGGCAGGCACACCACCGTTTGGTTGCCGTGCTCGACGACGAAGCCCGGCGCGGTGCCGTTGGCATTGGCGATGATGCGGGCCCCCTCGGGAATAAGGGCTTGCTTGCGGGCGGACGGCGGCATCGGCCGGTGGCTGACCGCAAACCAGCGCTCGATGGCCGCCAAGGCTTGCGGGTCTTCGACGAGCGGCCTGTGCAGCACGGCGGCCACGACTTCCCGGGTTAAGTCGTCCTCCGTCGGCCCCAGGCCGCCGCTGATGATGACCACGTCCGCTCGCGTGAGAGCCTGGGCCAGTACGGCCGCAAACCGGGTCCAGTTGTCGCCCACGGTGGCTTTGAAATACACGTTGATGCCGTTTGCCGCCAGCCGCTCGGCGATGTACGCGGCGTTGGTGTCCACCGTCTGGCCCAGCAACAGTTCGGTTCCTACCATGACGAGCTCCGCTCGGATCGAAGACCGCTCCACTGCCCTCGTCTCCTTTCACCCCAAGTATACCGCTGGCGCGCCGGTCAAGCGGCGGCTTTCGGGAAGGCTTCCTCAAGGAAAACGAGCGGCGTGGGAGAACAGATCGGTCGTCGCGCGGAGGTGGTTGGCGTGAAAGAGGCGAAGCGCCGCCGCTGGTGGCTGTACGCGCTGGTGGGCGTGCTGGCCGCCGCGGCGCTGTTTTACGTCGTACGGCCCATGTTCGCGGGCGAGCGGCCCATCAACCCGGTCGTGGTGGCGATAGGCCCCGTCCAGCTGCGCTGGTACGGGCTGCTCATCGCCGGCTCCTTCATTCCGGGCTATTACCTCGCGGCCGCCGAGGCGCGGCGGAAAGGCATCGACCCGGAAACGCTATACGACTTCGCCGTCGTCGCAGCGGTGTGCGGGTTCGTCGGAGCGCGGCTGGCGTACGTGGTGCAAAATCTTTCGGCCTACGCGGCGGATCCGGCGCGGATTTTCGCCGTCTGGGAAGGCGGGCTTTCCCTACACGGGGTGTTGATCGGAGGCCTCTTGGCCGTCGCCTGGTATGCCCGGCGCATCGGCAAACCCTTCTTCACGGTGGTAGACGTCGTGGCGCCCACCATGCCGCTGGGGCAAGCCATCGGCCGCTGGGGCAACTTCTTCAATCAGGAGCTGTTCGGCTACCCGACGGACGTGCCGTGGAAGATGTACGTGGCGCCCGAGCATCGCCCGGCCCAGTGGGCGCAATACGACTTCTTTCATCCGACGTTCCTGTATGAATCCCTCTGGAACGCCGGCGTCCTGGCGCTGCTGTTGTGGGCGCGGCGGCGGCCCGGAGCTCGCGAAGGCGACGTAATGTTTCTCTATCTTGCCGCGTATTCCGTAGGTCGGTTCTGGGTGGAATTTTTCCGCATCGGCTCGCCCGTGGCGCTGGGCTTGACGCTGGCCCAGTGGGTGAGCCTGGCCATTCTCGCGATCTGTGCCGGGTGGCTCCTGGTCCGGGGCCGGCAGCCGCTGAAAAATCCCGCCGCGGCCCGCATCCGTTGAAGGAGCGTGGGAGCTGCGCAGGCCGCGGCGTCAGCTCACGTTATCTTGCAGGGCACCGCGCTGCAGGTGGGCCCGCAGCTCGTCGCCGCTGATGTGCTCTTCCTCCACGAGCCGCCGGGCCAGCTCGTCGAGGACGGACCGGTGCGCCTGCAGCCATTCCTGTACCCGCTCGAGCTCGGTATGCACGATGTACTGAATCTCGTCGTGCAGCACATTGGGCGCGAGGCGGTCCTTGTGCACGATGCCCAGGCGCGACATGCCGGCGTACACAATGCGCTCGGCCAGCTGGGCCGCCTGCTGAAAGTCGGTCGCGGAACTGGTGCTGCGGCCGCCGAAGACGAGCTCTTCCGCCGCGGCGCCGGCCACAAGCACCGCGATCTGCCCGCACAGCTCGTCCAGCGTGTACAAGTACTGGTCATCCGCGGGCGCCTGGCGCATGTAGCCGAGCGCTTGACCGCGGGGCGTCACCGTCACCGCCGCCACCGACCCCGGGCGCGTCAGCTCCGAGACGAGTGCGTGGCCGATCTCGTGGTACGCCACCCGTTCCAGTTCCACGCGGCTCGGCTGGCGGTCACGCTTTTCCCCCATCATCACCTTGTCGATGGCTTCCCAGACTTCCTCGGCCGTGATCTGATCCTTTCCCGCGCGCAGCGCCAGGATGGCCGCTTCGTTCAGCAAGCTTTCCAAATGCGCCCCCGAGAAGCCGTAAGTGGCCCGGGCCACTTCCGCCAAGTCCACGTCGGGCGCCAGCGGCTTGCCTTTGGCGTGGATTCGCAAGATGTGCAGGCGTCCTTCCCGGTCGGGCAAATCGACCTGCACGATGCGGTCGAAGCGGCCAGGCCGCAGCAGGGCGGGATCCAGCAAGTCCAGCCGGTTCGTCGCGCCGACGACCAGCACCCGCACCGGGTCGCAGGGCGTCAGGCCGTCCATTTCCACCAGCAGCTGATTCAGCGTCTGATCGTACTCCAAATGTCCCCCGTGCTGGCCGCGGCGGCCGCCGAGCACGTCGAGCTCGTCGATGAAAATGGTCGCGCAGTTTTTGCCCCGCTGCCTGGCCAGCTCGCGCGCGTCTCGAAACAGCCGGCGCACCCTTTGGGCGCCCACGCCGGCGTACATCTCGACGAACTGCGAGCCGGAGGCGGCGATGAAGACCGAGTCCACGTAGTGGGCGGCCGCCTTGGCCATCAGCGTTTTGCCGGTGCCCGGCGGGCCGGCCAGCAAAATGCCGCGCAGCGGGCGGATGCCGAAGCGGGCTACCTTGTCGGCTTCCCGCACGAACTCCAGCGCCTCCAGCAGCTCACGCTTGGGGACTTCCTGGCCGCCGATGTCGTCGAACGTGACGACCTGGCCGCTGTCCGGCGCGTCGAAGACCTGCATGACTTCAAACTTGCGCCCGAGGCCGCGGCTGTCAAGCAAGAACCAGAACAAACCGGCCAGAACAGCGAACATGGCCAGCGCCACCATGTCGACGCCGCTGGCGGCCAGCAAAATGAAGAGGCCGGCGGCGGCGCCGGCCAGCAGTTCTTTTTTCACTGCGGCCGTTCCCCTTTCGTCGGATCGGCGGCCAGCGGCGGCGCCAGCGGCACCAGCTCGTACATATACGCGCCGTCGGCCGTCAGCCGTACGTAGATGAAGCGCCCGTCCATCGCCAGTTGCACTTCGTCCACAGGCAGCCCGGCGGCCAGCCGTTCCACCGTTTCCGCCATGGCCGTGAAGCGGCCTGTAGCCGCGCCTTCGTAGACGGCGAAGTGCAGCTGCCGCCAGCTGTCGACGAGAACTTTGTTGCGTCCGTCGCGCACCACGATGCGCGAGGCGCCGTCGCCCAGCCGCTCGCGACGCAGCTGGTCCGCCTCCTGATACAGCCGGGAAAAATCGTCGATGTCGGCCACCGTCAATAGGACGTTGACATGGGCGCCGCGCCGGACGACTTCCGCCGCCGTGACGCCGGCGATGGCCGCAAATTCCCGCTCGAGCTCCGCCGCCTGCCGGCTTTGGACGGCGACGCGCGCCCCGAGTCCCACAGCCACCACCAGCACGCACGCCGCCAGCGCCCAGTGCAGCTCATAGCCTCGCACCTTCACGGGCGTTCACCTTTCGATTTTATTGCCAAACCGGTGTTGAATATGCGGTTTCATTATAGCACCTAGCTATTACCGCGTCTTTTCCAAAAAATTGGCAAGTACGGCGCATATAGGGCCGGCGGTGGGAGAAAAAGGATAATCGGGCGGTCTCATTGAACATGGTGCACGGTTCTTCGCGCAAAAGGGGAGATTGGGAAGTGGAGTTCGCTTTTATTGTGAATCCCGCGGCCGGCAGCGGCCGGGCACGGCGCCGCTGGCCGGAAGTGGAGGCCGAATTGCGCCGCCGCAACGTCCGCTGGCGGACGTTTTTTACGGAAGGAGTCGGGCATGCGACGGAGCTGGCCAAAGCGGCCTGCGAGCAAGGCTTTGACGCGGTGGTCGCCGTCGGGGGCGACGGAACGCTGAACGAAGTGGTGAACGGCGCCGTCGGCCGCGAGGTGCCCGTCGGCCACATTCCGCTCGGAACAGGCGTCGACTTTTCGCGCAGCACCCGGGTGCCGCGCAATCCCGTCGCGGCGGTAGGCAGCCTTCTGTCCGGGCAGGTGCGCCGCGTCGATCTGGGCGTAGTCAACGGCCGCTACTTCTGCAACGTAGCCGGCACCGGCTTCGACGTCATGGTGGCCAACCGCGTCAACAACTACAAGTCGAAGCGAGGCGGCGTCGTGACGTACATCAAAGCGGTGCTGGAGACGCTGTTTTCGTATCAAAACGTTCCTTTCCGGATTTCCGTCGATGATCAGGTGTTCGAGGTCACCAGCCTGCTGATGGCGGTGGCCAACGGCCGCTATTACGGCGGCGGCATTAAGATTTGCCCGGGCGCCGAGATCCGAGACGGGCGGTTTGACGTCTGCATCGTGGGGGATTTGGGCAAGCTGGGCACCCTCGCGCTGCTCCCCACCGCGCTGGCCGGCTGGCACGGAATTCACCCGAAAGTCCGTTTCGTGCGCGGACGGCGCGTGGTCGTGGAAGGGCCCAGCGAGTTGCGGATTCAGGCGGACGGCGAATTGATCGGCAATTTGCCCGCTTCGTTTGAAATCAGAGAAGCCGCGCTGCCGATGCTCTTGCCTTGACAACAGATTTTTCACACACATATAATTGTCGCGTGAAACGGAGACGGGAGGGCTACCATGCTGTCTGCATACACGGACGTAGCCATCTTTTTTCTCGTCGGTGCAGGCTTCGTGCTGGTGACCCTCGCAATTGGACGTCTCCTCCGCCCTCACAACCCGTACCCCGAGAAGCTGACGCCCTACGAGTGCGGCGAAGTGCCCATCGGCGAGGGCCAAGTTCCCTTCAACATCCGCTATTACATTTTCGCTTTGCTCTTCGTCGTCTTTGACGTGGAAGTCGTCTTCCTGTTCCCGTGGGCCGTCGTGCTGCGGGAACTGGGGACGTACGCGTTCGTCCTGATGGTCATTTTCCTCGTCATGCTGGTGGACGGTCTCGTCTACGCCTGGAAGAAGGGGGTCCTCCGATGGGTGTAGTCAGCCACGAGCTGGTGCCGGGCGTCGTGACGACGAGCTTGCGCCGCCTCATCAACTGGAGCCGCAAGTCGTCGCTCTGGTATATGCTGTTCGGCATCGCTTGCTGCGCCATCGAGATGATGGCGACCGGCGCCTCCCGGTACGACTTTGACCGGTTCGGCATGATCTTTCGCGCCTCCCCTCGCCAGTCCGACCTGATGATCGTCCCCGGCACCGTCAACGAAAAGATGGCTGATCGCATCCGGGTTCTATACGACCAGATGGCCGAGCCGCGCTGGGTCATCGCCATGGGCGGCTGCGCCATCAACGGCGGGCCGTACCACGGGGAATACAACATCGTGGACGGCGTCGACAAGGTGATCCCGGTGGACGTGTACGTGCCTGGTTGCCCGCCGCGCCCGGAGGCGCTGCTGCACGGCGTGCTGCTGCTGCAAGAGAAGATTATGCGGGAAGGCATCCGGATGCCGGACTTCGTGCCGGGCGAGGTGAGGCTCCATGGCCGAGCGTGAAGACGCAACCCGGCCGGAGCAGGCGGAGTCCGCGGCCGAGGTGTTTCCTCCGGAGCTGCAGCCCGTTGTCGAGCGCCTGCGTTCCTACTTTCCCGACGTGCCCCTGCGCATGCGGGCCGACGGTTGGTTGGAGGCAACGATCGACCGGTCGCTTTCGCCGCGTTTTTTTGAGACGCTGAAGGAGGCGCGCGGACTCGAATTTGATTATTTAAGTGACCTAACCGCGGTCGATTTCGAAGAGAAGGGGTTTCAGGTGGTCTACCACCTGCTGTCGCTGGGGCCGCGCGCGGATCGGGTCCAGCGCAAACTGGCCGTCAAGATCCAAGTGCCGCGGGACGACCCTAGGACGGCGTCGGTCGTCCACGTGTGGCCGACGGCCAATTTCCACGAGCGCGAAGTCTACGACTTGATGGGCGTCGTCTTTGAGGGCCATCCCGATTTGCGCCGGATCTTGCTGCGAGAGGACTGGGTCGGGCACCCGCTGCGTAAAGACTACGTCGACTGGCGCCCGCCTCGCCCGCGGGTGGTGTCGCGCACTTCCGCCGGCCGGTAGGCAAGCAGCGCGGCCGTCGCTGGATAGGAGTGAAGCACGTTGGCGCAGACGTCGGATACGCTCGGTTCGCCGCCGCTCTCCGTCCCGGTCGAGCACGAGCTGTTCATCAACATGGGGCCGCAGCACCCGAGCACGCACGGGGTGTTGCGGGTGCTGCTCAAAGTCGACGGCGAAGTGATTCTAGACGCCAAGCCGGACATCGGCTATTTGCACCGCTGCTTTGAGAAAATCGCCGAACGCCGTCCCGTGACGCAAATCATCCCCTACTGCGACCGCACCGACTACCTGGCGGCCATTACCAGCGAGTGGCCCTTCGTCATGGCCGCCGAGCGGCTGCTCAACGTGGAAGTCCCCGAACGAGCCGAATACATCCGCGTCATCGTCGCGGAGCTGCAGCGCATCGCCAGCCATTTGCTCTGGTTCGGCGCGTTCGCGCTGGACCTCGGCGCGACGTCGGCGTTCCTGTATGCGTTCCGCGAACGCGAGAAGCTGCTGGACATCTTCCAGAAGCTGACGGGTGCCCGCATGCTTTACAACTACCTGCGCGTGGGCGGCGTGCGCAACGACTTGTACGACGGCTTCGCCGACGACGTGCACCGTTTTCTCGACGACCTCGAAGACAAGCTGGACGAGTATCACCGGCTGCTGACGGGCAACCGCATTTTCGAGTCCCGCGTGAAAGGCATCGGCGTCGTTACGGCCGAGCAGGCCATCGCCTACGGCGCCAGCGGCCCGGTGCTGCGGGGCGCGGGCGTTCCGTACGACGTGCGGAAGGCGCACCCGTACAGCGTCTACGACCGCTTCGAATTCGGCGTTCCCGTCGGTCCCAGCGGGGACGTGTACTCGCGCTACCTGGTGCGGATGCAGGAGTTTTACGAATCGATGAAGATTATCCGGCAGGCTTTGGACGGCATTCCCGAGGGTGAGTTTATGGGCAAGCCGCCGCGGCGGATGCGCCTGGAGGGCGATACGTACGCGCGGGTCGAGTCGCCGCGCGGCGAAGTGGGCGTCTACCTGGTGGGCAACGGCGGCGAGAACCCCTGGCGCTGCCACTACCGCTCCCCTTGCTTCGTCCACCTGCAGCTGCTGGGCCCCATGGCCAAAGGCGCGCTGATTGCGGACATGGTGGCCATCATCGGCAGCATCGACATCGTCATGGGCGAGGTGGACCGGTAAATGTACGAATGGCTGCTGGGCACCGGCATGCACCCGTCGCTGGCGAACGTCATCCTGGGACTCGCCAAGGCGGTGCTGATCATCACCTTTCTTGCCACGAGCGCTTTGATCCTGATCCTGATGGAGCGCAAGGTCGCGGGGCGCATCCAGAACAGGCCCGGGCCCAACCGCCTCGGGCCCGGCGGCATGTTCCAAACGTTGGCCGACGCCATCAAGCTGGTATCTAAGGAAGACATCATCCCCAGCGGCGCGGACAAGGCCGTCTACCTGCTCGCACCCGTGGTCATCATGGCCGCCTCCACCGCCCTCTGGGTTGTCGTCCCCTTCGGTCCTTCCACCGCCGTCCAGGACCTCAACATCGGCCTCATTTATATCGCGGCCGTTACCGGCATCAACGTGCTGGCGTTTTTGATGGCCGGCTGGTCGTCGAACAACAAGTGGTCGCTGCTCGGTTCGATGCGCTCGGCCGCGCAACTGGTCAGCTATGAGGTGGCCCTTGTGCTCTCGCTGGTCGCGATCGGCATGATGGCCGGGTCGCTGAAGTTGAGCGACATCATCGCGGCCCAGCAGGGCGGGATCCAGAACTGGTTTATCTTCCCACAGATGCTGGGGTTCATCATTTTCTTCATCGCGGGGCTGGCCGAAGCCAACCGGGCGCCCTTTGACTTGCCCGAGGCGGAAAGCGAGCTGGTGGCCGGCTACAACACCGAGTACAGCGGCTTTCGGTGGGCCGTCTTTTTCCTGGCCGAATACGCGAATTTGATGGTTTTCTCGGCTCTGACCGCGACGTTTTTCCTGGGCGGGCCGGCCGGTCCGCTCCTCCCGCCCATCGTCTGGTTTTTCATCAAGACGTACGCTGTGATCTTCGTCGCCATGTGGATCCGGTGGACGCTGCCGCGCATTCGCATTGACCACCTCATGAACCTCGGCTGGTACGTCCTCATTCCGCTGGCGCTGATCAATTTGGGGTGGACGGGACTGTACGTGCTGTGGCGGGGATAACGGCCGCGGCGCCGGCAAGGCGCCGGCCACGGCGGGTGGTGTCGACATGCTCAGGGGCTTAGCGATTTTGTTCAGCGGGCTGCGGACGGCGCTGATCGGCATGGCCGTCACGCTGCGCAACATGTTTCGGCCTACGGTGACCATCCAGTATCCGGAGGAACAGCTGGACGTGCCGCTGGGGTACCGCGGCCTGCCCGTGCTGCTGTCGGATGAAGAAGGCAACCTGAAGTGCGTGTCGTGCCATCTGTGCGAACGGGCGTGCCCGGTCGACTGCATCGAGATCCAGGACCACCGCGACGAGCAGACGCGGCGGAAAGTGGTGGACGTTTTCAACATCGACGCGACGTGGTGCATGTATTGCGGCTTGTGCGTGGAAGCGTGCCCGTTCGACGCGCTGGCTATGTCGGACCAGTATGAGCTGGCCTCGTACGACTTGCCGAGCCTGGTCTTCACCAAGGAGCAGCTGGCTGAGATCGGCCGCCGGGCCGTCACGCCGACGGTCAACATTCGTGAAACGCAAAACTTCGGCATTAAGACCGGCGGAGGTGCCAGGCGCCGATGACGTTCGACCCGACTCGCCTCGCCTTCATTGCCCTGTCGGCCATGGCGGTCGTGTCCGCCTTCCGGGTCGTGACCGCGAAGAAACTGATGCATGCGGCGCTGTGGCTGGGGCTCACGTTCCTCATGCTGGCGGGCGTTTTCCTCGTGATGGGCGCTGAATTTCTCGCGGCGGCGCAAGTGCTGGTGTACGTGGGCGCCGTGACGACCATCATCTTGTTCGGCATCATGCTCTCGGAGGCTGCGGAACTGCGCGGCCGCACCGAGGCTGCGGCGGCCGCCGCCGAGTCGCCGGCCTTTTTCCGGCGGGTGGTACTGCCGGTCGTCGCGGTCGTGGCGTTCGTCGGCATCATGGCGTTGGTTTACACCCGGACCGCCTGGCCCGTAACGGTTTCTCCCGCCGAGGAGGACATGACGCGGATCATCGGGCGCGCGCTGTTCACGGACTTCGTCGTCCCGTTTGAGCTGGCCGCGGTGCTGCTGCTGGTGGCGCTGGTGGGCGCCATCGTCGTGTCCGTGCGGGACGACGGGCGAAAGGAGCAAGGTTGACGTGGGCATTCCGCTGACCTATCCGCTGACGCTGGCCGCGGTGTTGTTCGGCATCGGGCTGTACGGGGCTTTGACGCAGCGTAACGCCATCCGCATCCTGATGGGCGTGGAGCTGATGCTGAACGCCGTCAACATCAACTTGCTCGCGTTCGGCAACGCCGTGGACGGGGCTGCGGCCACCGGGCAAGTGTTCGCCTTGTTCGTCATGACGGTGTCGGCGGCGGAGGTGGCGCTGGCGCTGGCGATCATTCTCTTGTTGGCGAAGCGGCGCAAGCACATCGACATCGAGCGCGTGAACTTGCTGCGGTGGTAGCCGCAGGCGTGCGGCCAACGACACGGCTGCTGGGAAAGGTGGCGTGGCTATGGCGCAACTGGCATGGCTAATCCCGGTCCTTCCCCTCATGGCGGCCTTGATCATCACGTTTCTCGGCCACCGGCTCCCCGGCCGGGGCGACCGCGTCGGCATCGCCGCGGTGGCGGTCGCGTTCGTGCTGTCCGTGGGCGTGTTGCTTGACGCGGCCGGCGGAGCGGTCGCGTCCGGCGGCGTCACCTGGGCGGTCCACGGGGACCAGGCGCTGCGGCTCGGCTACGAAGTGCGCGGCCTGGAAGCGTTGATGCTCGTCATCGTCACGTTCGTCAGCCTGATGGTTCACATCTACTCCGTCGAGTACATGCACGGCGACGTGCGGTACAAGCGCTACTTCGCCGTGCTTTCTTTGTTTACGTTCAGCATGCTGGGCCTGGTGCTGGCCGACAACTTGCTCTTCCTTTTCGTTTTCTGGGAGCTGGTGGGGCTCTGCTCTTACCTGCTCATCGGGCACTGGTACGAAGATCCCGCCAACGTGCGGGCGGCCAACAAGGCGTTCCTGACGACCCGCGTCGGCGACGTGGGCATGTTCGTCGGCATCATGCTGCTCTTCGCGCAGGCGGGGTCTTTCCGGTTCGCTGACATCGCGGCCTCCGTGGCGGCTGGACAAGTCAGCCCGGCGGCGCTGACCGCGGCCGCCATTCTGATTTTCGCCGGCGCGGCGGGCAAGTCGGCGCAGTTCCCCCTACACGTCTGGCTGCCTGACGCCATGGCGGGCCCCACGCCGGCCAGCGCGCTGATTCACGCGGCCACGATGGTGGCGGCGGGCGTGTATCTGGTGGCGAAAGCGTTCGCGATCTTTGCCGCGTCGGCCGCGGCCATGAGCGTCGTCGCCTGGGTGGGCGCGGTCACCGCCTTGTTTGCGGCCACGCTGGCGGTCGTCATGGACGACATCAAGCGCGTGCTGGCGTATTCGACGGTATCGCAGCTCGGCTTTATGATGGCGGCGCTGGGCGTCGGAGCGTACACGGCGGCCATGTTCCACCTGACCACTCACGCGTTCTTCAAGGCGCTGCTCTTCCTCGCCTCGGGGTCGGTCATTCACGCGACCGGCACGCAAAACATGCACGAGATGGGCGGCCTGTTCCGCAAACTGCCGATTACGGGCTGGACCTGGCTCGTCGGCGCCGGCGCGCTCATCGGCATTCCGCCCCTTTCGGGCTTCTGGAGCAAGGAGGAAATCCTGATTGACGCTTTGGCGGCCAATCCTGCCGTGTTCTGGATGCTCCTCGCCGCGGCGCTTTTGACGGCGTTTTACACGACGCGCGCGACGTACATGACGTTCTTCGGCCGGCCGCGCAACGAGGCGGCCTATGCAAAGGCGCACGAAGGCGGCATGGTCATGACATACCCGCTCGTGATCCTGGGCGCGCTGGCGGCCGTCGCCGGCTTTTTCGCCGGACCCTTCTCCGAGCTGGTCTACTACGGTCATCCGCACCGTGCCCCCTTCAACCCGTTCGTCTTCGCGGCGGCGACGGCCGCGTGGGTTCCGGGTGTGTTGGCGGCGCTGGCCGTATACAAGTACGACCTCGTCTCGCGCGCGGCGTTAATTCGGGCATTTTATCCAATTTGGCGTCTTCTCAAGCAGCGGTATTACATCGATGATGCGTACAATTTGGTCTTTGTGCGCGGCAGTTTGGCGTTGGCGGGAATCGCCGCCTGGTTTGACAAATATGTGGTTGACGGTATCGTCAACGGGGTTGCCTGGGCCACCGGCAAGCTGAGCGAGTCGGTCGGCGACTTTGACTCGGGAGTCGTCGACGGCGCGGTCAACGGCATCGCGGGGGCGTTTGTCGCAGGTGGACGGCTGTTGCGTCGAGCACAGACGGGGTTCTTCCAATCGTACGCTCTGGCGGCGTTTCTCGGCCTGGTGGCCGGACTGGTAATCCTTGTCATAGGAGGATAGCGCGATGTTGCTGAGTGCCTTGCTCTTCATACCCCTGCTAGGCGCCTTGATCCTGGGCTTTGTGCCCAAAGACCGGGAACGGACGATCAAGGCCTTTGCCCTGGTCGTGTCCCTCATCCCGTTGGCGCTCGTGCTGGCCATCTGGCGGGAAATGGACTTCTCCCAGCCCGGCATGCAGCTGCTGTACCGGGCCGAATGGATTCCCAGCCTCGGCATTTCTTACCAGGTGGGCGTCGACGGCATTAGCTTTCCGCTCATCGCCGTAGCCGCCATCGTCTTGCCGCTGGCGGTGCTGGCTTCGTTCAGCATCAACCATCGGGTGAAGGAATTCTTCATCTGGATGCTGGTGCTGCAGACGGGCATCTACGGCGTGTTCCTGGCGCTGGACTACTTCCTGTTCTTCATTTTCTTCGAAGCGAGCCTCGTGCCGATGTACTTCATCATCGGCATCTGGGGCGGCCAGCGGCGGGAGTACGCGGCGATGAAGTTCTTCATTTACACGCTCCTCGGCAGCGCCATCATGCTGGTCGGCATCTTGGCGCTCTATTTCGGCTCGGGACTGGAGCCGCGGACGTTCGACGTCTTGGTTTTGGCCGAGCAGGCCAACCTGTCGCCGGCCCTGCAGTGGTGGGTGTTCCTGGCGTTCTTCGCCGGCTTCGCCGTGAAAGTGCCCATTTTCCCCTTCCATACGTGGCTGCCTGACGCGCACGTGGAAGCGCCGACTGGCGGTTCCATGATTCTGGCCGGCATCTTGCTGAAGATGGGCACCTACGGCTTCTTCCGGTTCATGCTGCCCACGTTCCCCGACGCGGCCCACGCGTTTTCGCCCGTGCTGGCGGTGCTGGGCATCATCGGCATCTTGTACGGGGCACTGGCGGCCATGGCGCAAAAGGACCTCAAGCGCATGGTGGCTTACTCGTCCATTAGCCACATGGGCTTCGTGATCCTGGGCGTCGCGGCCATGACGCCGATGGCGCTCAACGGGGCTATGTTCATCAACGTCTCGCACGGGCTCATCTCGCCCCTGTTCTTCTTCCTGGCCGGCAGCGTCATCTACGACCGGACCCATACGCGCATGATGGACGAGATGGGCGGCTTGCTGTCGTCGCTGCCCCTCGTCGGCGGCGTCACCGCCTTTGCGGCTTTCGCCAACCTGGGCTTGCCGGCGCTGGCTGGTTTCCCCGGCGAGTTCTTCACGCTGGCCGGTTCGTTCCCCGTCTTCACCGCGGGCGTCATCGTGGCGGCGTCCGGCTTGGTGCTGACGGCGGGGTATCACCTGCGCATGATGCAGCGGGTGCTCATGGGGCAGCCGCGGGCGCTGGAGACGCGCGTCGACTTGGCCGGTCGGGAGCTGGCCGTGGCGGCGCCGCTGATGGTGTTCATCGTGTTGCTGGGGGTTATGCCGGGCCTCGCGCTGAGCGTGTTCAACGCGCCCATCGCGGTGCTGGCGGCCAAACTGGGAGGGATCTGAGCCCATGCCCGTCGATGGCAGCCTTCGGCTCCTGCTGCCCGAGCTGGTCGTGGCGCTGACAGGCGTGCTCGCGCTGTCGGCTGGCCTCGTGTCCCGGCGGGCCCATGTCCCTGGGTTCATTTCCTTGGCTGGGCTGGCCCTGGCCGGGTTCTTTCTCGCCACGGAGGTGGCCGGGTGGACGGCTCAGCTGTGGAGCGGCACGGTGTTGGTCGACGGCTTTTCCACCGTGTTCAAGGCTATTTTTCTCGGCGTCGCGGCGCTGGTCGTCCTCGTCTCGTTGGACTATCTCGAGCACCACCGGCTGCCGGCGGGCGAGTTTTTCCTGTTGGTGCTGCTGGCGACCGTCGGCATGATGTTCATGGCCGGGTCGCTCAACCTGCTCACGATTTACTTGGGCCTGGAGTGCCTGGCCTTGGCGTCGTACGCGCTGGCCGGCTTCTTGCGCCACAACGACCGCTCGACGGAGGCGGCCGTCAAGTACGTGCTCATCGGGGCCATCTCCAGCGGCATCATTTTGTTCGGCATGTCGCTATTGTTTGGCGTCGCGGGCAGCGTGCACCTGGCTGACGTGGCGGCGGCTCTCGCTTCGGCTTCGTCCCTGCAGCCGGCGCTTCTGGCAGGCATGGTCTTCCTCATTGCAGGCTTCGGGGTGAAAATGGCGGTCGTGCCGTTCCATATGTGGGCGCCGGATGTCTACCACGGCTCGCCGGCTCCCGTGGCGGCGTTCCTGATCGCGGCCAGCGAGGCGGCCGCGTTCGCCGCCGCGCTCCGCATTTTCATCGTAGGCTTGCCGGCGCTGCAGGAGCACTGGCGTTCGGCCTTCATCCTGCTGTCCGTTCTGACGATGACCATCGGCAACGTCGCGGCCATCACGCAGACGAACATGCGCCGCATGCTGGCGTACTCCGCGGTGGCGCAGGCGGGCTACCTGCTGGTCGGCTTGGCGGTCGGCACCGAGCGAGCGGTGGCGGCCATGATTTACTACATGGTCGCGTACGCGTTCGCAACGGTCGGCGCCTTTGCGGTCGTCATGCTCCTGGGGAAGTACTACCCGAACGAGGAGATCGCCGACTTCCGCGGCCTCAGCCGCCGCTCGCCGTTGTTCGCATCGGCGCTGGCCGTGTTCATGCTGAGCTTCATCGGCATCCCGCCGACGGCTGGCTTCTTCGGCAAATTCTACTTGTTCCAGGCCGCGGTCGCGGAAGGCTTCACGTGGCTGGCGCTGGTCATGGTCCTCAACAGCGTCATTTCCATCCCGTATTACTGGGGCGTCGTGCAGGCGATGTACTTGCGGGACGGCGCCGCGTCGGATCCTTTGCCGGCTCCGGGCGGACTGCGTTGGGCGACGGCCATCGGCTTCGGCGCCACGCTGCTTCTGGGCCTGTTCCCGGATCAGGCCGTGCAGCTCGTCAGCGCCGTCCACGTCGTGCCCACCCTGCTGGCGGGCGGCTCGTAAGCTTCGGCTGGCTTGGGGAACCGTGGCGCATGCTAGCGCGCGAGCACGGCCCTCGCCCTAGGCGGCGGGGGCCGTGCTCGCGTGTTGCGCCGCTTGCTTTGGACTACGAGCGGCGCCCTTGGGACCGGACGACGTTGGCCGCCTGCGGCCCGCGAGCGCCTTGTACCACTTCAAACTGGACTTCTTCCCCTTCCTCCAGCGTCTTGTAGCCTTCGGATTGGATGGCGCTGTAGTGGACAAAGACGTCGCCGCCGCTCTCCCGCTCGATGAATCCATACCCCTTCTCGTTGCTGAACCACTTAACCCTGCCGCGCTCCATCGAACAAGCATGCCTCCCGTTGCTGATGTGTCTATAGTCTAGCAAATTTAGTCCAGACTAAGCAAGTATTTTCGGACAATTTGTCCATAGAAAAAGGCGGCGCCGCTGTCTATCGGCGCCGCCCGGTTCGGCAGCTCGTCGTCGGCCGAGCCTTCCTTGTCGTTATTGCGCCGCCTGCAGCGACTTGCGAGATTCCTCCAGCGCCGCCAGCGAACGGTCGATGTGGTGGCAGGCGGCCCAGTGGCCCGGCTCGTGTTCCAGTAATGGGGGGACCTCCTGCTTGCAGCGTTCCGTCGCCAGCGGGCAGCGCGGGTGTAGCCGGCAGCCCGACGGCGGATTGGCCGGATTCGGGATCTCGCCCTGCAAGCCGGTGTAGATCTGCTTCTTGCGCGGGTCCGTCGACAGCACGGCCCGCATGAGGGCCTGCGTGTACGGGTGGTGCGGCTTTTGCACCAGGCGCGTGGAGTCGGCGTACTCGACGATCTTGCCCAGGTACATGACGGCCACGCGGTCGCAGAAATGCCGCGCCAGCGCCAAGTCGTGGGTGATAAACACCAGGGACAGGCCGCGCTCGCGCACGAGCCGCATCAGGATCTTCAGGATTTCGCCCCGGATGGAGACGTCCAGCATAGACACCGGCTCGTCGGCCACGATGAAGTCGGGATCCAGCACCAGGGCGCGAGCGATGGCCACGCGCTGCCGCTGGCCGCCCGACAGTTCCTTCGGGAAGCGGTGCATGTACTCTTCCGCGGGAGTCAGCTCCACGTCTTCCAGGGCCCGGATGACCTTCTCCTCCACCTCGGCAGGGTCCTTCGCCAAGCCTTGGATGCGCAGCGGCTCGGACACGATGGTGAAGACGTCCATGTTGGGATTCATGGAGTCATACGGGTCCTGGAAGACGATCTGCATGCGGCGGCGCAGCTTCTGCATTTCGCTCGGGCGCAGTTTCGTGATGTCCTGGCCGTCGAAAATAATCTGGCCGGCCGTCGGTTCCTCCAGCCGCAGCAGCGTGCGGCCCGTGGTCGTCTTGCCCGAGCCCGATTCGCCCACCAGGCCGAAAATCTCCCCCCGGCGCACGAAAAAGTCGACGCCGTCCACCGCCCGCACGGCAGGACGCCGCCCGCGCAGCACGTCTTTCAGGCTGCGCCGCAGCGGAAAATGCTTGACCAAGCCCTTTACTTCGAGGATCACGTCGCTCTGCTGCGTCATGCGAACCTCACCTTCGCCACTTGCCCGTCGTCCGACACTTTCAGGCACGCCACCTTGTGGCCGGCGCGGCCCTTTTCCTCCAGCGCCGGCTCGTGCCGCTTGCAATGCTCGTCGGCCAGCGGGCAGCGAGGATGGAACCGGCAGCCGCTGGGCGGGTCGACCAGGTTAGGCGGCGTTCCCGGGATGGACACGATGGGCGCCCGCTCGGCGTACATGTCCGGAAACGCCTGGACTAGGCCTTGCGTATACGGATGGAGGGGGTTCGTGAACACTTCCTCCACCGGCCCGTACTCGACGATGCGCCCGGCGTACATGACCGCCACGTCGTCGCACGTCTGGGCCACTACCGACAGGTCGTGGCTGACGAGAATCATGGACAAGTTCAACCGCTTGCGCAGGTCGGCCATGGCCTTCAGCACCTGGGCTTGCACCATCACGTCCAGCGCCGTCGTCGGCTCGTCCGCGATGATGATGTCCGGATTGCACGCCAGCGCCATGGCGATGACGGCCCGCTGCTTCATGCCGCCGCTGAACTGGTGCGGGTAGTGATGGTAGCGGTTGGGATTGATGCCCACCATTTCCAGCAGCTTCTTGGCGCGCTCTTCAGCTTCATCCTTGCTGACTTTCTCGTGGGCCAAAATGGCCTCGGCGATCTGGCTGCCGACCGTCAGCACCGGATTGAGCGCGTTCATGGCCCCTTGGAACACCATGGAAATCCGCTTCCAGCGGATACCTTTCCGGAACGCCTCATCGGTCAGCTCCAGCAGCTCTTGATCATCCAGCTTGATGGAACCGCCGACGACGCGCCCGTTGGGAGGTAGGAGCCGCAGCAGCGTGAGGCCCAAGCTCGACTTGCCGCAGCCGGACTCGCCCACCACGCCCAGCGCCCGGCCAGGCTCCAGCGTGAAGCTGATCTTGTCGACGGCGCGGACCTCGCCCTTGCGCGTCTTGTAATACATCTGCAAGTCAGTGACGACGAGTCGTCCCATGCCGCAACCCCTACCTCTCCCCGTTCCGGCGATTCAGGATGTCATCCAGCGTGTTGCCCATGAACACGAAGGCCAAGGCCAGCAGCGTCAGCGCCAGGCCGGGCGGCAAGATCCACCACCAAGCCAGCGCCGTGAAAGCGCCGAACGACTTGGCGTTTTGCAGCATGCGGCCCCACGTGGGCACTGTTGGGTCGCCGAACCCGAGGAAACTCATGGTGGCTTCGGTGAGGATGGCGCTGGGGATGAGCAGCACGAGCGACGCGAACACGAGCCCCAAGACATTGGGCAAGATATGAGCGCGCATGATGTACCCCGGCCGCGCGCCTGCAGCCCTCGCCGCCTCGACGAACGTGCGCTCGCGCAAGGTCAGCGTCTGCGACCGGACGAGGCGCGCCACGCTCATCCAGGAGAAGATCGCCACCAGGAAAACCAGCGCTTCGATGCTTTGGCCCACGATGGCCACGACCACAATCATGATGGGCAGGAATGGAATGGAAATCATCACGTCCACGATGCGCATCAGCAGTTCGTCAACCCAGCCGCCCAGATAGCCGCTGACAATCCCGACCAGGGTGCCGACGAAGACGGCGATGATCGCGACGATGAAGCCGATAAGCAGCGACGTCCGGGTGCCGTAGACGAACTGCGACCACAAGTCTGCGCCCAAATGATCGGTACCCAAGAGCCCGTGCAGCTGCCCGGGAATGCGGAACCGGCTCTCCCCGACGGTGAATGTGGCCGTGCCGGCTTCGGAGGCGCCCGTCATCTCGAACTCCGCGACGAGGCGGTACTCGCCGCGTTCGCCGAACAGCTCTTTGGCCACGTTGGCGAACGGCTGGAACCCTAGGCGCATCTTCAGCTGCAAATCCCGCGAGTCGACGCGCTGGACCGTCCAGCGTTGCTCATTGCGCAGCACCCGGGATTCAAACAGGCGGTACGTGTCGCCCGCGGGCGTCTCCAGCGTGATGCGCGCCTGGCCCGTGACGCCCGCCGCGCCGGAGAAGGCATACGGCAGTTCCAGGATAAACACGTCCGGCGCGCCGGCGTCGTACTCGAACTTGTGTTCCAGCACGAGACGCCCGCCGCCTTCACCGGTGCTGGTGATGACCATCACGTCGGCGCCTTCACGCTCGCGCCAGTCGATTTCGACGTTCTCGCGCTCCGCGACGTGCCAGTTGCGCAGCAGGAACACGTCCACCGTCACGGGCGCGTCCTTGTATTTCGGGAACAGGCGCATCCACGCGGGGCGTGCCATGGCGGCCGCCAGCGAACGGTCCGTCACGGGATCATACGGCGTCAGCCACGAAGCCGCCAGGCCGATGAAGAGAAAGATCAGGAACAGAACCAGGCCGAACACGCCGCGGGGCGAGCGCAAAAACTCCGACCACACTTCTCGCCACGCGCTTCTGCGCCTCGTTTTCTTCTTGCTCATCGCACTCACCTCAGTCGGATCCGCGGGTCCACCAACCCGTAGACCAGGTCAGCCAGGAAGTTGCAGATCAGTACCGCCAAAGCGATGATGAAGAACGCTCCTTGGACGACCGGATAGTCGTGCCGCAGCGTCGCTTCGATCAAGTAGCGCCCGACGCCGTACAGCGAAAAGATTTGCTCAGTGATAACTGCCCCGGTGATCAGGCCGGGCAGCGACAAGAAGACCAGCGTCACGATGGGCGGCAGGACGCTGCGGAAGGCGTGGCGGTACAGCACTTCACGATTGGTGAGCCCTTTGGCGCGCGCGGTCAGGATGTAGTCTTGGGTCAGCGCGCCGACGATGTTGTTGCGCGTGTACAGGTACCAGGAGCCGTAGCCGCTGAGCACGACGGCCGCTACCGGCAGGACCAAGTGATGAATGCGGTCAACGACGATATCCCAGAATTCGGTTGGCGGCGGCACGCTCATGGTGCCCCGGATGGGGAAAATCGGCCAATAGTATCCGAAAATGAGAAGCAGCACAAGGCCCACGAAGAACGCGGGCATGGCGTTCAGGAACAGCGAAATGCCCGTAATCGCCGTTTCCAACCGCGTGCCTTGCTTGGCCGCCATTTGCAGTCCCAGCGTGATGCCGATGAAGACGTTGAGCACGAACGCCGTGCCGAGAAGCATCAGCGTATTGGGCAGCCGGTCCAGGAGCTCGTCCAGCACGGGCTGGCGATCATAAAACGAGCGCCCAAAGTTGAACGTCAGCATGTTCTTGAGATAAAGGACGTACTGGGTCGGCAGCGGCTGGTCCAGCCCGAACTGTTTCATGAGCAGCTGGCGCATCTCCGGCGTAAACTCGGGGCTGATGACCAGCGAAATCGGGTCGCCGGGCATGATGCGAAAGATGACGAAATTCACCGTCATGATGATGAAGAGCGTAATCAGCCCGTAGAGTAAACGCCGCCACACATAAGCACCCGGCATCACAACACGACCTTTCTCTCCAATCATGCTGGAGTGTTAAAGGCATGCAGGCGCTCGAGGGATGATGAGCGCCCGCATGCCCCCTCCTAAGGAAGACTCGGGACCCGCGCCCGGACAGTTAACGGCCAAGACCCGCCTTACTTGTCCAGACCGGCCCAGAAGCCTTCGTAGCGCTCCACCCGCACGTACTCGCCCGGCACGTACTCCTTGAAGACGAACGGACCCGTGCCGATCATCATCGTCAGGCCCTCGACCGTCGGATGCGGCACCTTCCACGGCTCGAACTCGTCGTACTTCTCGACGTTCTCCCAGATGTG
>Ga0079224_100001993_pt1 | contig 24330 bp, 12 predicted proteins | sample Stecom2015_FD_80414 | JGI IMG/M metagenome (GOLD analysis project Ga0079224, IMG submission 80414) | Agricultural soil microbial communities from Utah to study Nitrogen management - Steer compost 2015 | ecosystem: Environmental > Terrestrial > Soil > Agricultural land | place: USA: Utah... | reverse complement strand
TGGCGAGTGATTCGAGGTACGCGGTGTGAGGGTCGGCGACCGGCTGCGGGATGGCCGCGTACTCCATGAAGGTCCGGAAGATGTCGGTGTCGATGTCGGGGCCGAACAGGCCGGGCCAGCTGTCGGGGTGGTTGGAGAGCAGGGGCCGGGCATCGTTGATAGGCAGGCCCCTGGCCATCGAGATGAACCGGGCAGCGTCCTCCTGCGCGGGCACCGCTTGGAGGGTTCCGGAACGGCCGCCTTCGTGCGCCCACAGAACCCGCGGGCCGTCGCCCTGCCAGGAGATCCGCAGGCCCGAGTCGGCGCCGAGACGTTCGTGCAGCTCGGCGCCGCGGCACACGAACACCTCACTGCCGCGATGCACCGCGTACAGGGTGTCGTCCTGCGGTTGCAGAGCCAGCCGGGCGCTCTGCGCGATGTGCGCTGTGACGTGGGCGGCGAGCAGGTCGAGGGCGGCCTCATCGCCCGAGAACGCGTGGAGCAGCGCGGTCTTGCGTGCGTCGTCGGCACGGTCGGCCTCGCCCATGACCTGGTCCAGGATCCAGTTGCGGATCAGGTCGACGTGCTCGTTGGGGTCGTTGCTGACGGTGAGACCGACGGTGTGCGGGTCGCGCGCGGCAGCGTCCAGGAGCTGGTCGATCAGCTCGGCGTGCTGCTGCCACTGCGGCGGGACCGGGAGCCGGCCACCGGAGGGTGCGGGCCGGGTTCCGGTGGCGTGCTGCGCGACGGTGTTGGCCAGGCGGGCGAAGGCGCCAGTGAAGCCGCGCGGAGTGAAGTCAGCGTGCAGGGTGTGCCGCAGCTGTGGGCTCATCGCTTCGGCGCGGGCGATCAGCCAGTCCAGCAGGGCCGGTGCGAACGGCACTGGGGCATGGCTGGTGAGCGGGTGGGCGGGGATGTGAGTCGAGGCGAGCAGCTCGGGGTCGGTGAGTGCCTGCTGGGTGAGGGCGTCCAGCTCGTCGTCGAGTCGGCCGTCGGTCTCGATGCGGGTGGCGTGCAATCTGCGTGCCTGGTGGGTGGCGGTGGCTGCGAACGCGCGGAAGTCGCTGCTGCGGGAGTGGCGGTAGCCCTCGTCCTCGTGTTCGCGGATCACGCGGCGGGCCAGGTGGGCCGCTTCGTCGAGCAGGTGGGGCCAGGCCGGGTCGATGTGGCCATCGGGGGCGGTCAGGGGGCGGCGGGCGAGGTCTTCCAGGACCTGGGACAGGCGCCGTTCGGTGGCCGCCATGGTCGGCCTGAGCTGGTTGTGGATGCTGCGCACGACGGTGTCGCCGCGCGGCCCGTAGTAGCCCTCCAGCTCCTCGTAGGAGTAGCGGCCGTCGGTGTCCACGTAGGGCGCTGCCGGGTCGAGGTCGCGGGCGGCGACTTCAAGCGGGCGCGGCCCGGCGGCAAGGAGGGTGTCGGCCAGGGCCGGATCTGTGAGCACCGTCCGGGCCAGGCGCCCAAGGTGGGTGGGGAGTTTGCCGGTGGCGCTGGTCAGGTCCGTGGTCCCAGTGGCGCGAACGAGGCCGTACAGGGCGTGCAGGTGCGCGGCCGCGCCGCCTGGGACGCGTGCCGCGGCCACCCGGGCCTTCAGCAGAGCGCTCTGCGCCTCGGTGCGCTCGAATCCGTTGGGCGTGGTGGGCTGCGCGGCGGCCTCGGCCAGGGCGTCGAGGGCCTGATGGACCTCGGCCGCGTTCGCATAGGGCGTCTCGAAGCGGCGGGCCGTCTCAAGGAGCCAGACTTCCTCGAGCCAAGACGGTGGGGTGTGGGCGAGGCGATCGACGTGGAGGGCGGCGGTGCGCGCGAGGTGGCGCAGCCGCCCGATGGCCCGTCCGGCGGTAGCGCGGCGGTCGGAGGGCGCGCCGTGCAGTTGCCCGGCCAGCGTTTCGGCGGCTATCTGCACCCGGGTGTACGCCTGGAGCTGCAGGCCCCAGTCAGCGGCGGGGACCTGCTGAGCCTGCTCCCAGGAGTCGGTGAACTCCACGATGGCCGCCGCGAGTTCTTCGCCGGGCTCTGCGGGGAGCTCCTGTCCGAAGTCTTCCTGCCACTGGTCGTGCAGCGCGTGCAGGGCCTCGCGTGCGGCGGTGGCGGATTCGTGCTCGTTGTCCGTGGCGTACGGTGCGGGCCGGTCCTCCCCCAGGATCCAGCGGGCCTGGGACATGGGGTCGTCGCTTGTGACGGTGTCCTGCCCGGCATCATCCGTGAGCTCATCCGCCGGGGCAGGGGTGGGAGTCTGTGTCGCGGGGGTGTCGTTGGCGGTGGGGTCGGCCGCGGTCAGGGCGCAGACGGTGTCGTCGTCGCCGTCACGGATGGCCTGGATGAGGGGTTGGTTGTTCTGGCTCCAGGTCTTCATCTCCTCTTCGAACTGGGCGCGTGCCTGGGCCTCGATGGAGCGAGCCAGGTCGTTCTCGCCGGCGCGCTGGGCCAGGGTGGCGCGGTGACGGTCGAGGAAGGTGCGGGCGAGGCCGGTGAAGGCGTTCAGGGGTGCCTGCATGGTGGCGCGGTCGCGGCCCTTGAGGGAGCGCAGGAGCCGCTCGGCCTGCATCAGGGACTTGGTGAGAGCGGCCTCGGTGTCGTGCCCGTCGCGGTCCTCATGAGCGGCGACCGCCGCGAACAGCTCGCGGCGCAGCTGGTCAAAGGCACGGGGGACGGCCCCACGGTCCCAGGTCTCGTAGGCCGCGGCGCTGAGTGCGATCTCCGCGGCATCCACCCGGGCGAAGGCGTCGTCCCACTCCCTCTGAGAGGTGAACACGGGCACTGGTGCAGGCGGCGGCACGGCGGCGGGCGGCTGCGGCGCCGGGGCTGGAGTCGGCTCGCCGGTGGGCGCCGGCGTTGCGGCCGCGGGCGGAGCAGCGGCCGGGGTGCTCGGACCGGTGGCTTCGGGCGGGCTCTCTGCGACCGGGTGCTCGGTCGGGGGTTCGACGGCTGTGGGGGTGGACGGCGCGGCGCGGCGGGCAAGGCCGGTGAGGCGGGCGTCGTTGGACACGGCTTCGAGGCGTGAGCCGTCGCGGCGGCGGGCGGTGAGGTGGCGGCCTTCGCTGCTGATGGTGTGCAGGGCGGGGCTGTCCTGCATCAGGCGGCGCAGCAGGGTGTGGGCGGCGACGGGCTCGGTGCCGACCGTGTACTTGGCGGACAGGCCGAGGTCGTCGAGGCGGACGTACTCGCGGCCGTCCTCGGCGCCGGACTGGTCGGTTCGGGGTTCGGCGGAGTCCTCCCACTGGGCCAGCGCCGAGGGGGTGGCGAGGGTGGCGGTCCAGCGCTGTTCGTGCAGGGTGGCCAGGCGGCCGAGCCGCTTGAGGTCGGTGGCCATGGGGATGTTCTTGCCGAGCGTCTTGGTGGCGTCCTCGATGGCGGTGCGCCACAGGTCGGGTGGCACGATCGCGGCGGCGGGTGCCAGCACCTCACCCGCCAGACGCTTGGCCCGCAGGCTCAGGCTCTCCTCGTGCAGCTGGGTGACGGCCTTGGTGAGTTTGCGGGCGCCGGGGGTGTTGACGGCGTCGGGGTGGGATTCGATGACCGCGCGCAGGGCTTCGGCCATCAGCCGCTCGGCGATCAGGGTGCCGAGCCGGTCGGTGTAGTGGGGGAAGTCCTCCTGCTCCTCATCGGCTCCGGTGGGGCCGTCGGCGGATTCACCGGAGCCGCCGCTGCCGCTGGAGCGGCGGCTGGAGCGTCCGCCTCCCCCGCCGGAACGGACCATGGCCGCTCCGTCCTCGGCGCCGCCCGCGTAGCTGGGTACGGCGCCGACGGGGCCGCTGCTCTGGGCGGGGGCTTCGGTTTCCAGCTCGGCCATCAGGGCGGCCAGTTTCGCCTTGGCCTCGATGAGGTTGTCGTCGTCGTGGTAAGTGGTGCCGAGATACTGCTGCGCGTTGGCGACCTCGGCCAGGGCTTGGGCGTGCTGCTTCTGGGCGGGGGCGAGGTCGTCTTCGAGGTGGGCGAGGCGGTGTTCGAGGGACTGGATGGTGCCGGAGACGGAGGCGGGTTCGGTGGTGAGCTTCTTGTGGTCGACGGGCACGGGCTTGCCGGCGCCGAAGTCGAGGTGGAGGTCGAGGAAGTCCCGGCGGGCGAAGATGGGCACGCCGCCGAGTTCGGCGATCTCCAGCGGCGGGTGATTGCGCTGGCCGCGCAGTTCGTCGAGAGCGTCGATGAGCCGGAAGTGCAGGGCGCGCGCGGCGTCCTTGCGCTTGGTGTAGGTGCGCTTGGTGCCGGTGCGCTCCACGACGGTCATGGAGAAGTCGGTGTCGCGGGTGGAGCGGCGGGTGCCGGGCGTGGTGGCGTCGCCGAGGATGGTGGTGAGCCAGGAGATGCTGGCCTCGAGCTGTTCGGCGCGCAGGGTTTCGCTGTCGATGGTGTGCCGCAGCCCGTACTGGGCGGCGTTGTGGGCGTGCTTCTCGGCCTCCATGCCGAGGATCTCGTTCTGGAGGGTTCCGACTTCCTGCAGCCGCGGGTCGCCGGCGCCCATGGCGACGGCTTCGACCATGTACTCGTTGAGGTCCATCGCGATGTCGTCGATGGTGCGGTCGGTGAGTTTGCCGCTCATGAGCTGCTGGATGAACTTGGCCTTGCCCAGGACGAGCTGCCACACGTAGGCGTCGAAGGAGTTCTCGGTGACGTAGTTGTAGACGTGGACCAGGCGGCCCAGGTCGTAGTTCAGGTTCTTCTGGCGTACGACGCGGCCGGTGCGCTGGTGCAGGTCGACGGGGCGCCAGGGGCAGTCCAGGTGGTGCACGGCGATCGCACGCCGCTGCACATTTGTCCCGGTTCCCATGGTTTCCGTGCTGCCGATGAGCACGGAGATCTTGCCGTTGCGGGCGTCGCGGAAGAGGGCTGCCTTCTCACGGTCGCTCTTGGCTTCCTGCATGAAGCGGATGCCGTCGGTAGGCACGCCGCGGGCCGCGAGCTCCATGAACAGGCCGTCGTAGACGGTCCACTTGCCCTGCTTGAGGGCGTCCTTGGAGGGGGTGCCCAGGTCGGCGAAGACCAGCTGCAGGCTGCCGGGCAGTTCGTCGGGCGCCTCGTCCTTGGGGCCCTGGTAGACGTCGTCCTTGTGCTTGAAGTACAGCTCGGCGATCTTGTCGGCGGCCTTCGAGATCTTCGTCTGCTCGCCCTCTTCGAGGGCGTAGCCGATCAGTCGCGGGTCGAGGGCTGCCTGCCTCATCCAGGAGGCGAGCTTGAGCATGTTGTCTTCGCTGGGGTCCACCGAGCCTGAGCGAATGTCGCGGGCGCGGGCCTTTGCTATCTCGGCTATTTCGGCGTTCACGCTGGTGGGCGGGCACGTGATGACCTGCGGGCCACCGCCGAATACGTCGGGAACCGGGAGCCCGAGGTCTTCGGCGGTCTTGACGTCGGTGGGCACCCACCAGGCCGTCAGCAATTCCGGCATGTTGGTAAAGCGCGCGAAGCGGCTCTTGGTCTGCAGCCCGCCCTCGGGGGCGATCTCGATCTTGGTGTCGATCTCGGCGTGGTTGGCGACCCAGTCATCGAAGTTGTCCAGGCCCTCGGCGGCCAGGATGTCGGGGCGCAGCAGCTTCATCCACACGTACGCCTCGGCGATGGAGTTGACCACCGGCGTCGCGGAGGCTCCGGTGATCACGCGGGCGCCGTACTTGGCCCGCATGTACTCGAGCTTCATGTGCAGGTCGGTCGCGCGGATCGACCCGGCAATGCTCAGCCCGGCGTTGTTGGACGGGTTGTACAGATTCTTGAAGTTGTGGATCTCGTCGACGAACAGGTAGTCGATGCCGAGCTGCTCCCAGCTCAGGCCGCCCTCACGGATCGAGCGCATCCTGGCGCGCAGGGCCTGTTCGCGGACCAGCTTCTTGCCCTCGACCTCCTTGACGGTGTCGTCGTTGTTGGGGTCCTCGCCCTCGGCGATGAGCTTGGCGCGGCGCCGATCCAGGTCGCGGTCGAACTCGGCGAGCTGGTTGGCGATGTAGTTTTCGTGCTCGGCCGCGGAGAGCGGGATCGCCTTCATGACGCCGTACGTCATGATGATCGCGTCCCAGTCGCCGGTGGCGGCCTTGGCCGCGAACCGCTTGCGCTTGCGGCGGGTGGACAGGTCCTTGGTGGAGGCGGTCAGCACCTTCGCACCGGGGTAGGCCTGCAGGAATTCCCTGGTCCACTGCTCGGCCATGTGGTTGGGCACCACGATCGCGGGCTTTCGGGCCAGGCCGAGGCGGCGCAGTTCCATGGCGCCCATGGACATCTCGAGCGTCTTGCCGGCGCCGACCTCGTGGGCGAGCAGCGCGGACGGCTCGTTGAGGATCCGGGAGACCGCGGCCTGCTGGTGGGGGCGCGGGTCGAACGCGGTGGACAGGCCTGGGAAGGACAGCTTGGGCGCGTCGTCGTAGTTGCGCAGGACGAAGCTGTTGAAGCGGGTGTTGTAGAGGGTGGCGAGGTGCTCGGCGCGCTCCTCGTCCTTCCACAGCCAGTTGCGGAACTCCTCGTTGATGCGCTCCGCGTACTTGTTGGCGATGGTCGTCGCGGTCATCGCCTCGGCCCGGAGCTGGGCCTTTTCCGCGGCTGTGGCCTCCTCGGGGAAGGAGGGGCTGATCCGGATGGGCCGCTGGTTGAGCAGGGCGCGCACGATCTGGACCGCGTTCATCTCCTGGGTGCCCCAGACCGCGGTCGTCATCACGTTCTGCTCGGTGTTGCAGTCGACCGTCCACGTGGAACCGGCGGCCCGCTCCACCTTGATCGACTCGTCGCGCAGCAGCCCGCGCAGGAACTCCTGCACGTAGGAGGCGTCCACCCAGGGCGCGCCGAGTTTGACGCGGATCTCCCCCGGCGGCACGTCCTTGGGTTGCACCTCGGTGAGCGCCGCGACGTTCGCGATGAACCGCTGGTCGACGGCGGCGGCGTCCTGGGCCTGGGCGAGCTTGAGGCGGACGTTGCCCGAGAGGTACTCCGCGGCCGGCACCAGCCGCCCGGTGTGGGGCTCCTCGAACACCACCCCGAACAGCGCGTCCCGCACGGCCTGCTCACTGTCCAGGTCGAGCAGCCGGGCGATGACGTCGAGGCGGATCGTGCCGTGCAGGTCGAGGCTGATCGCGGCCGCCTCTTCGGGCGTCTCCGCCTTCTCGGGCAGGGTTCGCGGGGCGGCGACGCGCTGGGTGAAGATCTCGGACTTGCGGGCGGTGCCGGTTTCCTCGTCGTAGTCCTCGAGCGCGTACACCAGCGGGGCGTGCGGGTCGTCGCCGAAGCCGCCCTGCTTCGGCGGAACCCGCGCCCAGACCTTCAGCTTCCCGGTGTCGCGCATCTCATCGCGCACCGCTTGCACCTCGGCCAGCACCTCGCGCAGCGCGGCCGGGGCCTTGGCCGCGTTCCAGCCGAGCAGGACCTCCAGGTCGGCTTCGGTCATCACACCGTCGCCGAGGTTGTCGATGGCCGCCTGCTGCTTCGAGCCCAGCCGGCCCGTCACCTCCAGGGCCACGTCCATCAGCTGCTCGGACAGCTCCTCAGGCACGTCGTCCCAGGTCAGCTTGCGAGTGCGCTCCACCCGGTCGAACCGGCTGACCGGCCCGTACTTCTCGACATACGCGTCGTAGTGCGCGTTCAGGGTCGAGCGCAGGAAGGTCAGCCAGGCATCGTCTGCGTTCGGAGAGGTCTCGGCGTCCAGCAGCTCCGAGACCGCGTCGCGTATCAGCAGCAACGCCCTGAGCTCGTCGCGCTGGGTCTTGGGGCAGGGGTGCGGTTCGCTGTCCTCCAGCCGCGCCGACCAGAAGCTACCGTCGGCAAGTTCGATGATCCGCCCGTCGAACCGCTCGGCGTTCTCCCCGAACAGCTCCTGCGCGTCGGGGCCCTGCGCCTCTTCCTCGCGCCGTGCGGGGTTCTCGGTCATGACGAGGTCGGCCTCGACGGCGGCCGCGATCTCCCGCTCCAACGCCCTGTTCAGGGCGGCTGCGGTGTCGCCGCCGCCGGCGCGGACCTCCGGGCGGTGCTTGCCGCCCCGGGCCCGGCCGGGCACCAGGGTGCCCAGGACATTGCGCGGATGCTTCTGGTAGTACTCGTTGACGTCCATCCGCTTGTCGTCTTCGGTCTTCACCTCCTCGGTCTTCGCGAAGACGGCGCCCTGCTTCTTGTGCGAGGGTGCCTTGCGGCGGAACACCAAGAGGTCGGTCGCCACGTCGGTGCCAGCGGCTGCGGCGTGGGCGCCGTTGGGCAGCCGGATCGCGCACACCAGGTCGGCGAGCTCGCCCATCTCGGCGCGGGCGGCCTTGGAGGACTTGTCGAGCGTGCCGGTGGAGGTGATGAACGCGGCCACTCCCCCGACCCGCACACCCTCCAGGGCCTTGATGATGAAATGATCATGCATCGGAAAATTGCCGGGATTGTGACGGGGGTCCGTCAGGCGTGCGGAGTGGAACGGCACGTTTCCGATCGCGGCGTCATACTCGCCGGTCCTCACCCTCGACTTCTCAAAGCCCTCGTTCAGGATCCGGGCCTGCGGATACAGGGCCTGGCTGATCGCCGCGGTCACCGGGTCGAGCTCGACACCGGTCATCTCGGCACCCTCAGGGGCCATCCCGATGAAGGTTCCAACGCCACTGCCCGGCTCCAGCACCCGGCCGCCCTTGAACCCGAGCGCCTGCAGCGCCCGCCAGATCACCTTCACGAACGCCGCGTCCGTGTAGTGCGCGTTGAGTGTGGTCCGCCGCGCGGCCGCGTACTCCGTCTCGCTCAGCAGCTCCCGCAGCTCCGCCTGCGCGGCCTCGTACTTCTCCCGGTGGCTCTTGGTCCGCTCCCGCGCCGGGGCGAACAGGTTCGGCAGCGCACCCCACGACGACCACCGGGCCAGCACCCGCCGCTCCTCGTCGGTCGCCTCCCGGTTCTCGCTCTGGATGAGCCGCAGCACCCGCAGCGCGGCGAGGTTCGCCTCCAGACGGGCCATTGGCGCAGCAGGGGCAAGATCGTTCTGGTCCTTGGGGCGGAACGCCCCCTCCCGGGCCGCCATTTAGAGCAGCCCCTGACGGCCAAGGGCCTCATTCGAAAGCCCGGTCAGCTCCAGCAGACGGGCCGGAGCGCCCGCGCGGAGCCGTTCACGCTCCGCGGCGCTGAAGTCCCCCGGCCGACTGCGGCCGGCCAGCAGGTCGTGCAGATGGTGCTCGCGCCACTGCTCCTCGGCCACCTCGGCCTCGGTGAGGTGAGGGTCGTCGGCTAGGTCGACGTCGCCCTCGGCGGGCAGCAGCACCAGCTCGCGCAGGACCTCGGCCTCGGCCTCGTGGCGCATCTGCTGCAGACGGCCAACCCGCTCGAGGAAGGACTCCCCCACCACGGCAGGCGCGGTCAGACGCTCAGCGGTCCAGCGGGTCCGTACCTCGTCTTGGACATCTGTGCCCAGCTCGGTGAAAAAGGCCTCGGGGTCACCGATCGCCGCGATGCGCCTGGGCCGGAACTCCTGCCAGTGCTGCTGTGCAAGCCGCCCGTACTGATTCACGTCCACACTCCCCACGTCCGGTGGGCAGCGCAGAACGATCAAGGACTCAGAGAGGCTCCTCCTGCGCCACCAGCACCGATGCTTGGCGCAGAAGCGGCGCGAAAGCGGGCCTGAGCTGCTTCATTCCGCAGCACGGGATGTTTTGCCGAGGGATCTTTCCTTGTGGTCCGCATCACGGACCGAGGACAACAGGTCGGGAAGAGCTGCCAGCATCTGGCTCCGTCCGCGAACCCGGACCAACGGCTGGTAGTAGACCCCAGAGCAGACCCGGGAAGACATCCCCAGATGAGGCCTAAGCCGACGACAGTCAGCCACGACGATGCGGTGAGCTGACCAGGCTGGCGCGCGTATGCACATCAGCCACCCCGGTGATCAGCCACGCCTGCTTGATGCTTCCAAGCATCAGCACGCGAAGGCCGGGAGATCAAAAGACTGCTCAGCTGGCACCCCGAGGACCGCAGCGCTTGCGCGAGGACCGCAGGGCAGCCCGTACGGGGACATGCGTGACTGGCTCGTTTCGTTGTATGTAGAGGACGCACCCCCCGCAGGCCCTTGACCTGCATAAACGTACCCAGGATCGGCACTGTGGGGTGCCGATATCGGCACTCGCCGATGCTCATATCGGCACCCCACAGTGCCGATATGAGCATTCTGTGGTGCTGATATCGGCACCCTGAGATGCCGATACATGGCGCCCATGGTCATGTCGTCTGTAGTCATCGAGCGAACCCGAGGGGTCCTTCGGTGACCGCCGGCGACGTGCCCCCCGGCGACATGTCGCCGGGGGGCACCTGAAGGAACCCTCGGGTTCGCTCGATGGCCAAGGGCGACATGTCGCCAGAGGTATGTGAAGGAATCGCCGAGTTCTCTCGATTACCTCATGCGACATGTCGTTGGTGGTAACATGGAGATCGTCCGAGAGAGCCAGGGAAAGCCCAGGTCAGGGGTCGTAAGTGCCAGATCAGAGGCGTAGTGGACGTAGCCGCGAGCTGGTCAACACAGCGACCGGCGAAGTCCATGAGCTATGGGAGCCGGATGGCGAGGAGAGGCGCCGGTCCTACCAGTTCGGCGGTCGCCACGGGCAGTTCAGCTTTGTGCGCGTCCTTGAGATGCTGGAAGCGGATTCCGGAATCACCGGGGACGACTTCAAGTTGTTCTGGTACTGCGCGATCATGACCTACACCAAGGGCGGGGCCACTGCGGGGGAGGCTGCCAAGTTCATGGGGCTGACTCCGCAGGCCACAAGGCGAATGGCGAAGAAGCTGTGCGAGAACCGGATCTTCCTCGTAGAGGAAGTGATCGGCCGCACCAAGAAGTACAAGGCCAGTCCGCACATCGTATCCAGCCTCAGCGGCGCGGAGCAGTCCGTTCTAGCCGCCGCCTACCACCTGCCGACTATGCCGGGCCGTTCCGGCGCAGCATCGAAGGGCCGAAAGAATGCCACTCAGCCCGTATCCGGAGCTCGACGCTCTGCAGGCGAGGACGGCCGAGCTGCCGCACCTGAAGCAGAACCTGCTGATGACGTACGCGATCCTGGGCGGCCTCGAGCACTCCGTCGAGCGGACTGCGGCTGAGCTCGCCGAGCGGATAGGCGTACCCGCGTCGCACTTCTCCCGCGCCCGCCGCGAACTCGAGAAGGACGGCTGGCTGGAGTACACGCATAAGGAGGGCCAGGTGAAGTTCTTCCGCCTCGGCGAGAAGGCCACTGGCCGGGAGGTCGTCGTGCCGCTGCGAAGCCGGCCGACGGCCTGAACCGACCAGGAGGATGGGGCCGGAAGACGGGCGCCGCCGTCGGCGCAGCCGCACCGGAAATTGAGGGGGTCGGGAACGCCGTTCCTCCCGCCGACCATCAGGAAGCGGCCGCGCCGGACAGGGCGTCCCACTACCCGTCCGGCGCCCGGAGCGAATGGGCTGCGGTTGAAGGGCCGGGATTCCAGGTGGGGGCGTCAGTGCCAGGAGAAGACCAGGGCCCCGGATCTCGCTGGCCATCCGACGGCCGCCATCGCCTGGGTGGGCCATGGTGTGCCCTTCCCATGGCGAGCTCGTCGTTGATCTGGTCGACCAGATCCGCAGCGTGGGTGGCGCAGTCCGTCTACTGGCGTTTGGTGCTTCCGCTTGGCTGCGGGTAGGAAGGCATCGAGGACAGCGTTGACGAAGTGGGAGCAGGGTACAACGCTTGCTTGCTCCAGGCGTCGCCGATCTCACGGCCGCGACCAGGCGCAGCCGTCGCAAGCAGCCCACTGGCAGCGGGCGGGGCCCCACCCGAATATGGGGTCCCGCCGGATCGGCAATGCTGTACCGCTGTTGGACCGCCGCCGCCAGTGGTACCGGACTGCCCGTATTTATGACGGTCGCTGACCAGGGCCAGATAGATAAGGAGGACCCTCCTCAGACAGATCCTGGCATCACTGCGCGGGGCTGGCGATCGGGGCCCTTGCGATTGTTGACGGGCGCCACGCGCGTGGCGCGAGACGAACCGGGGCGCCTTCTAGTACTCCAGCAGCACTTTGACGTTTTCCCTGTTCAGGGGCGGTTTGGGCGAGTGTAGTGGGCCGGGTTCCGGCCCGTGTTCTCTTTCCCGGACCGCCCCTCGATCGTGTGCAGCCGCCGCTGACAGGGGCAGCGGCGGGCGACGGCTTGGCGTCGTCTGCGCCACTGTGACCATCTCAGTGCGCGTGCCCTGATGAGGGACTGATGAGCGCGTGTGGCGGGTGGGTGGCCAGTTGCCAGGAGCCGCCGAACTTCTGCCGCGGTGAGGGGCGCGAGGCAGGAACCGTTTCTGCTGCCCCTTTTGCCGCGGCGTCGGCGGCCATGACCGCCAGGAAGGCGTGCGCCGGCATGGCCAGGCTGATGCTGCGGGACTTGGGGACCGCGAGCACATATCCCAGGCCGGTCTCCTCCAGCATGCGGCGCAGCCGCCCTTCCTGGCCGTAGGCCGAGGCCGCGGTCCCCAAGGCGATCGGCAGCGGCGAGGCGATCGCCCGCAGCACCATGGCCTTGGCCAGGTCGGGTTTGGTGGCGAAGGTCCGCTCGTCCGGGATGTGGGCGGCGCGGCAGCGGTCGCGATCGTCGGTCCAGGACCTGGGCTGGGGGTCGGCCCCTCCGGGGAATACAGCTCACGGTCCACCAGGGCGCGTCCTCGCGTGGTGGCGTAGGCGGCGAACACGCCGATCTGGCTGGGGGCGCCCCCTTTGGGGGATTCTCGGTGCGGCCGGCGGTGCCGGAGTACTGGCGCTGTACGCCGGCTGAGGTGGTGCCCTTCTTGAGGAAGCCGGTGTCGTCGGGGAGGAGGATCCCGTCGGGCTCGCCGAGCCGTTCGGCTACGTAGTGCTGGAGGTCGTCGCGGATCTCGTCGGCGTTCCAGCGGGCGCCGTTGAGGAGCCGCTGAAGGCGGTCGGGGGTGCGGTGTCCGGCGTATTCGGCCAGCTGCCAGCCGTTCTTGCGGCCGACCGGGCCCAGGTCCACGGGTGTAGTCACGCATCCGGCGACGCGGCTCGACGCGTCTGAAGCGGTGGCCGGTGCGTAGGAAGAGTTCCTCGAGTTCGTCGTTCCAGATCTCAACTGCACGCTCGTCGATCACGCCGGGAGGCTGCATCACGCCGGGAGGCTGCCCAGACCGCTGCCTCTGTCAGCGGCGGCTGCACACGATCGAGGGGCGGTCCGGGAAAGAGAACACGGGTCGGAACCCGGCCCACTACACTCGCCCAAACCGCCCCTGAGCAGGGAGAACGTCAAAGTACTGCTGGAGTACTAGGCCGGATCCCGAGGAATCAGCCCTTCAGCCTGCAGCTGCATCAGCGCCATCTTCGCGATCTCGCGGGTCACCCCATACGTTCGCGCGAGAACCAGATCGCTGGGCACCTCGAATGTCTTGTCCGCGGTCATCTGGCGGCGCACCTGGCCAGCGATGTGCATCGCTCCGCCAGGGAGGAATTCATTGAGGGCGACCGCAATCAGGATGCCTGGTGTGTCCCGCAGGCCAGCCTCCGCTGCCATCTCCTTCACGACAGCCTTGTCATCCTTGGTGGGCTGCCACCAGCGTTGCACTGGCCCCGTGCCCTTGAGAGGGCCCTTGCTGCCCCTTGCAGCGAAGCGGCTGCGGGTAGGGGTCACGCGAGCAGGCATTTTGGCCCGTGCCATGGCGTGGGGAATTTCATCCGCGATGTGATCAAGAGCCTCAATCACCACCTCGGTGACCGTCAGATCATGCGCCTGCCTGTACTCCTTCAGTCGATCGGCAACGTCTTGGCTCACACGGAACCCGCTCTGGCCCGCTCGAAGCTCTTGATCGTCTGCGTCGTCATCCTGGCGATAGGAGGAGGTCATGGGCTGCGGCTGAGGGCGAGCTCTGGCCGACGCGGGACTGACAACTGCGGCTGGAGCAGTAGGTGCGGCGGGCAGCGGCCCGCTTGCATCGCTTCCCCAGGCCGCGAAGGGATCGGTGGGCGCGCCTGCGCCGTCATCTGGCGCGTCGAAGAGGTCTTCCAGCTCCCCTGAGCCTTGATCCTTAGCGTCCTGAACTTCCACGTCTTCAACTTCCGACATCAGACGGCCTTCCTCATTTCTGCCGCGCGCTGAAAGATTTGCGTCACGAGGACCTCGTAATCATTGGCCAGATGCTGTGCGGCGTCCGGGATCGTCCTGGCACCCGCCTTGCGCTCCTGTTCCAGCTCGAAGGCCGTGAGCCCGCGGTCGCGAATGAGGCCGGCCATCGTCGACGAGTGCCCGACAGCCTGCGGAAACACGTAGGCGTGCTTGCCCAAGATGTTCCTGGAGCGCTTCTCGATCTCCTTGTGAATCTGAGTAGCGTTGCGTGGGGAAAAGCAGTGCGCCACGCCCAGGATTCTGAGCTGACGGTTCACCTGCACAGCCATCTTGAAGGCTTGCCCGAAGTCCTTGAGGCCGTCGTCGAGCGAGGCGGCATCGTACTTCACCGGCACAACCGCATAGCGAGCCGCCATCAGGCAGAGCCGAAGGAGGTCCGGATTTTCCGGCGGCGTGTCGATGAAGATGGCCTTGTACCGAGGCAGCAGCGGAGCGAGACAGACGGCCAAGCGCAGGTACGCAGCCAAGAAACCCTCATTGCGGGCGACCTCGGTGACGATGGCATTGATCTTACGAACCTCGGGACCACCCACGATCACGTCGAGGTTCTCTCGCACTCCTGCGAGCGGGACCAACGGCGCCCCGGAGGCCATCGACTCGGCGAAGCCCTTGCCCTGGTCCTGCTCGCCATAGCCCAGATCGCGGTGCATGTTGCCCTGGCCGTTGACATCGATGGCCAGAGTCGGGAGTCCCATACGAGCCGTCTTGGCTGCAGAGTTGGCCGCCAGCGTGGTCTTGCCCACGCCGCCCTTCCCGTTGCCGAACATGAAGACGTTGGCGAACAGCGAGTAGTCGACCCCGTAGTCGGCGACTTGGAGACCAAAGTTCATCAGACGGGGCTCACTTTCGAGGAGTCGGCGAGGCCTTGATGGGCACAAGCAGCATGGCAGATCACCATGTTGACCTGCTGACAGACACGCAGGGAACATGGACGATCAGCAGGCGAGCGTACACAACTGTTGTGCAGACGTCCAGCGTGAGTGCATGGCTGTGGAACAGCGGGCGGGTTGGCCTACTGAGTAGCGAGCACGGAAGCAGTCAAGCTAGAAGACGGGCACCCACCTGGTCGAGCATGGGGACACAACTGTTCTGTAACCGAGGTACTTGCATGCAGAACACTCCGCATGCAAACCGGAAACTGAGCACCTTTTACAACAGAGTGCACAGCCGACCTTTCAACCTGCGCTCACCCCTGGGGTCGTGTCCGTAGAGGTTCAAGCTGGCCGCATCACTGACCAGCGAGCTGACATACGCGCACGCCTGCAGAAGTTCGTGCACTCATGCGTTTCCACGTCCGAGTCAATGTGCCCGCATTCGTGGGTGCCGTCAGGCGAGCGCGTGTGCAGAGGGGACGACGTGCGCGCTTATCCGCACCACGGTGAACCTGCGGACATGCAAGCACCGATGCCGGTGTGGCCTCGCGTTTTTCAACCCACGTCCGAGTCAATGTGCTCGCATTCGTGGGTGCCGTCAGGCGAGCGCGTTGACGTACCAACTCATCAACACCACGGCAAACATGTGAAGATGCCCGAGTGTTAAGACGCCGTCTCCCCTGGTTGCCCACGCGCGGACTCACACTCCCAAACGCAAAAGTCCATTGCCCCAGGGAGGCAGGTTGACGACCAGGCAGTTGCACAGTAGGGCAAGCAGGCGGAAGGAAATGTAGTGCAACCGTTTGTGACCCATGCTCCTGAGCAGGGGTAAACACATGAACTACAGCAAGCCTGCCTCTAGGAGTCCTTGCACACATTTCATCGAGCTTGGGTCCACGTAGGTGAACCCTAATCAGGGCTTGTATGTACCCAAGTGTGTCAACAGGCTGGCATGCGGGCAGGCCACTCTGCGTGAGAAGTCCCATGGGGCATAGCGTGCCAGCCTCCCCCTCGACCCACTCGAAAATAGGCAATGCACGCTTCTTTGAGAAATGGTTAACGCCATGACGAGCGACCACGATGCCAGACTGTCGAGCCACCCTCAGACGTGAAGGTGGTGCGACTCGCGCATCCATATACGTCGTCACCTCCCTTCTCTGATGTGTGTCGACATGGTGGTCGACACACATTGCCCTCTGTGTGTTGCCGTGTTTGTTTTGGTGTTTGCTGACCTCTCGCCAGGGCTTCGTGTGCAAGCATTATCGCAGGTCAGAGCGCCTTCGCTCAAGCGTCTGGGAGAGGAGGGGGGTCAGCTAACCTCGCCTTGCTGCTGCTTCGCGCCGGGTGTGCCTGTCAATCTCAACGCGGATGCAGGGCACGTGTCTGGGAGGGGCAAGGTCCTACCTGGTGGCTCACCGCCTCACCCACTCCGCTTCTCTCGTGCGGCAGCACGCTGCAGAACAACGGCAACATCGCAACTGCCCAGTAGGCTCCTGGTGTGGTGACGCCGGGCGAGCGGTCCTTCTTCATCCAACGCACCGGCAAGCAGAAAATCGTCGACCAGGAGGACGTTGAGGGTCGCCAAAGTGCAGGATCTCGCGGTACTCGCCGGAGATGACAGCCAGGCGGCAGGCCTGCTCAGGCTCGCCCACAACTCGAAGTTCGAGGCTGGCTCGATCTGCTGCATTCCGAGAAGACGGAGAAGCAGACCGAATCTGTTGCGGCTCACTAAGGCCGGTGGCAAGGTGAACGTGGCGAGCGAGAAGCGACTGCTCACCACTCGCACGTTCCGTGGCGAGGGGCAGACGAACTCGCACACGACAGGTCCGCTGACCCTCGACAGGAGCGGGAATCTGTACATCGCCACCGGTGATGACACCGCCCTCTTCACCTCGAACGGCTTCACGCTGATCGAAAAGCAGGAGGGTCGAAACGCGCGTAGGACGCCCAGGTGCTTCAGCCAACACCACCGATCTGCGCGGCAGGATCCTGCGGCTCATGCCGAAGAACGACGATACGTACTCCATCCTCGAGTGCAATCGCTTCGCACTCGGCACAAAAGAGACCCGCGCCAAGACCTACGCGACGGCTCTACGCAATACGTTCCGCATCGCCTCCGACCGGCACTCGAGTACGCTCCTAGTGGCGGACTAGGGCCCGGATGCGCGGGCCGGAAACCCGAAACACGGCGGCCCTGAATGGACCATCGAGTGCAGCCGCATCACCAAGGCTGGCAGTCTCGGCTGGCCTATTGCGTGGGCGACGAGACCCCATTCAACTACGACTTCGCGACCAAAACCCCCGGACTGAAGTTCAACTGCAGTGCTCTGAAGAACGTCTCCCTGAACAACATGGGTCTGACAGGCATGCCTCGAGCACCGCCGGCTAAGTCTGCGAAGAGGTAGCGCTGAGCGACATTAGAGTAGGCGTCAGGGACTCGATTTGCTCGCTAGATGGCCGGACCCCCGGCTCGGCCAGCGACGACTAGGTGGTAGGTGAAACCTGAGTGCGGCTTGGCGCCGGCCGCTACCTACGCACACGCCACAGAGACGGGTTCAGGGACGAGAGCGCCTTGTGAACTATCCGTTGCTCGAAGCTGCCGCCACAATGCGTGACCCTCGATGCTCATCGCCTGGAACCGCATGCCAGAGGGATTCGGCACATCCTTGCGGCGAGCCGTCCCCGAGGGCTCATCGGTCCTCCGCGTTGCGTTCACGCTCCACAGCTGCGGAATCTGCGCTCTCAACATGGTGTCGGGGCTTGGGCCCCGCGCAACTACTGTTGGAGGGGCAGCGTGGGCAAGGGTGGGTCCATCCGGAGCCGGCATACTCGAGAGACCGACGTCGGACAGGAACTCAGGCGGAATGTGGTCGCATCGACCGCCACGGCGGGCGGCGCCGAAGGCGATCTGCTCAACTATGTAGCCCGCTCCCTCTAGCCCGAAATGGTGCAGTCGATCGCTAGATCAGCCGCTCCACCTCCATCGGCATGGCCGCAAGAAGGGCCCTTTTTCGGTGGGAAGCCCGACCCGTGCGGTGGCTGATCGGGGTCATGCAAGTGGCGTAATGGCGGCCTTGTCGTGGTGCGGTTTCGGCGCACACCAGGGGAGTTGGGGATCGGTGTCATACCCAGACCTACGGAAGAGCGTATCGGTCATATTACCCCAAATGGGGCGCGTGTACGGTATTCATCGGTGCTCTGACCTGCGGTTTTGTGGAAACTCGCGCGAGAGGGCCTACTGAGGCTTGGTCGGAGTGAATGGATGCTGGAAGCTCCGTTCGGCCGCCACGGGGGCGCACAGGGCTTTTTGTGGTGTCGACGGGGCAGATCGGCGGTACTCGTTCAGCAGGACACCGCCGATTAGCAGCGAGTCATCCGTAGATGTGGGCGATTACCGGTAGTTTGATGAGTTTGGGTGGAGAGTGCAGTAGGCCCATGGGTAGGGGGGTTCCCTGCTCGGAGGTGGGCCCGATGGTGACCGCGCGGCGTCCGTGCCCGCCGGCCCCGGGCCCGCTGGAGGACTATGCGACCCAATTCGACGATCTCTTCTCGTCGCTCACCCAGCGGCACGGTTTCCGGGAGTGCCTGGCCGGGCTGCTGGCCCCGCGGGACCGGAACAAGACGCTCACGGCCCTGGCCGGGGCCGAGCCGGTGACGGGCACCCAGCATCCGGCGGTGCAGCGGCTGCAGTTCTTCCTCTCCGAGTCGACCTGGGACCCCGCGCGGGTCAACGCCCGGCGCCTGGAGCTGCTGCGGGCCGATGAGGCGACCGCCCCGCACCCGGGCGGGGCGCTGGTCATCGACGACTCCGGGGACCGCAGGGACAGCACCGCGACCGCGCACGTCGGGCGGCAGTGGCTGGGCCGGTACGGCAAGACCGACAGCGCGGTGGTCACGGTGACCACGCTGTGGGCGGACGAGCGCCTCTCCTGCCCGCTGCACGCGGTGCCCTACACCCCGGCCCACCACTTCCCGCAGGGCGAGCGCGACCCGGCCTTCCGCACCAAGTGGAAGATCGCCGCCCAGCTGGCCGGCCGGGCCCGGGCCGCCGGATTCCCCTTCCGGGCGGCGGTGGCCGACGGCGCCTACGGCGACCTGGACGACTTCCGCTGCGAGTTGCACGCCGCCGATGTGCCGTTCGTCATGGCCGTCAAGCGCCGCCGCGGCGTGTGGGCCTACGGCGACCAGGCCCGCACCCCGGTGGACGCCGCCCACGAGCCGGCCTGGCGCGGCCCCCAGGAGGCCGGGGACTGGACCGCGGTGACGCGCACCTTCCGCGACGGACACACCGCCACCTGGTGGGTCGCCGACGCCACGCTCGGCTTTTGGGGGCCGGACGGCCTGACACGGCTGGCGGTGGCCACCACCGACCCGGCCACGCTGCCGGACAAGAGCACCTGGTACCTGGCCACCGACCTGCCCCGGCCCGGCTCGCCGCGGATGGCCGAGTCCCCCTATCCGCCCGCCGGCCTGGCCGAGATCGTGCGGATCTACGGCATCCGCAACTGGATCGAGCAGGGCTACCAGCAGGTCAAGGACGAACTGGGCTGGGCCGACTTCCAGGTCCGCTCCGATGTTGCGATCCTCCCCCAGCCTTCGGCCGGGGGGGACCCCCAGTCACCAGACCCTGGTCAACGGCGCGTTCATCTTCTGCTGGAAAGCGGGAATCACCGGTCTGGAACCTGAGGCCGCGTCGGCAGCGGGCACCGCCGACGGAGAGAGGGGGCCCGCACCGGTGGTCCCGCATCCTCCGCCGTGCTGGCCGAGGGCCCTTCGGGCCGTCCGCGGCTGGCTGACCCCGCCAGTCGTGCTGCAGCGCTGGTGGCGGGCCTGGTCCCACGCACCCCCCGCCGACCGAACTCCGGGCCCTGATCGACGCGGTCACCACGGGGCAGCCCCTCAACCTCTACTCCTCGGTTTAACAAACCACTGGTAGGTGCGGTCCGCAGGGTACTGATCTCGTCGGAGCCACGTTGCCGTTCTCGGAGCCCATTTGTGCCAGCGTACTGTCGGAAGGTTGCCGGACGAACGGGCACAGGCCCAGATCCGGGCCGCGCAAGTACTGAGGCTGTAGGGGCGGGGCCGAGGGCTTCGGCTAGCACGACGTATGCCTCCTCCTGGCCCGCGCGCAGCTCAGCGGCGGCGTTCACCAGGTTGGAGACGCAGCCTTGGTGGACGTGTTGGTGGAGTACGGATCACATGGTGAAAGGCGACCCGCTCGGGCTCGGCATGCACTTATCGTCACCGTCGTCCCAGATCCACCTGCCGTCGGAGGCCACAAACAGCCCTCTGATCACCTCGCCGGTGGTGGGGTTGATGGCGCAGCCGTCCGCGCGGGCGTACTGCGGTTGTGCCACCGCCGGGTGGGGGAGGGGCGCCTGCTGCGTGGCGCGGCGGCGCTCAGCGAGGCGTACTTGCTCGTGGCGCCAGTGGATCCGCTGAGTCTCGTGGTGTCGGCGTCGCCGTTCTGCTGTTCCGGCGGTGCCCAGGCGCTCGGCGGTCTCGGCCCAGTCGGCGACGGGGTTTGCGCAGTCGTCGGTCGCTGCTCCCATGCCTTTCAGGACGGTGGGGGAGAGGTGGTAGAGCTCTCCGTGGTGGTGGATGAGGCCAAAAGCCTTGAGCTTTCCGAGTTGTCGGTAGGCGGTCGGGCGGGAGATGGATGCACTGGCCTGGAGTTCGGTCAGGCTCTGGCCGTCTCGCTCGGACAGGGCGGCGAGGATGGCGAGTCCGCTGCTGCCGAGGCCATGGTGGGCGAAGGCGTCGAGGTGCATCAGCTGGCCGGCTGTGCGGGAGTCGATGTCGGCGCCGGTGTCGGGCTGTCTCACGGCTGGGCCACTCATGGCCCCCCCAGCCTCCGGCCCTTTGGGGGTGGACCAGTGGTGAGACGTGGTGGAAGGCAGTCGGGAGATGAGCATCCAGCGGGCGCCTTCGGTGGGGGAGCCGTTGTCGAGCTGACGCAGCATTTTGGCGTGGAGGAGACGTCGGTTGGAGTTGTGGGCGGTGGTGCGGCTGCAGCCCATCCGCTCGGCGAGGTCACGTTCGGAGACAGTGTGATCCCAGCTTCCGGCCCGGGCGCAGATCTCCATGCGGGCAATGAGGTTGCGCAGGTCGGTCTTGCCGGCGACGCCCTTCCAGGGGGTGCGCTCGATGCGGGAGCGGAAGGCCGCCAGAGCGGCGTGGAAGTCTTGGCGGGAGCTGATGGGGTCGGTGGACCGGATGTACTGCTGTGCGCCGTCCCAGGCCCGCTGGAGCCAGGCGGCGGCCTTGTCGTAGCCGCGGCGGTGCTGGAGGCTGCGGGCGTGCTGTCCGGCCTTGTACGGGCCGTCGAGCATGACTTGGAGGAAGGCGGACCGGCTCCATCCCACGCGTGCGGCGTCGGCGGCCACGGCCCGGGTCATCGCCCAGGCGTGGTCGGACGTGGCCGTGTTCTTCCCGCCGCGCTGGAGGTTGCCGGTCGCGTACGCGGCGTCTTGGTCGCCGAGGACGAGGAGCTTGTGCATGCGCGAGGACAGGGGCGGCAGAGCCGCGAGGAGCCCGGTCCTTTGCAATGGCCGTGCTCCAAGGCGGGTCTTGAGGCCAGAGGGAGCCGACTGCAGCAGACGGGCCGCCTGGTGCACGGGCTGCGACGAGGGTATGCCGGGGGAGTGGCGGGCCGCGGGGGCCAGCTGCACTCCGGCCGCAGGGTAGGCAGCTATCGCGCTGACCATGATCACAGTGCCCTCGCGGAGATCCAACAGAGGGTGATGGAGAGCGCCTGTGCGTGCGGCAACGCGGCTCCGAACCAGGCGTGGCTCTGCGAAGGGCCGAGAAGGAGGGCATAGCGGGATGATTTGGGCAGGGGTGGGTGACAAGCGGCAGCCGTCTGCTGCATCATGAACGCATCCGTTCCCGGTGTGGTGGAACGTCGAAGCCCCCCTGGCAGGGGCGTGAGCTCCGGAGTGGGAGTGATTTCGCCCGGCTCCTTCGGCAAGGAGAAGCCGGGACTCGCTCGACTGGCAGGTCGGGCGATGGTGAAGGGCCGACGGTTGATGGGGTGGTGGCACACCGCATCGAGCGCGAGGCCGGGCCCGGGTGCGTGGGCAGAAAGCACCGGGCCGCGGGGGAGCTAGGTCATCGGATGCTCCCCGCGCAGTTGTCTGCCGTTCCTGGCTGACACGTCGTCCTCCTTGGTTGGGTGTGGCCTGCGCCGAGGCCAACGTGCGTGCGCGCCCGACAGCGTGGACCGCTGTGCGGGCGCCGAAGGGGCCGTCGTGGGGCTCGTGAAGGGTCGGCGGCCCGGGTCTGGGTCACGCGGCCTGGGCCGCCGCGAAGCGGGGGTGGGTGATGACGACGCTGCTCTCGATGGCCGCCTGGACGGTGTTGCGCATCAGTCGCCCGTAGGCGACCACGGGGTCGCCCTGTGCGTGGTCGGGGGCCAGGATGCTGATGGCTGCGACTACGCGGGGTTCCGCGCCGGGCATGGCCGGGGCGCCGGGCAGGCGGCGGAGCGGAACGGAGACCAGGATCCAGCCAGGCAGCGGTGCTTCGGTGAGTGCGATCTGGGCGACCCGGATCTGCCGCAGATCCTCGCGCAGCGGGGCGTCATGGCCGGCGAGGTTGGCGAGCATGACCAGGCCCGGCGCGTCGGAATCGAGGGGAGCTCGCCGCAGCCGGTCGACGGCACGGGGGGCGTCCGCCAGTTCGCGGCGCAGGCGCACGTCGTGGGTCCCGGCGGCGGCAATGCACAGCCGCTCGCCGGTGACGGGGGAGTGGGTGTGCAGCAACACTGCCTGACCGGTGCGGCTGTGCAGGCCCTTGAGGAGGAGGGCGGTGTCCAGCAGGGGAGTGGTGCTGGGGTGCACGAGCCCGGGTGTGTCGGTCGGGGCGGTCACGATGGGGCGCAGCTCCCAGTATCCGAAGCGGGGCCGGTAGCAGACCTTGGCCTTGACGAGCTGGAGCAGCCGGCGCCGCACTTCCTCCTCGTCCATAGTTGTCCGGGCGGTGATGTCGCGAGCCTTGTGCGGACCGGGGCCGAGCTGGAGCAGGGCGTGGAGCACTGTGTTCGTGCGGTCGCGCTCCTTGCGCTGATGCGAACTACGTGAGCCTATATCCATAATTCCCCCCTTTATGTCTAAACAGCGCCTAGTCGGGGCAGTTGGTGCTGTTGGCCTGTACACAAGATCTCTATCTGGGCGCACGTGGGGATGGCCAGGAACACCCCTTTCCGGAAGACCCTCTTCCTGTGACGGATCGTGAGAAGTCAAAGGAAGGTTGCGACGAAAGCTTCCATTATCGAAGCATTCGCCCTTGTGGCTGTGCGTCAGATGTGTGGAATCTTTCACGTTTTCGACGGGGCTATATGTCGATACATAGTTGTCGCCCCTCGCGTGAAAGCATGAAGCACGCATCCGCCTAATCTGACATAGGGGGCAAAAGGCTCCACGACTGGTGTAGGCCTCTACTCGTGAGCCCGCTCGCCTTGCCGCACTGAGTCGCGCCCGGTTTTCCCCAACTCATGGCAATACGCGATTCTTTGAGGAATGTCTGGTGAAACACTCATATCAGGGCAGGTGTGGCGACAGGGTGGAGAGCGCCCGCCGTGAGCTTGATCGGCGGAATCGCCCCATCGCCGTGGCCTGGGTCCAGCTCGTCGACGAAGACAGTCGTAGCCCGGTAGACGGCACGGCATAACGCTCGGCCGGGAGGAGCCTCCTGACTCCACCAACGACCCCTGCGAGCCGTCACATCCAGCAGCTCCGACAGTTCGAGCCCAGACAACCGAACGCGCACGAGCCCGGCACCGGCTGGTTGTTGCATGTCCTCGGCGAAGTGCACGGCGCCGTGCTGGCGGGCACACCGGGTGTGCAGCGATGACCACACCGAAGGAGCACACACCAAGTCGATTCGAGCGATGCCCGCGGCGATGTTCATCCTGCGGCGCCGCAGCGGCCACTTCATCCTGTCCTCTCGGACCTCGGTAGCCGCCGACGAGCACGCGGCATGGCATTTCCCCAGCCCACCTACACACGCGCCCGGCATCCACGAAGGCCGCTTGGCCCACCTGGTGGCAGCTGGCGGGATCCGATTTCAACTGCTGTTCTCCCCGGCGGGAAGAAGAGCGCCGGCGCTCCGAACACCACAGCGCCTCGGGCACGCTGGGCCTGACCGCACCGAACCAACCGTCCAGAAGGGGAGACGTCGCGGCAGGCGGGCGTGAGTGAACAGCCGCGGCCAAGGGGGCCCACCGGAACCGCAGCGCCGCTCCACCTCCTGTCCCGTATAAGACCAAGCTCGGCGCCACGAACAGCACCGTCCACCCGGCGGTTGCTCAGATCAGGAGGAAGAATGCACAGCCAGCCAGCAGGGGGAAACGCAGGCTGGGCCCCGAGCGCACAGAGCCAGCCAACCAACGGCGATGAAGCCGCTCCCGACCACGGGCCCTTCGCCATCACCTATACGGGCCTG
>Ga0079224_100001992_pt1 | contig 24335 bp, 23 predicted proteins | sample Stecom2015_FD_80414 | JGI IMG/M metagenome (GOLD analysis project Ga0079224, IMG submission 80414) | Agricultural soil microbial communities from Utah to study Nitrogen management - Steer compost 2015 | ecosystem: Environmental > Terrestrial > Soil > Agricultural land | place: USA: Utah... | reverse complement strand
TCCATGCCGATCGTGAAGCCGCGAATCGTCGCTTCGCTCTTGAATCCACCGTACCAGCGGGTCGACGCCGTCCACTTGGTCTTGCCCTTGTCCGGATCCGCCGCGACCGCGTCCACGAGTCCGTCGAACACACGCTCGTCGAAGCAGCAGACCGGGGTGCCGTCCTCGCCGCACTCGATCGGCTGCATCTTTGGCCTTGGGTTGTCCTCGCTCACGATCCCACTCCGTCGCGGTGAATGGCGGAAAAGCTCGAATGGACCGTCGCGCGAATCGAACGCTCGAGATCGGCGACGCCACCGACGACCTCGATGTCACTGGTCCCGATGACGATCCTCGCCCAGTAGGCCAGCGATGCGACCTGCTCGCTGTCGAGCTCGGCCAGCGGCTTCTTCATGAAGTGCAGCGAGACCGCGTCGAGCACCGTCGAGGCCCGCGATCCCAGATAGGGTTCGGCTGCCGACAAGATCCGCTGCTCGAGCGTCGCTGTCACCGCGATCAGGTTAGCGGGCAAGCGACCGGAGAAACAAGCGCCATCGAGGGCCGCTCGGTTTGCGCCGATCCCACTCCCTGACTTCAGACCTCGTTGATCAATCGATCAATCTCGGCCTGCGGCAGCTTCACCTCGGGCAAGCTCCGGTACAGGCTGCCGACGTCGCGCTGTGGCCCGCCCGAGTCGTGTGGTTCGTGGGGGATGTCCTCGGTCGAGCTCGGCGGCTTCACGAAATTGGCGTCGACGGCAATCATCAGGCGGCCGGTGCAGGTGCACGGGTTTTCGCGGTCGACGTGATAGCATCGCGGCGCCAGGTAATCCTCGATGCGCTTGCGCGCGCGAGTGAGCCGGACCCGATAGGCGCTCTCCTTGATGCCGAGCATCTCGGCGGCCTCGGTCGGCGACAGACCGACCAGATCGGTCAGCACGAACGACAGCCGCACGCCCGGCGGCAAACAGCCGAGCACCGAGGTCAGGCAGGTCCGCTTGAGCTCCCACAACATCACGTGGACCTTGGTCGGGTCGTCGCCCATGCCCATATTGGTCAGATCGATCGGCCGGGTGATGTCCGAGCGCAGGATGTTGTCGAGCGACTCGAAGCTGTGCTCCGAGCGACGGCCGAGGTTCTCCTCCATCGATCGCGCCATCATCCCGAGCAGCGTCCGGCCGGGGTCGCCGTCGTTGAGCAGCTTCTGATCGTCGAGCTTGGCGACTTGCTGGGTCAGCTCCTCGAGGAACCGCGCCGCATCCCGTCGCGCGCCACACATCTGGTACGCGAACGCGTAGAGGTTCGGCAGCTCCTGAGTGAGCAGCGCACGGACGGACTCGGGGCGGTTCGGCATGCGTGGGCGAGACTATCACTGTTTCAGGAGATGTGGCCGGCGCGGATCAATCCAGCCGCGCTTCCACGGCGGTCCAGAATTTCGCCTGCATGGTCGCATCATCCCGAAGGCCACCCAGGCGGTTGATTTCCTGCATTCCAGTGGGGCTGGTGACGTTGATTTCGGTCAGGTACGGACCGAGCACGTCGATGCCCGCGAATAGCTGGCCGTGCTCGCGCAGCCACGGGCCCACGCGCGAGCAGATCTCGAGGTCGCGCTCGCTCAGCTCGGTGGCAGTCGGCTGGCCGCCCGCGTGGAAGTTGTTGCGCAGCTCGCCCCGGCTCGGCACTCGCAACACGGCGCCAATCGCCTCGCCGTCGACCAGCAAGATCCGCTTGTCGCCGTCGGAGGCCTCGGGGATGAACCGCTGCGCGACCGTCAAGCGGGTCTCGTCGGCGGTTGCGATCTCGAGCACGGTCGAGAGGTTGGGATCGCCGTCGACCGCCATCAGCACCTCGCGGCCGCCGTAGCCGAGCAGCGGCTTGACGATCATGTGGCCGCCGAACTCGACCAGCGTCGCTCGCAGATCGGCGGTGCGGCGGAGCAGCCGGGTGTCGGGGATCAGCTCCGGGAACACGAGCATGCTCAGCTTCTCGTTGAGGTCACGCAGGCCGCCGGGATCGTTGAGCACCAGGGTCCCGGCCCGATCGAGGATCCACGTGGCCGCGATGAAGCCCTGATCGACCGGCGGATCCTTGCGCATCAGCACGACCGCGAACTCGGCCAGCGGGCGGGCCTCGGGCTCGCTGCGATCGATCATCGCAGCGCCCGGCTCGTCGCTCGCCGGCCCGACCAGGCGGGCGTGCGCCCAGGCCTGGCTGTTGCGCAACGACAAACCGTCGAGGGTCACGTACCAGGGTCGATGCCCCCGCCGCAGCGCCTCGGTGATCATCACGTAGCTGGTGTCGGCGCGGGGGTTGAGCGTGGGCAGCGGGTCGAGCACGAACAGGACGTCGGCCATCGGCGCGAGGGTAATCCACAGCTTCTGTGGATTGCCTGTGGACATTTGCGGAGGGGCTCGCGCCGGGGGGCCCCAAGCGTGCGAAGCATGATTGGGGAATGGGGGCCCCCGGCGGGAGCCAGGGGGGGCGGCCGGCGCATCGCCGGGCGACCTACAGGTGATCGGGGACTGAGCACTTGCTCCGCTCCCGTTCCCGCGGCTAGTTGTCCCGTTCGCGAGGGTTCGCCAAGATCGCCACATTCTTAGGAGCCCCGGCATGGCCGGGCATACTTGTAGGCCCCGTGACCACACCGAAGGCCAGCGACACCGACCACCGCGCGCGCGAGCTCGCCCGCGCGCTCTTGGGCCCGGCGTGGCCCCGGGTGCGCCGCATCCCGTTGATCCGTCGCGAGGTTCGCGAATCGCTCTCGGACAGCGCCCTCGAGATCCTCTTTTGCGGCGCCGAGCTGCTGGTCGAGGGCGACCGCGAGCTGCCCGAGCGAGGGATCACCTCGGGCCGAGCCTACGCGACCGTGATGCTGACCCTCGATCTCGTCCACGGCGCCGCGCTGCTGCGCGAGCGCGCCGACGAAGCCACCGCCGAGCGCGTCGCCGAGCTGATGCGAGGCAGCGCCGCGGTCCGCCGTCGCGTGACCGAGTTCGCCCGACCGCGCCTCGCCGAGCTGTTCGGCGCCGATCCACGCAGCTTGCGGATCGAGCTGCTCCCGGCCATTCGGGTGGTGGGCGCGCGGATCCTGATTGACGGTGACGCCGTGGTATCGGTCCGGGAGAATCGAGTCGCCAGGCAGGTGGGCGGATGAGCCGAGCAAGCGAGCGCATCGACGATCAGGCGCCGGAGCAGAACCGGACCGAGCACCTCTACACCGCGGCCGAGGTCGCCCGGTTGTTCGAGCTGCCCGAGTCGCGGGTCCGCTACTGGTCGCAGACCGGCTTCATCACGCCCTCGGTCCGGCAGGGCGCCCGGCGCTTCTACACATTTCAAGATCTGATCTCGATCAAGGTCGCCAAGGAGCTGCTCGACGCCGGCCTGCCCCTGCAACGGGTCCGACGCAGCCTCGACGCGCTGCGCTATCACCTGCCGCGGGTCGAGGCTCCGCTCGCGCGCCTGCGGATCCGCAGCGACGCTGACCGGATCCTGGTCGAGGACGGCGCGACCACCTACGAGGCCAGCACCGGGCAGCTGCTGCTCGACTTCGACGTCGACAAGCTCCGCGATCGGGTCGCCGAGGTCCTGACGCTGCCGTGGGTCGACGGCGCCCGCCCGCAGAACTCCGAGCCGCAGGCGACCAGCGCCTACGAGGCCTTCCAGCGCGGCCTCGCCCACGAAGAGCAGTGGGACAACGCCACGCTCGACGCCGAGCCCTTTCGGGCCGCGATCGCCTGCTACGAGCAGGCCGTCGAGCTCGACCCGGAGTTCGCCGCCGCCTGGACCAACCTCGGCAGCCTGCTGGCGATGACCGGCGAGGTCGAGCGCGCCCGCGACTGCTTCGACCACGCGCTGCGTAGCGATCCCGATCAGCCCGAGGCCCAGTGCAACCTCGCCGAGCTGGCCCTGCGCAGCGGCGAGATCGAGCTGGCGATCAGCGGCTTTCGCCAGGTGCTGCGCAGCGATCCCGATCAGCTCGAGGCCCATTATGGCCTCGCCCGAGCCCTGCTCGAGGTCGGCGGCAAGGGCCAGGCGCTCGCGCATCTGGAGCGGTTCTGTCACGAGGTCGAGCGACTACCCGCCAGTGAGCGCAACGCGGATCTCAAGGCCCGCAAGCGGCATGTCGAGCGAGTGATGAAGCTGCTGCGGCAGGAGCTGGGCTGAGCCGTCGGGCCGCAAATTAGGTGGCACTCACGGCGGCGATTTTAGTATCGTCCTCGCCGTGACACGCCATTATCTCTTGCTCTCGACCGGCCTCGCGATTGGCCTGATGGCCGGCTGCTTCGATGCGGCCACCAACAACTGCGCAACGGGTACGGAAGGCTGTGCCTGCACGGTCGGTGGCAGCTGCGACGGCGGCCTCGTGTGTGCCTCGGACATCTGTGTGTCGCTCGGTGGGACCGAGACCGGGGACGGCGATCCGGGTGACGGGGATGGCGACCCGGGCGACGGCGACCCGGGCGATGGCGATGGCGACGGCGATCCGGGCGACGGTGACGGTGACGGTGACGGAGATGGCGACGGAGATGGCGACGGCGACGGCGACGGTGATGGAGACGGCGACGGAGACGGCGACGGCGACCCCAACAGCGGCTGCTCGGACGACGATCCCTGGTGCCCGACGTCCCCCGCCTGCACGAGCGGCATGGCTCTCACACTGGAAAGCATGCAAGACTACGCAGTGTGCTGGCACATGTGTGACGCCGTGACCGGAGATGCCTCGACCTGCCCGGCGGAGGCGATGGGCACCTACGTCGAGTGCGTCCCGTTGGGCATGGACACCGAGGGTGGTTGTCTGATGGTCTGCACGCTCGGCTCCGACGACTGCCCCCAAGGTGCCGAGTGCGTCGATGCCGGAGGCCCCGGCATCTGCATGTACAACGTCAACCCATGAGCTGAGTCCCCACATGCCCGGCCGGCGAGCTCACCTGCCGGTCGCGGCCAGCTTCGACGGATCGAGCAGCAACCGGGCGGCCTCGACTCCGCGCACGGAGGGAGTCGCCGGGTCGATCACGCCGAGCTGCGCGAGCAGGGTGGCCTGATCCCAGTAGAGTCGCTCGCTGGCGATCTTGCCGTGCTCGAAGCTGATCACGGTGATCATTGCCAGCTCGACCGAGCGCCCGGTCGGAGCGATACCGGAGAGCATCCATTCCATCCGGACGTCATGGGTGAAGCAGGCCACCGCTTCTTCGATCAGGACATTCTCGGCGATCGTCTGCGCGACGGTGGTGGTCTTCATCTCCGCAGGTATTCCGGGAAAGAACTCTTCGCCGTAAAAGCGCCGAACGCCGTCGACACCGTAGCCGCCCGTGCCGATCGGCACGCAGAGCACGTAGGGATTGTCGGTCATCGTCGACAGGGCCATGTCGACGTCCTTGAGCGCGAACTCGGCGTAGAGGTGCTTTTGCCAGACATCGAGCAGTGCTTGCTGGGATCGGGTCGACTCATTCATGGCGTCTCCTTTTGCACGGTCAGGGCAGATCCTCGATCGCCTCGGAGCTGCACTCCCGCGGCGCCGTGGCCTCGTTGCAGCGGGCCGGGTTGCCGTCGGGAAAGTCGAGGAAGTAGGTCATCCCGTCGCCGGGCGTGAGGAAGTCGTCCTTGAGCGCGTGGCTGCCCGACATCAGCCCGGCGGCGAGCTCGTCGAAGCAATCATCCTCGTCCTGATCGGCCCCGCAGGTGTTGCTCGCGGTGATGATCCTGGCCGCATGGGCCTCGGCGATCTTCGAGTCGCCGGGATTGTTGATCTTGCTGACCGCCGCGTAGGGCAGCGAGAAGTCGCTGCTGCCGACGAACATCATGCGCGCGAGCAGGCTGGTGTGACCGTAAGTGTAGGCCTCGACCGACGAGTGACCGCCGTTGAGGACCATGAACATGACCTTGCCGCGGACCTCGCCGAGCGTCGGCCAGCCGTCGGTCTCCAGCGCCGCTCGCAGGGTCTCATGAGTGCCCTGGACCGAGTCGGGCGTCAGCACCCGGTTGGGCGGGAACACGTCGAGGATCGCCTGATCGACGATCAATAGATCGTTGATCGGTGAGCCGCCGGTCTCGTCCTTGATCTCCAGCCAGATCATGATCGGCACGTGGCCCGGGTTGGCGTCGGACCAGGCCTTGATGGTCGCCAGGCAGCTGCCGAATGCGTTGCCCTCGCAGGTGGTCACGTCGTCGACCACGGCGATGTGATAGACGTACAGATCGTCGCCCTGACCGCGGTGGAGATCGAGCTCGAAGGCCCGCACGCCGTGGTCCTCCAGCTGCACGTCGAGCGGCGGGTGGCTGTATTCGTGGCTGGGGTGGATCGGGATGGTGGGCTCGACGTGGTAGCTGTTGTGAGTGCCCTTGACCTGGATCTGGTCGAGCGTCAGCACGTCGTCGAGCGGGCCGCCCGGGTCACCGTCGCCGTCGCCGTCGCCCGAGTCACCGTCGCCGTCGCCGGGATCGCCATCGCCGTCACCGGGCTCACCGTCGCCGTCGCCGGGATCGCCGTCACCGGGATCGCCGTCGCCCGGGTCACCGTCGCCCGTCTCTGCGGACGTCTCGGTCTCGCTGCCCGCTTCGCTCGAGCTGCTCGGCGGATCACCGCCGCAGCCAGCGAGCAAGACCAACGCCAGCACCCGCATCGCCGATCGCTTCATCGGCCCACGATATCGTCAAGCCACGCGCTCGCCAAGCACACCGCGCTTGCGCCAGCGGTGCTCGAGCACCACCGGTCCAAACGGCAGCAACGCCAACGCCCAGGCCAGCAGCACCTGCCCGTATCCGACCTTGTAGATACGCGCGACGCTGAGCAGTGCGATCAGGTAGACGATCAGCAAGACCCCGTGGGTCCAGCCGATCCAGCTGACCGGCTCCGGGATGTTGGCGCCGTACTTGAGGGGCATCGCGATCCCGAGCAGCGCGACGAAGCTCGCCGTCTCGATCCGCCCGAGCCAGTAAAACCACGTGCGAGTGTCGTCAGCCATGGCGAATCACCATCGAGGCCAGCGCGACCAGCAGCGCGATCAGGATCACCGCCACCCGCACCTTCGAGCGCGGCCGGCCGGGCTCGACTTCGCGGATGATCTCGTGCAGGGCGATCAGCGAGGCGACCATCGAGATGGTGATCCACGGGCGCCCGAGCGAGATCGCATACATCCGCGCCATCCCCCAGCCGGCGATCCACGTGACGATGAACCCGGGCGTCGCAAGCCAGTACGCCGCCCGCTGCCGCACCTGCTGCGGCCCCTGACCGAGCGCGAGCGCGATGCCCATCGCAAACGCGATCACGCCGATGAGCTTGGCGAGGCGCAGGACGAGCCAGAGGGCCACGGGCGGGCTTATCCGCGCTGGGTGAGGGCGTGTCAAGCGGAGCGTGCTGGTCGGAGTATGCTGGCGCGTGGCCACGGCGCTGCGGACCCGCGTCGAGATCGAGGCTCCCGCCGGGCGGGTATGGGCGATCCTCGCCGACCTCGACGGCTACCCGGAGTGGAACACCTTCACGCCGAAGATCGAGACCGATCGGGTGGTCGGCCACCCGATCGTCGTGCACCTGGCCTCGCGCAGCGGCACCCGCCGACAGGTCGAGACATTGGCTCGCTGGGCACCCGGCGAGGAGCTGCGCTGGGGCGCCAGCATTGGCCCGCCGTGGCTGTTTCGAGCCGAGCGCGTGCAGCGGGTCGAGCCGCTCGGCGAGCAGCGCTGCTGCTACGTCAACGAGCTGGTGTTCACCGGTTTGCTGGCCCTGATCGTCCGGCCTTCAGTCGAGCTCGAGCGCGGCTTCGACAGGATGGCCGCCGATCTCGCCCGCCGGGCCGAGCCTCGCCGTGAGCGGCCGGTCCGTGGTGAATTCGTGCATCGTGGTCGCCATCGACCGGGGCCGGACGCTCCGCGCCTCGGTACGCTCGGCGAGTCGAATGGCTATGATGTAGCGATCACGACCGTGCAATCACCAACGGCAATCGAGCCGGTCGACGACCTCGACTGGCAACCCTGCCACGCGTGCGCGACGTCGATTCCGGTCGAGTTCGATTGTCGAATCGTGGGCCCGCAGCGAGTCGTCGAGTCGACCGGGACCATCTCGTACGTATGCCCCCATTGCTGGGCCACGCAGATTGGCACCGAGCCCGATCCGGGTCTGTTCGAGGCCCAGCGCAATTGCCATGTCTGTGGGCACGATCTCGGCGATTCGCCGACGTGTGAATGCTGCGGAATGCTGCGGTACTGGGCCGTGGTCGCATGTCCACGGTGCGGCTCGCCGCAGGCCGTCGAGGCGCCGCATCTGGGGATTCATTGCGATGCATTCACGCTCGACTGCGTCGCATGCCGGAGCCGATTCGTGAGCCTCTGCATTTGCTGAGGCAGCCGTCACTCAACTCAGACGCTGTTCAGGTCCGTGATTCCCAATCCAGATCCCCACGTCACCACAATCGACCTCGAGTTGGGCTCGATTGCTGGAGAGGTCAGCTGGTCGTTGAATCTCGGGCGGATCGATCGATTGGCGGTCGCCGGTGACGACATCATCGTCGCGGGGAGGACCGACAGCAACTCCGAGCTGGTCATCGTCCGCGACGTTGACCCCGCCGCACCGGTGGCTAACGAGATCGATCGAGTACCGCTGCCCTGGCAAGCGACTCTCCTGGAGACCGCCGAGCTCGACGGCGACGCCGGCCTCGAGATCGTCGTCGCACCAATGCCCGTGACCGCCGTCGCCGTGTACGGTCTGTCCGACTCGCCGACCGATCTGACCGTCGTGGAGCTCGACTTCGAGGCCATCGACATCGCGACCGGCGACCACGACGGCGACGGCAAGGACGAGATCTACGCGCTCGATCCACGAGACGAGCGCATCATTCAAATCCCGCTCTAGCAGGCCGGGGAAAAGCTCGCGCGCATGCATAACACCGCCCCCGAACTGCATGGCTTTGTTGCTCGTCGGTCATTTGTGCCCGACAAACTCCCTCCTCGCGCCTCGCCATGCAGTCCGCTGACGGCGTTCTGCATACACGCGAGCTTTTCCCCGGCCTGCTAGAGCGGCTGAAAGTGCACGGTCACGGTCGCGCCCGCCTGCACGGGCCCGGGCGGGACGTCCTGCCCGACCGCCAGCCCGGTTCCGGTCGCCCGCAATTCGACGTGGGCCTTCTCGGCCTCGGCCAGCGCCTGCGTCAAGGTCAGTCCAGTAAAATCAGGCAGCCCGGTCGTGAACTCGACCTTGCGGTGACCGGGCAACGGCGGCTGTACGTCGAGATCCGGGATGAAGCCGTCAACCAGCTCGGGCGCGTCCTCGGCCAGGGCGATCACCTCGGGCGCGGGCACCCGGCCGTCCTTTCGCGGCACACCCAAATACGCGAGCGCCCGGGCGCCGAGCCGCGAGAAGGTCGGCGCGGCGACCTCGTTGCCGTAATGACCACCCTCGGGGTTGTCGACGCTGATCAGGATCACCAGCTTCGGATCGTCGGCCGGGACCGCGCCGACGAAGCTCGCGTAATATTGATCCTCGAAATATCCGCCCTTGGGATTGGCCTTTTGTGCGGTCGAAGTCTTGCCGGCCACCTCGTAGCCGTCGATCTTCGCGTTCTTGCCGGTCCCGTCCTTGCTGTGGACGACCGCTTTGAGCATCTCGACCACGGTGTCGGCGGTCGCCTTGCGGACGATCCGCTCGCCCTCGGGGCCGTCGCGGCGGTGATCCCAGAGCGGCTCGCCGCCCTGGTCGAGCACCTGCGCGACGATGGTCGGGGTCCGGTAGACGCCGCCGTTGGCCAGGGCCGCGAACGCGGCCGCGACCTGCAGCGGGCTCGCGCTCATGCCCTGGCCGAAGCTGACGTTGGCGGCCTGAATGTCCGACCACTTGCGCCAGTCGGCGACCAGCCCGGGGGTCACGGCCGGCAGCTGCACGTCGGGTCGCTCGCCGAAGTGAAAGCGGCGAATCCAGCGATACAGCGACTCCTTGCCGAGCGTCTCGTAGATCTTGGTCGTGCAGATGTTCGACGAGACCGCGAGAATCTCGGTGACGTCCAGCCAGCCCTTTCGCTTGGTGTCGCGGATCGCATGCTTGGGCGTGTACTGCCAGCGGCCCTCCTCGCAAAAGAAGGTCTGATCCGGGCGGATCGTGCCCTGCTCGAGCGCGGCCGCGACGGTGATCGCCTTGAGCGTCGAGCCCGGCTCGTAGGCGTGCTGGACGGCCAAATTGACGGTCTGCGAGGCGCTCGCGACCGGGTGATTCGGATCGAATGTCGGCCGGTTGGCGAGCGCCAGAATCTCCCCGGTCTGCGGATCGAGCACGATCACGCTGGCGCCGACCGGGTGCCAGTTGCGAACCAGGGTGTCGATCTCCTCCTCGGCCATCGCCTGGATCGCCGAGTCGATCGTCAGCACCACCGTGTGACCGCGCGAGATCCCGTGATCGGGGTGACCGTCGACCAACAGCTTGGTACCGACGCCACCGAACGCGGCGTAATAGGCCGGCGAGCTGGCCTCGCGACCGGCGAGATCGTCGTCGAGGCCGAGCTCGACGCCGAGGTTGCCCTGGCCCTGCGCGTTGACCCGGCCGAGCACGTGAGCGGCCAGCGAGCCGCGCGGGTACACGCGGTTGGGCTCCTGCTCGAGCCGCACGCCGGGCAGCGTCGCGGCCTTGATCGCGGCGACCTTGTCGTCGTCGAGGTGCAGGCGGAGCTTGCGATAGGCCTTGTCGCGCTCGAGCTCGCTGGCGATGTAGTCGGCCTCCTCGGGGCCGAACATCGTCAGCAGAAATTCCATGACCTCGTCTTGCTTGTCGTGGGCGCGGATCAGTCGCGGGTTGATGACGATCCGCTCGAGCCGATCGTTGACCGCCATCGACAGGTGATTGCGATCGACGATGTTGCCGCGGCTGGCCTCGAGCGTGTAGGTGCGCAGCTGCTGGCGGTTGCCCTGGGCGGCGTACTCGGCGTGGTGCTCGACCGCGATCCCCCACGCGCGCCAGCCCATCCCGAGCAAGCCGGTGATCACCACGCCGCCGACCAGCGCCGAGCGACGCCGGACCGAGCGAAGATCGCTGGCCATCTCCGGCAGCTGCGGGAGCGGGGGCAGATCGGCCAGCGGCGGCAGCTTGGGCAGCTTGAATTTCTTGCGTGCGGGTGCGATCGGCGGCCTGGCGGTCTGAACTTCGTCGGTCACCGCCTCGCCAGCCGGATCGCCGAGGAGCTGGTCGGCGCGCCTGGAAAACAGCTTGCGCCCGTGCTTGGCAATCAGGTCGATGTTCCTGCGGACCTTGCTCATCGCTGCGACTCCGACTCGGACTCGGCCGGCTCCGCCGCTTTGGCCGGCAGCAGCTCGATCCGCTGGATGCGATCGGACGGCGCGGGCTCCATGCCCAGCCGCTCGCGCGCCTGCTCGCTGATCCGCGCGGGCCGACGCAGGTACGCGCGCTCGGTCTCGAGCCGACGCTTGCGATCGAGCAGCCGCTGCTGCTCCTCGCTGAGCTCGGTGATCTCGTTGGCGAGCTGCAGGATCTCCAGCCGCGAGTCGACCTGCGCGAGCCCGACTCCGGTCAGCACCGCGAGCACCGTGAACAACAACAAGGGGGTCCCGTCGGCCCGGCGACGATCGAGGAAGCTGGGCTTGCTCGGCAGCGCGAAGTCGGGATCGTCGGCCCGGCCCCACCCGTGCGGGCGCGAGTCCTCGACGATCGCCTTTTGCTGGGCTCGATTGCGGCGCTGCGCGGCCAGGCCGTCGTTGCTGCTGCGCCGACGCGAGCGCGGCAGCGTGACCACGGCGACCTGGGGCTCGATCGGCGCCGACTCGCGGGAACGTGAACGACTGCGACGCGTGCCGATCATGCCATCACTCGTTCGATGACCCGCAGCCGAGCGCTGCGAGAGCGGGGGTTTCGTGCGATCTCGTCGTCGTCGGCCTCGACGCCCTTGCGCGGGAAGTTGGCCGGCGTCGCGAAGCTCGGCTTCGGCAGCTCGGCGGCGGTCATCGGCAGGCCGCGCGGGACCGCGGGCGGTTGGCAGAGCTTTGCGAAGCTGCGCTTGACCAGCCGATCCTCGAGCGAGTGGAAGCTGATCACCGCCATCCGCCCGCCGACGCACAGCCGCTGCGGGCCGACCTCGAGCAGCGCCGCGAGCTCGTCGAGCTCGCCGTTGACCACGATCCGCAGCGCCTGAAAGGTCCGGGTCGCCGGGTGGATGCGCTTGCCCAGAGCCCGCCGCGCGCGACCGGACATCGCATGCTCGACGACGCTGGCGAGCGCGCCCGTGGTCCGCGGCCTAGCCCGGACGATCGCCTCGGCGATCCGCCGAGCCTCCGGCTCCTCGCCGAAGCGACGCAAGACCTCGGCGAGCTCGGCCACGTCGATCCGCGCGAGCAGCTGCGCCGCCGTCTCGCCGCTGGTCGGGTCCATGCGCATGTCGAGCGGCGCGTCGGTGCGAAACGAAAAGCCGCGCTCGCCTGCGTCGAACTGATGTGAGGATACGCCGATGTCGGCGATCACGGCCGCGACCTCGCGGATGCCGAGCTCATCGAGAATTGCGCCGAGCGTGGAGAAGCGCGCGTGGCGAAATTCGAGCGGGCACTCGACGTCGGCCAGGCGGGTCCTGGCGAACGCGAGCGCGGCGGGATCACGGTCCAGGAGGATCACCCGGGCCGGTCGGGCGCGCTGGAGGATCGCGGCGGTGTGGCCCCCGGCTCCGCAGGTCGCATCGACCAGCGCGGCCTCGGGATGTGCGTTGATCGCGGGCGCGACTGCGGCGCTCAGCTGCTCGGCGAGCACGCTCGAGTGGAACTCGGACACCGTGGTCGGTCCTGCCAGGGCCGGCCCAGATCGTCAAAATTTGCGAGCTTGGAGCGGACGTGCCGGGGAGTAACCGGCGGCGTCGGCGAGCGAAGACCCGCTCGCGAGAACCTCCTTCGGGGGCCCGCTCATGCGAATTTTTCACTGGAATGACGCAGGCTTAGGGGTCAGAGAGTTGACCGAATGGCGCACGACCGTTTAGGTTCCGCACCCCCACCCCTGCTTGGGGCACGCTCGAGTGAAGGAAGCCGAATGGCGCCGCGAACGAGGAATTTTCGCCAATTGCACGAGGCTTCGGAGCTGCTGCTCGAGAAGCTCGGCATGCTCGGTCCCCGTCAGCGCGCCGCGTTCGACGAGAGGTTTCGGATGTCGTGGATCTTCCACGACTTCGCCCTCGAGGGCACGGTCCTGTCGGTCGCCGAGATCAAGGCCGCGATCGACCCGGAGATCATCTCGACTCCGCAGCTGATCCCGGCCTACAACCACATCGCCTCGCTCTACGAGGGCATCGATTACATCCTGCAGTCACGCGGCAAGCGGCTGTCGCTCAACCTCGACTGGCTCAAGCGGGTCCACCAGATCCTGCTGCCGGCCGACAAGAAGGATCAGGTCCAGTACCGCAAGGACAACCCGATCCACCGCATGTATTTTCACGAGCTCGCGGCGGCCGACAAGATCAGCTACCGGATGCGCAAGCTGACCGACTGGTTTCGGACCGAGGAGTGCAAGCGCGCCCACCCGATCGAGCTCGCCTGCGAGGTTCACCGCGAGGTCATCCGCATCCTGCCGTGGCCGGACATCAGCGGCCGAGTTGCACGGCTGGCGATGAACCATATCCTGGTCAACGAGAACTACTGGCCGGCGATCATCCACCACGTCGATCGCCACCGCTACTACGACACCCTGCAACGCGACCAGGACGAGCTGCTCGAGCTCGTGGTCGAGTCGATCCGCGAGGGAATGGTTGCCAGCAACAAGCTCTACCAGGGCATCGTCGACTCCAGCCGGGACTTCTGAGGTGCTCTCGACCACGCCCCTAGTCAGGGTCTACGCCCGCGCCCGGTTGCCCTCGGTGCACGGGCTGCTCGAGATCGTCTCGTTCACCGACGCTGCCGGTCGCCGGCTCGACGACGTCGCGCTCGTGTGCGGCGAGGTCGAGGGCGCCGCCGAGGTCCCGACCCGAGTCCACTCCGAGTGCCTGACCGGCGACGTGTTCGGCTCGCTGCGCTGCGACTGCCGCGACCAGCTCGACCTCGCGCTCGACCGGATCGCCGCCGATCACTTCGGCGTGATCCTCTACATGCGGCAGGAGGGCCGCGGCATCGGCATCGCCGAGAAGGTCCGCGCCTACGAGCTGCAAGACCACGGCTTCGACACCCTCGAGGCCAACCTGCACCTCGGCTTCGACGGTGACATGCGCCGCTACGACATCGCCGCCGCGATGCTGCATGCGCTCGAGATCGAGTCGATCGTCCTGCACACCAACAACCCGGCCAAGGTCGAGGGGTTGCGGGCCAACGGGATCGAGGTGGTGCGGCGCGAGGCGATCGTCAGCGAGCCGCGCGACGAGAACGTCCGGTATCTGCGGACCAAGAAGGCCAAGATGGGCCACGAGCTGTGAGAGCCGGCAAGGCCGGCTCTCACAGCCAGCCTCAGATCAGCGAGCCACGTCGCGGCGTGCGGAGCCCTTGACGGTATAGAGGGCATCCTTGCTGCCGCCCCGCGTGAGCGTCATCGAGAATTCGACCTTGTTGGGCCAGCTGTCGAGCAGCTTGCCGAAGCTGATCTCGACGATCGTGGCGCCGACGAAGTCGTCGGGGTTGGCGGCCTGCATCAGCGTCGTGACCGGCAGGAACACGGGCGTCCACCAGCCGTTGGCGGGATCCAGCGACTTGTTCAGCGCGGCGTCGATGGCGGCTTCCTGGACCCGCTTGGTGATCTCGCCGACGTCGAACTCGGGCGGCTTTCCGGCTTGCAGGTCGGCGAGCACGATCGACTGGACGATCTCGTCGAGCTCGATCTGCAGCTGCTCGAAGAAGGCCTTGCGGGCCTCGTTGGCGGCCGCGTCGGTGGCGTTGTCCTCCTCCATCGCCACGACCAGCAGGTAGACCTTGGTCTGCTCGCGCACGATCCTGCCCATCGCGCCGCCCGGGTCGGGCACGTCGGCCAGGAAGCCCTTGCCGAGCAGATCGATGCTGAATTTGAAGTGCCCGGTGGTCGCCGGGATCTTGACGGTCCCGTAGCGCTTCACCTCGGGCACGTTGCCGTGCGCGCCCGATGACTTGAACATTCGCACGGACGAGGACTTGAAATTGAGGACGTTGATGCTGGTGCCGTCGACCGCGATCGCGGCGACCATCAGGTAGGGCTCGTCGGCGCCGTCCTCGTTGGGCCGGCCGACGGCCAGGGTCTCCAGCCGAATCTCGACCGGCATCGGCGAGTTGGCGTAGAGGTCCTTGTTCATGCCCTTGACGTCGAGCTCGAGGCCCTCGTTGGTGAATCGGGTCCCGTCCTGGTTGGGCTTGTGGTAGCGGACCAGCAGCGAGCTCGAGGCGCCGACTTCACCGCCGCTGGCGGTCTTGCCGATGATCTGCACGTAGTAGTCGTAGTTCTTGGTCGGCGGATAGCCCGGCAGGAATTTGCCGAAATCGATGCTGAAGATCTTGGACTGATCCTTGGCCGGCACCCCGGCGATCGAGCCCTCGGCGACCAGCTTGCCGCCCTTGTCCGCGGGCGCACCCTCGTGGACTCGCCACGACGCGCTGGCCAGATCGGCGCGGAGGTTCTTCCAGTTCAGGCGCTTGGACCCGGGCGTCTCGATGAAGCCCTCCTCGCTCGCGCTGCTCCACTTGGCGAATTCGCCCGAGAACAGCTCGATCTCGAGGTTTCGCACCTGCACGGTCGAGGGGATCTTGTGCTTGATGCCGGTCTGATTGGCGGTCGCGGCCGGCCGCTTCTTGACCAGGCCACCGTCGATGGTCTGGCCGGCCCCGGCCGGCTCTCCACACGCGAATCCGAGGGCGAGCATCGAGGCGAGGAGACAATGTGACAGGGTGGTCTTTCGCATTGCAGCAGACTGTCACACGAGCAATATGGCGGCATCGCCAATTGCAGCACCCACCCAATGGGCAGGGTGTCGCCAATCGCCGATTCGCGGCGGAATCCAGCGATTCCCGAATCGAGTCGCGCGATTCTCGCCGTGATTGTCATCGCAACTATCTCGAAGGATGGGCCCACGAAAGGGGATCCGGAGCTCACGAGCCGCGGCGATGAAACTGCACGCGGAAGCGAACCGGCCCGGACAGCTCGACGTGATGCGGGAGCTCGGGCGGGATCGGGGTCGAGTCGCCCGCGTGCAGCTCGACCCGCTCGTCGAGCGGCGCGACGAAGCGCAGCGCGAGCGAGCCGTCGAGCACCTCGAGGCGACCCCAGACGCCGGCCCGGGTCTGGTGGTCCGCCAGCAGCCCCGCGGGCGTGCTGTCCTGGTCGAAGATCTTGGTGGCCTTGTAGGGCTCGAAGCCGTCGGGCCACTCACGGGTGACGCAGCGACCACACTCGATCGGCGCGCCGACGTGCTCGGTCCGGCCCTCGGCGTGCTCGACCCAGGGGAAGATCGACAGCGGCGGCCGATGCCGAACGTGACGACGGTGGCCGCAGTCGAGCAGCGCGACCCAGTCGCCGTGCTGGTCCTGCGCGAAGGACAGGATTCGTCGGGGGATCACTCGGCGATCTTGTAGATCGACCCGCCCTCGGTGACCACGTCGACCGCGACGGTGAGCGAAGACGGCCCGTTCATGGAGCGTTTCCCGCCGCCCCGTGGCCGAAGGCCGCGCGCAGTCAACTCGGTTGACGGACACTGGCTTTAGTTGGGGAGCCATTCCCGTTACCTTCACCGCGATGACGGACCCATCCCTCGTCGTGCAAGCGATCCTGGTCTACACGGTGCTCGCGGTCGGCGTGTTGGCGACCGTGCTGACCGGGTGCGCGCAGCTGCGACTGTTCAGCTCCGCGTGGAAGCTCGGGCCCAACGCGGCGCTGGTGCGTCGCGGGTTCCTGGCCGCGAGTGTGGGCATGGGCAGCGTCGGCGGCTCGATCCTCGCGCTCGAGCTCGGCGGACCGGGGGCGATCGGCTGGATGTGGATCGCCTCGCTGCTGGGCATGGCGCTGGTCTACGCCGACGTGCTGTTCGCGGTCCGCTTCCGCCGGGATCGCCGGGCGGCGACGGTGTTCGCGTTCGCCGACGGGATCCCCAAGATCGGCAAGCCGCTCGCCCACGTCTACGGGCTGGTGTTGCTGGTGTTCGCGCTCGCGGCCGGGGCGATGCTCCAGACCCAGCAAAGCAGCGCCCTGCTCGCGACGGTCGGCGGCAACCACTGGATGGTCGCGGGCTTCTTGGTGTTCGCGGCGGCGATCGGGATGATCGTCCCGAAGCTGCGCACCTTCGTCGCCGCGCTCGGGCCGGTCGCGGTGATGCTCTACGTGGTCGCGCTCTTGTGGGTGCTCGCACGCGCGCCGGGCAGCGTCGGCGGGGCCTTGAGCATGATCGTCTCGGGGATGGCGACCGGTGAGGGCTCGACGCTCGCGGGCGGGGCGACCGGCTTGTTGGTCGCGCTGCAAGTCGGCTTTCTGCGCGCGACCCTGGCGACCGAGGCCGGGCTCGGCAGCGCCGGGTTCACGCCCGAGGCCGACGCCAGCAAGCACCCCGAGCAGGCCGCGAGCGCGGCGATGCTCGCTCCGCTGATCAGCGGCATCGTGGTGCCCACGCTGACCGCGGTGGTCGTGCTGTGCTCGACCCCGTGGACCGGTCAGCGGATCGACGAGCCGGCCGAGCGGATGCCGACCGCCGACGAGCGAGTCGCCAGCGAGGCCGAGCAAGTCGAGCTCGCGGCCGCGCTGGTCGACGGCGACGTCGGTCGGCTCAGCGAGATCGATAGCAAGCGCGTGGTCCCGCTGTGGGCTCCGCTCGAGCGCCCGATGTCGCGAGGCACCGCGGCCAGCTTGCAGGCCGGCCAGACCGTGGTGCTCCCGCTCGACGCGCTCGCGCCCGAGGGGGCGACCACCGACGTCGACGGTCTGCTCGAGAACCATGTCTACCCGATGGTCATGCGCGCGAGCCCGCGCGGCGTGCAGGTCCGGCTGCCGCAGGATCAAAACCATATCGTGCTGGCGCTGTCGGAGGAGACCGAGGTGATCCGCGAGCTGGTGTTTCGCGACCGCGATCCCGAGCGCGCCAAGCATCCGGCCTACGACATTCGAATCCCGGTCAAGAACGAGGTGTTCGGGCCCGAGCATCGAAAGCTCGTGCGACTGACTCCGGTCGACTCGAGCGTCGATCTCAACCGCCTGGCCAAGGTCCGCGACGGCCCCTATGCCGCGTTCGGCGACTTTCACTTTCAGGGCCGCGTGGTCCAGATGTTCCAGAATCGCTGGGGAGTTCACCACGCGATCATCCAGGCCAACAGCGATCCGACCCGTCCGCTGAGCCTGCGCAACACCATCGAGTCGACGTCGTTTCGCGGCCCCTACCTCGACAGCGGCGAGCCTCGCCCGCCGCTGGCGATGGTCGCCCGCGAGGGCTTCGACGCGCCGATCGGCGCCCGGCTACCGATGCACATGAGCCCGCCCGAGCGCGGCATGCAGATCGGCCAGCTGCTGGCGTCCGGCGAATTGCAGGTGCCGCCCTGGCGATTCCTGGCCGAGACCAAGTGGGCGGTGCTGCGGCACAAGACCGATCCCAGCCAGGATCTGAAGATTCCGGTCACCTCGAAGCTCGAGGACGGCTATCTGCGGTTCCTCAGCGGCCGCCGCGACATCGCCGATTTCGCCAAGGCCCACCGCTGGGCGCTGTACACCGGCCCCTATCTGCTGCCGCCCGACTACGAGTTCGAGGTCGAGGTCCACAGCGGCGTGCGGTTCCCGGCCTCGAGCAGCTACCTCGGCCGGCTCGGGCAGGAGCGCAAGGCCTTCGAGGGTCCATTTCAGGATCGCAAGACGCTGGTGGCAGTGCACCCGCATGGCGAGCCGCAAGGATCGCCGCGCGAGCTCTACGATCCGCACCCGGCCGAGGTCGCGCCATTCATGGAGGGCCCGCGGGTCTCGGGCAGCGGCATCGAGCGGCTCGGCTGGGCCTCGCGGCTGTCGATCGATCGCGGCGCCGATCTGCTGCTGGCGATCAGCGTGCTGATCCTGGCCCTGACCACGATGATCGCCTGGTCCAACTACGGCGGCCGAGCAGCCGACTTCTTGCTCGGCCGCGGCGCCGGGATCGGCTTTCGGGTGATGTTCCTGGCCGTCGGCCTGTTCGGCGCCGGGCTGACGATCGTGCCGATCCTGGCCGCGGTCGACTCCGCGATGCTCGGGCTGGTGGTGTTCAACGGAGTCGGGGTGCTGGCGCTGCTGCTGCGCTCGCGCTCGGGCTCGGACTCGGGCTCGGCGAAGGCGTGATAACGTCGCCTGCTCGGAGCGAAGCCGTGGACGTCAACGCCGCCATCATCGATCAACGAGTCAGTGCTCTGGCCGAAGAGATTCGGCAGCGCGCTGCCGACGAGCTGGGCATCAACCGCGACGAGCCCAAGCTCAAGTCACTGGCGTTCGTTTTCCTGTGCGTGCGGACGCTGCTCGACCTCGACTTCGACGAGGCGTTCGACTGCCTGGTCGAAGGGGGCCAGGATTTTGGCGTCGACGCGATCCACATCACCGACGAGCGTGACGGTGAATTCTCAATCACCCTATTCCAGGGCAAATACAAGGCGAGGCTGGACGGTAGCTCCGGGTTTCCGGGTACCGGAATTGAAAAGTTGGTGCAGGCGGTCCGCCATCTATTCGATCCGAGTTCGACGCTGCAGACGGTCAACAATCGCCTACGCACTCGGCTCGAAGAAGTGCGCAGCATGATCCGTGATGGATTCATTCCGCGCGTCCGGGTTATCGCCTGCAGCAACGGCAAAGTTTGGGAGTCTAACGGTGCCGAGGCAATCCGCCTGGCCGGATTCGGCGATCAAGTCACTTGGGAGCACGTCAATCACGAATCGCTGGTCAAGATTCTTCAGGCCACCAAACCGGTCACTGATCGATTGCAGCTGTCGGGTCGGGCGCTGGTCGAGGACATGAACTTCAGCCGTGTGCTCGTTGGCCGAATCGCGGTCGAAGAGGTGGCAGAACTCATAGCTCGACACGGGCAACGCTTGCTCGAGCGCAACATTCGGCGGTATCTGGGGCTGCACGGGAATCGTGTCAATGAGGGTATTCAGCAGACGCTGCGGGTTGATCGCGGCAACTTCTATTTCTACAATAACGGCATTACGTTGACCTGCGACAAGTTTTCGTACAATGCCCTTCAGAGTGGTGATTATCAGGTTCAGATTGAAAATCTGCAGATTATCAATGGTGGCCAGACCTGCATGACCATTTACGAAACGCTGCTTGGCAGTCAGCGTGAACTGTGGTCTGAAGAAGTGCCTGCGTCGGTTCTGCTTCGACTTTATCAGCTTCCAAGTGACAATGAAGACCTCGTTCGCCGAATCACGTACGCGACGAACAGCCAGAACCCTGTCGATCTCCGCGATCTACGCGCCAACGACGAGCGGCAGCAAAGGCTCGAATTCGACTTGCAGCAACTCGGGTACAATTATCGACGCAAACGCACGGATCGCGCACCGCAACTCATCGACATCACCTCCGGTGCCGCTGCGGAGGCGGTGCTGGCTGTCTGGCGCCTGCAACCGCATCGCGCTAAATTTTTTAGCCGCGAACACTTTGGCAAGCTGTATGAGGTCATCTTCACCGAGGATCTTTCTGGCCCGCAAGTCGTGATTGCTGTGTCGCTCTATCGAATCGCCGAGAATCGACGGCGGCGACCGCGCCAGGTTGACCCTAGCTACGTTCGCTATGCTTCGGCGTTCATCGCCATGCAAATGGGACGACGCTTGCTGGCGAAACTTGGACGTCCGCGAGAACTCGACCACCGGATCTTTGAGCGGGCGCGGGCGGAGATCGATGCCAACGGCGAGGCGCTGTTCGAGGCAGCGGTGGGCGACGTCGAGGTCGCGCTGCGGGAGCTGTACGGCGAGCGGGAGGTCTCGCTGCAGCAGCTCGCGGCGACCTTTCGGCGGGGTGATTTGATCGAGCAGCTGCTGGCGATCGAGCTCGGGGCGGCGGGCTGAGTGGGGAGCGACCGCGAGCGCCAGTGTCTCGACGACCTCAGCCTCGACAACGCCCCCGCTGCGAAGCATGCGGCCTGACCATGTTCTTGACCGAGCTGCGCGAGCGGGTCGTGGCGGTGTTCGTCTGACGTAAACTCGTGCGGCACATGTCCAGCCCTCGCCGTTCGCTCGTCGCCCTCTCGCTGCTCACCGCGCTCGCGAGCCTCGCAACCCCGCGCGAGGCCGAGGCCTTCTGCGGCTTTTATGTCGCCGGAGCCGACTCGCAGCTGTACAACGACGCGACCATGGTCGTGCTGATGCGCGACGGGACCCGCACGGTGCTGTCGATGCAAAACGACTACCAGGGTCCGCCCGAGGACTTTGCGATGGTGGTGCCGGTCCCGGTCGTGCTGTCCGAGGACCACGTCAAGATCCTCCCGCCCGAGGTGTTCGACCGGGTCGACAAGCTGGCGGCGCCGCGGTTGGTCGAGTACTGGGAGCAGGATCCCTGCAATCCCCACCAGTACGACATCGTGAAATCGATGCCGGGGGTCGCGTTCTCGGCGGGCGGGAAGGGCGGCGTGGCCAAGCGCGACTTTGGGGTGACGATCGAGGCGCAATTCGAGGTCGGCGAGTATCAGATCGTCATATTATCAGCGCAGGAATCGACCGGGCTCGAGGCCTGGCTGCGGCACGAGAAGTACAACATTCCGGCCGGCGCCGAGCCGCTGCTGCGGCCCTACGTGGAGGGCGGCAGCAAGTTCTTCGTGGCCAAGGTCGACGCCCAGAAGGTCCAGTTCGAGGCCCGCGAGGACGGGGTCAAACGCGCCAGGCTCTCGCCGCTGCGCTTTCACTACGACTCCCAGGAATTCTCGCTGCCGATCCGGCTCGGGCTGATCAACGCCTCGGGTCCGCAGGATCTGTTGGTTCACATCCTCGCCCGCGAGGTCCGCTACGAGGTCGCCAATTATGCCAATGTGGCGATCCCGACCAACCTCGACGTCAAGGACGAGGTCCGCACCCGGTTTGGCAGCTTCTATGCGTCGTTGTTCGATCACACGCTCGCCCACAACCCCAAGGCGGTGGTGACCGAATATGCGTGGGCGGCCGGCAGCTGCGATCCGTGCCCGGAGCCGGCGTTGACGCTGACGGAGCTGGTCACGCTCGGCGCCGACGTGCTGCCGAGCTACGAGCGGGTGCTCGGCAAGCGCAAGGTCGACGAGAGCTACACCTGGTCGGTCCCGGGCGAGTTCGTGCTGACCCGCCTGCACGCGCGCTACGACGCGGGCTCGCTCGGCGAGGATCTCGTGTTCCAGGCCGCGCCCGCGATCGTCGGCGGCCGCGAGTTCCTGCAGCAGGACGGGCAGCTCGAGCGCGGCGCGATCGAGTCGCCGGGCGGGTACAACAATTTCCAGGCTCGCTACGCGATCCGCCACGAGTGGCCGGGGCCGATCGAGTGCGACAGTCCCCAGCGCGGCATCTGGGGCGGGCCGTGGCCCGACGTGCAGGATCAGGACGGCCAGCCCAAGGTCGCCCGCGATCTCGCGTTCGTGGCCCGCGACGTCGAGCTCGCGGGGATGGTCACCGAGCAGGCCAAGCTCGAGCTCGAGCAGACCGTCGGCGCGCTGCCGACCGGGCCGATCGCTGCGCCGCAACCGGGGACCTCGACGGGCGGAAGCGATGATGGGGGCGGCGGTGGCTGTGCGCACTGCTCCGCGGGATCGAGCGCGCCCGCGGGGCTGCTCGGGCTCGGGTTGCTCGGCCTGCTGGGGGTCTACCTTCGTCGTCGTCGATAGCTGCGGCGAATGGTTATGATCGCGGCCAGTCCGTATGCCCACCGTGACATCCAACCCGATCCGCCGCCTCGCGCTCGCGCTCGCGCTCGCGACCACCCTCGCGACCCCGCGCACCGTCGAGGCCTTCTGCGGCTTCTACGTCGCGGGCGCCGACGCGAAGCTCTACAACAACGCGACCATGGTCGTGCTGATGCGCGACGGCACTCGCACGGTGCTGTCGATGCAGAACAACTACCAGGGGCCGCCGCAGGACTTTGCGATGGTGGTGCCGGTCCCGGTCGTGCTGCAAGAGAGCGACGTCAAGGTGCTGCCGGCCGAGGTCTTCGATCGGGTCGACAAGCTCGCGGCGCCGCGGCTGGTCGAGTACTGGGAGCGGGATCCCTGCTACGTCGAGCCCGAGTACGAGTACGAGGACGCGGACGGCATTCCGCCGCCGGAGATGGCCGAGAATACCTTGCGCGACAAACGGGCCAAGGATCTCGGCGTGAAGATCGAGGCCGAGTTCGAGGTCGGCGAGTACCAGGTGGTGATCCTCTCAGCCAGGGAGTCGACCGGGCTCGACACCTGGCTGCGCCAGGAGAAGTACAACATTCCGGCCGGGGCCCAGCCGCTGCTCGATCCCTATGTACAGGCCGGCAGCAAGTTCTTCGTGGCCAAGGTCGACAGCAAGAAGGTCGAGTTCGACGCGCAGGGCATGGCGATGCTGTCGCCGCTGCGCTTTCACTACGACGCCAAGGAGTTCGCGCTGCCGGTCCGGCTGGGGCTGATCAACGCCCAGGGCGCCCAGGATCTACTGGTCCACGTGCTGGCCCGCAACGTCCGCTACGAGGTCGCCAATTATGCCAATGTCGCGATCCCGACCAACCTCGAGGTCAAGGACGAGGTCCGCGATCGCTTCGGGCAATTCTATGCGTCGCTGTTCGATCACACGCTGGCCAACAATTCCGGGGCGGTGGTCACCGAGTATTCGTGGTCGGCGGGCAGCTGCGATCCATGCCCGGAGCCGCCGCTGACGCTCGAGGAGCTGGTCACGCTCGGCGCCGACGTGCTGCCCAGCTACGAGCGGGCGTTTCGTTCGGGCCGGGTGCCGAGCGAGTTTCAGTGGTCGATCCCGTCCGACTTCGTGCTGACCCGCCTGCACGCCCGCTACGATCAGAGCTCGCTCGGCGAGGACCTGGTCTTTCAAGCGGCGCCGGCGATCGTCGGCGGCCGCGAGTTCTTGCAGACCGACGGCCAGCTCGAGCGCGGCGCGGTCGAGGAACCGAGCGGGTGGAACAACTTCCAGGCCCGCTACATCATCCGCCACGAGTGGCAGGGGCCGATCGAGTGTGACAACCCGCAGCGGGGGATCTGGGGCGGACCGTGGCCCGAGGTCGCGGCGCAGGAGGGTTACCGTCCGCCGGCGGTCGCTCGCGATCTGGCGTTCGTCGAGCGCGGGGCCGATCTCGGCGAGCTGGTGACCGAGTCGGCCAGGGCCCGGATCGAGGCGGACGTCGGCCCGCTCCCGGCCGGGCCGATCCAACCGCCTCCGCCCAATCCCCACCCGGGCCTCGGTGGCAAAGGCGGGGGCGAAATCGAGAGTGGTGGCTGAGCGCACTGCAGCCGGACCGACGAGGTCGAGTACGCAGCCGGAGCGGCCACGACCGTCGGGTTTGCGATGTTCGGGCTGCTC
>Ga0079224_100001991_pt1 | contig 24337 bp, 23 predicted proteins | sample Stecom2015_FD_80414 | JGI IMG/M metagenome (GOLD analysis project Ga0079224, IMG submission 80414) | Agricultural soil microbial communities from Utah to study Nitrogen management - Steer compost 2015 | ecosystem: Environmental > Terrestrial > Soil > Agricultural land | place: USA: Utah... | reverse complement strand
GACTGCGTCGGCGATGTGCTCGAGCGACTCCAGGAAGACGGCGTCGAAGAGCCGTTCCTTGCTGCCGAAGTAGGCGTACAGCTGTGCCTTGTTCGTTCGCGCGTCGCCGACGATGCGTTCGACCCGCGCCCCGGCGATCCCGTACCTGGCGAACTCGGCGATGGCCGCCTCGACGATGCGCCGTCGTGTCGCGACGCCCCGCGCGGTGACAGGTCCCGTGGTCATCCCACCAGTGCACAACAGACCGGTCGGTTTGCCAAGCCGGACGCACCTGTCATAGCGTCAAATAAACCAACCATTCTGTTTGTTTGGAGACCACATGAGGCACACGACCGGCTGGCAGGCGAGCGGCGGGGGCGGGCTCCGGCGTGCGAGCCTCGTGCGACGTGATCTGCGAGCCGACGACATCGCGGTGCGCGTGGACTACTGCGGCGTCTGCCACACCGACCTGCACGCCGTCGCAGCCCATCCCGGGCCGGGAAGTCCACCGGTCGTCCCTGGCCACGAGTTCACGGGCGTGGTCACCGCAACCGGGCCGGACGTGTCGAGCTTCGACGTCGGCGACCGCGTCGCCGTGGGCAACATCGTCGCCTCCTGCGGAACGTGCGATCCGTGCCGGGCTGGACAGGAAAACTTCTGCCGCCAGTTCCCCATGCTCACCTACGGCGGCACCGACCGACACGACGGGATGACCACCCTTGGGGCCTTCTCCCGGGAGTACGTCGTCCGGGAGGGGTTTGCCTACCACCTTCCCGACGGTTTGGATGCGGCGTCGGCCGCACCGCTGTTGTGCGCGGGTATCACCGTGTGGGAACCGCTGCGGGCGCTTGATGTCGGGCCGGGATCACGCGTGGCCGTCGTCGGTCTCGGCGGGCTCGGGCACCTGGCCGTCAAGCTGGCCGTCGCCCTCGGCGCCACCACGACCGTCATCACCCGGAGCAAGGGCAAGGCCGACGACGCGCGTGCCCTCGGCGCCCACGAAACCCTCGTGTCGTCCGACCCGGAGCAGATGGCCGCCGCCCGCGACCGCTTCGACGTCGTCCTGGACACCATCTCCGCCCCGCACGAACTGCGCCCGTATCTGCACCTCGTGGCGATGGACGGGACTCTGAGCCTGCTCGGGCATCTGGGCACGGTCTCCGTCGACGTGCTCGATCTGCTCATCGGCAGGAAGCACCTGAGCTCGGCCGGCAGCGGCGGACGGCCCGCCACGGCCGAGCTGCTGGCCTTCTGCGCCAGGCACGGCATCACCGCCGACGTCGAGGTGCTTCCCTCCGGACGGATCAACGACGCCTTCGACCGGCTCGAACGCGGTGACGTGCGCTACCGCTTCGTCCTGGACCTGGCCGACCTGGACGCAGCGCGATAGTCACCATCGGGGCTCACCCAGTCCGGGCGTCCCAGAAGCGGCTCAGTCCGGGAGTAGGTGCGCGACGAGCGAGCGTGCCCATTCCGGGGTTGGCTTCTTCGAGGTGAACACCGCCCGGTAGTAGAGGGGTGCGAGGAGTCCGTCGATGGCGCGTTCGATGGATGGTGCCAGTTCGTTGCCGCGGGCGTGTTCGCGTTCGAGGATGGCTTCGAGTTGCTCCTGTCGTTCGGCTCGGCAGATCTCGGCGTTTTCACCGCCTGCGCCGATGATGGCGCGTACCAGGGCGAGCGTGTCGGGATCGCTGAGGTCGCGGGCGAGGTCCGCGGCATAGCGCTCGAGGTCTTCGCGGAGGCTTCCGCTGTCGGGGACGACGAAGTCACCGGAGAATCGGCTGGTGGCGACGTCGGTGAGCAGGTCGCCGATGGATCCCCACCGTCGGTAGACGGTCGTGGGATGGACTCCGGCGTGGTTGGCGACCATCGGGATCGTCAGCTGATCCCCGGTCTGTCCGGCGAGCAGTTCTCTGACGGCCTGGTGGACGGCCGCGCGGACTCGTGCGGAGCGGCCGCCGGGTCGACGTTCGATGTGCTGCGCTTCGGTAGCGGTGGCCATGTGACCAGTATCGCATCGATCACTGCGAATTATCGCAATGAAGGCTGCGTTAGAGTGGCTGTCCAGTCACTAACGCAACGATCATTGCGAGGTCTTCGTGTCCGTCGACTCTGAGGCTGCCCCGTCACCCGTCGGTGGTCGGCTCCGCGCACCGGGAACGAGATTCTTCCCCTGGGTAGGCGCCAGTCTTGTGCTCTTCCTGGCCGCATCCAGCGCACCGTCCCCGCTCTACGTCGTCTACCAGCAGCAGTGGCAGTTCCCGGCCTGGGTGCTGACCGTCGTCTTCGCCCTCTACGTCTTCGGGTTGCTGGGCTCCTTGCTCGTCTTCGGCGCGTTGTCCGACCATCTCGGCCGTCGAGCGACGCTCGGCGCCGCCATCGCCCTACAGATCGGCTCGCTCGCGCTGTTCCTGACGGCGCAGGACGTCCTCATGCTGTCCGCGGCCCGAGTGCTGCAAGGGATCGCGACCGGGGTCGCGACCACCACGCTGAGCGCCACGCTGGTCGATCTGGAGCCCTCGCGCGGACGGGCCGGCGTGGTCACCTCTGTCGGGCCGCTGAGCGGCCTGGCCATCGGGGCCTTGGGTAGTGGTCTGCTCGTTCAGTTCGCCCCCGCACCGACTCGGCTGGTCTACGCGGTCCTCCTGGGCGCCATGGTGCTGGCGGCTGTGGTGGTCTTCCTCATGCCGGAGACCTCGCAGCGCCTGCCCGGGGCTGCGAGGTCCCTGCGGCCCAGGGTCGCGATGCCGTCGCATCTGCGCGCTGACATCGTTCCGGTGGTGCCGGCGATGATCGCCACGTGGGCGCTGGCCGGCATGTACCTGTCCCTCGGCCCGTCCGTCGCCGCGGAGCTGCTGGGGCTGGACAACAGGCTGATCGGCGGCATCGTGGTCACGCTCCTGGCGGGCACCGGCGCCCTGGCGGTCCTCGTTCTCCGGTCTCGTTCCGCGTCGTGGTTGCTGGCTCCGTCATCGGCGCTGCTCGGGATCGGCACCTTGACCTCGCTCGCCGGCGTGACGCAGGACGCCGTCTGGGTCGCAGCCGCGGGCGCTGTCGTCGCCGGCGTCGGCTTCGGAGGATCGGTGCTGGCGACGTTCGGCACCTTCGCCCGCATCGCCCGGCCACACGAGCGCAGCGCGGTCTTCGCGCTGGCGAATGTCATCAACTACCTCGGTAACAGCGTGCCCGCCGTGTTGGGCGGGATCGCCGTCACCTCCTTGGGCCTACTGACCGCTACCACCATCTACGCCCTCGTGATCGTCGCGTTGACCTTCACCGCTTTCGTTCTGCGCGTGAATCAGGCGCGCCTAGCCGGCATGACGCAGTCACATGAGACACCGTGAGGCAAGGAGAAACCCATGACCATGACCAGTAGGACCACACAGCATCTCGAGGTTCGCCGTCCGCACAGTACGACGATCCGGTACACGGCCAGCGGCCCGGCTGGTGGGCCAACGCTCGCACTCGTGCACGGCTGGGCCTGCCACCGCGGCGACTTCGACGCGGTGACCGACCACCTGCCCGAGTCCTACCGCGTGCTCGCGATCGACCTCGCCGAACACGGCGAATCGCGCTCGGCGCGGGACACCTGGACCATCGCGGAGTTCGCCCGCGATGTGGCCGCTGTGCTGGAGGCCGAGTCCGCGACCTCAGTGATCGTTGCAGGGCATTCCCTCGGCGGGGCGGTGGCCGTGGAGGTCGGCCGGTTGCTCCCGGACACGGTGACGCACGTGGTCGCGCTCGACGCGCTGCACTACCTGGGCCTGTTCCCCGCGATGAGCGACGATCAGGTCGAGGCCATGGTCGGTGGGTTTCACGACGACTTCGCCGGGGCGGTGCGGGGTCTGGTCGAAGGGGGATCCCCCGAGGGCACCCACCCGGAACTCAAGGACGCACACTTCCGCAAGATGGTCGCCGTGCGGCAGCCCGCAGGCGTGCGCTCCATCGAAGGCCTGATGCGCTGGGACATGGACGCGGCACTGCAGGAGACCACACAGCCGATCACCGCATTTGCCATCCGTGACCTGGTCGTACCGGAAGCGATCGACCGCTACGGCGACCGCATCGACTTCGTGCTCGTCGATCTGGGCACGCACCACTTCCCGGTGGAGTCACCCGAGGCCACGGCGAAGCTCCTGATCCGCCTGGTCACCGGATAGCGCGGCCTCAGTCGTCTTGGGCGCTCGGAAGAGAACGAAGACGACGAGGACGGCCATGACTGCAACGCCGACCCACATGGACTGGCGCCAGCCGGCGATGAAGGCGTCCTGGGCGGCGAGCAGGATCTGTTCGGCGTGCTCGCCGGCGTGCTGGGACACGGCGGTGGCGTTGGCGATGCCCTCACGTGCGGTGGCCTTGAGCTCGTCGGGTACTCCGCTCAGGCGTTCGGAGATGGCGTTTCGGTATCCGGCGACGAGTAGTCCGCCCAGCAGCGCGATGCCCAGGGCGGCACCGAGTTCGCGGGTGAGGTCGTTGAGTGCGGAAGCTACGCCCTGCTGTTCGCGGGGAAGTGAGGATGTGATGGCCTCGGTCGACGGTGTCATCGCCAACCCTGCTCCCATACCCATGGCGATCAGGCCTGGCAGGACACTGAGGTAGCCGCCTTCGGCGGACACGGATCCGGCCATCAAGGCGAGACCGATGGTGGCGAGGCCGAGTCCGGTGACCATGGCTGCTCTGGGGCCGGTGCGCGCGGCGAGCCTGGGCGCAAGACCGGAGGCGAACATCATCAACAGGGCCATCGGCATCAGTCCCAAGGTCGCGAGCAGTCCACTCCAGCCGAGGACGACCTGGAAGAACGGATAGAGCACCAAGGAGACGCCGCCTTGCACTCCGAACAGAACGAGCAGGAGTGTCGTTCCGGAAGACAGCCCGCGGGTGCGGAAGTGCCGGATGTCGAGCAACGGGACCGGGGTTCGCAGTTCCCACACGGTGAATGCGACGGTGGCGAGTACGGCTGACACGAGGGGGACCGCAACGATCAGGTCGGACCAGCCCCGAGACGGTGCTTCATGGAGGGCGAAGGTGAAGCCCACGGCGGCGACGATGGAGGTCAGCGCGCCGACGGTGTCGAAACGACCGGTGGCTTCGCGGGAGTTCGGGATGACGCGCATGCCGATCAGCAGCGAGGCGACGGTCAGCACGACAGGCAGGGCGAACAGCCACCGCCAGGTCGCGACGTCGACGAGCAGGGCGGAGAGGTACATGCCGAGGATGCCGCCGCCACCTGCGACCGCGGTCCACATCCCGATCGCCTTGGAGCGCTCCTTGGCAGGGAAGGACGAGGTGATCACCGACAGAGTGACGGGCATGATCATCGCCGCGCCGATGCCGCTGAGCAAGCGCGCTGCGAGCATGACGCCCATGACCGGGGTGACGGCGGCCGCGACGTTCGCGACGCCGAAGAGTGTCAACCCGGTGATCAGGACCGGCTTGCGGCCCAGCCGGTCACCTGCCGCGCCCAGCGGGAGGAGTAGTGCGGCGAGGGTGAGGGTGTAGGTGTTGATGATCCACAGCACCTGCCCCTGGGAGGCGGCAAAGCTGGCGGCCAGTTGGGGCTGAGCGACGTTCAACCCGGACACAGAGGCGACGACGGCCATCAGGGCGATACCGACGGCCCACAGGATCGCTCGTCTGCGCCGTGGATCGTCGATGACGGGCGCGGGGTCCATCGTGCTGCCCTGCGAGGCGAAGGTCATGGTCGGGTTCCTTCCGGTTCTGGTCTGCCCGACCGGGTACGCGGGCAGCACGACGCGGCGTCGCGGGCGGGAGGCCGCGACGTGCGAAGAAGAGCAACGATGGGTCAGGAAAGGCGGCGGGCGCGGACGATCACGTCACGCAACTGCACCGGCGTGCCGCCGGGCCGGACGGTGCGAGTGTTTTCGTAGCCGGCATCGATTCGCCATGCGGGAGCTGTGAACAGATTCGTGATCGAATTCAGCGTCGCCGTCGCAGAGTCGGGACGGTCGTGGCCGGAGTGGTCGCCGTGATGGTGACCGTGGAGGTGACCCACGATGAGCAGCGTGCCGCCGGGGGCTACCCAGGACGCGAGGCGCCGGTAGAGCGGGAGCTGTCCGATCTCGGCGTGGGCGTAGTTGGTGACCACGAGATCCCACGTCCGGTCCGGCGCCCATCGGGACAGATCGGCTTCCACCCAATCGATCCGGTTCGCCAGGCCGGCCGCGGCCGCGCGAGCCTGCGCGGTGGCCAAGGCGGTAGCCGAGATGTCAGCAGCAGTGACCCGCCACCCCTGCTCGGCGAGCCACAGCGCTTCGGCACCAGACCCGCAGCCGGCATCGAGTGCGGCACCGGGCGGCAGATGCGTCGTCTCGGCCGGTAGGTACGGGTTGACCGGCAGCTGCCGCTGTTCCTGTTCTGGGGAATCGAGAGTCCAGTGGTCTTCCCAGTAGTTCTTGTCGAATTCAGCCATCTCAGCCTCCTGTCGTTCCTGGTGCCTGAAATCAGCATCCCGCCCGGCAATAGAACTGGCAAACATTCTTGCCGAATGGAAAAATCGAGGTATGGACGAGACGACCGAGCAGACCCTCGACACCGTCGGCCCCCGGCTCAAGCACCTGCGGCTGCGCCGCGACGTCACCTTGACCGCCCTGGCCGAGGCGACCGGAATCTCCACGAGCACCCTGTCGCGGCTCGAAGCGGGACTGCGGCATCCCACGCTGGAACAGCTCTTGCCGCTAGCGCGGTACTACGGCGTCACCCTCGACTCTCTCGTCGACGCACCCCGCACCGCCGACCCCCGCATCGACCTGCGCCCGTTGTCCTGCGCCGACGGATCCGTCGTCATCCCCCTCACTCGCCGGCCCGGGGGAATTCAGGCCTACAAGTTCATCCTCCCCACCGGCAGCGACGACACCGTTCCCGACCTGCGCTCCCACGAAGGCTTCGACTGGGCCTACGTCCTCAACGGCACCCTGCGCCTGGTGCTCGGCGACCAAGACCTCATCCTGCAGGCCGGCGAAGTGGCCGAATTCGACACCAGGACGCCGCACTGGTTCGGCGCCACCAGCAGGGGACCGGTCGAGTACCTCAGCCTCGTCGGACGTCAGGGGCAGCGCGCCCATGTGCGCGCAAGCACCGACCCGCAGTGAAGGTGGCGGAATCATGGCTCGTCAGTGGCGGACCCGCGCCAACCATGGCGTGCTCGAACCCTGACCCACCGTCAGCTGCGGACGTTGCTCTTCTCCGCTGCCACCCGCAGCGATCGCTTGACCCGGTTGACGTAGTCGTCGCCGGACCTGGTCATGGGAACGATCACGGTGAGGACACCGAGCAGTCGGGGCCCGTCGTAGAGCGGCGCCGCGACCGCCCACGACTCGGCCGTGGATTCCCGCCCGCTGTACGCGATGCCGTCGGCCCGGATCTCTTCGCACTCCGCGCGCAGGGCCTCGAGCGTGCGCACCGAGCCGGACTCCGTGGTGAACTTGTCGGCCCCGGCCGGAAGCCCGAGGTATGCGAACTCGGCGTTGCTGAACGCGATCAGCGCCTTGCCGGCTGCACCGAGGTAGATCGGGCCACGTTCACCGGGCGGGCAGACCCGCCGGACCTGTCGACGTGACTCGGCGGCCTCGATACAAACGCGGTCATTGCCGGAGCGGACGAAGAAGGCCGTCGTCTCGTCGAGCTCATCGCGAAGGGCCGTGGTGGCTTCGTTGGCCAACTGGCGGATACTCGACCACCGGTCACCCGCATAGAGCAACGCGGTGAGCTCAGGACCGGGGGTGAACTTCCCGTCCTCGTCCTGATCCAGATAGTCCGCCATCTTGAGTGTGGCCAGCAGGCGAGAGGCAGTGCTGAGGCTCACGCCGGCCTCACCGGCGAGTTCAGTGAGGGTACGGCTACCCCGGGCCGCTGCAGACAGCAGGCGGAGAGCGCGGGTCACCGACCGGACTCCCTGGGCTTCGCCGCTGACATCGGTCACATGAACCTTCCTTTACGCGCCCGGCTTGTCCTGGAAGAGCTTGACGTCGCGTGCACGCCAGATCATGCCAACCTCGTCCCCGGTCTGGAAGGGGTGCTCGCCGTCATCGTGCTGCATCTGAACGCGGACTTGGCCGAATGCGCTGCTGTTGACCGTGTACATGGTGTGGGAGCCGAGATACAGCCGGTGCGTGACCTTCGCCGAACAGGACGAGTAGCCTTCCGGCGCGGCAGAACCGGCTTTGACCAGCGCGAGCCGCTCCGGCCGGACAGCAACGACCGTCGTCCCCGCGGGAACGGGGAGACTTCCGTCGAGGTCGAGGACCCCGCCGGTCTGGAAAGTGATGTGATCCGGGCCGGTGCTGAGGACCGACAGCATGTTGTTGGTGCCCAGGAAATCGGCCACGAATGGCGACGAAGGATTCTCGTAGAGTTCGCGCGGCGTGCCCATCTGCTCGATCGAGCCGTGATTCATCAGCGCCACGCGATCCGACATCGACATGGCCTCGTCCTGATCGTGAGTGACGTAGATCATGGTGACGCCGAGCTCTTGCTGCAATTGGCGCAACTCGACCTGCAGCCGCTGTCGCAGTTTGCGGTCCAGCGCCCCCAGTGGTTCGTCCATGAGCAAGAAAGCCGGGTCGAACACGATGGCGCGGGCGACCGCGATGCGCTGCTTCTGTCCGCCGGACAACTGGTCGGGCCGACGGTCGGCCAACGACTGCATATCGACGAGGTCGAGCGCCCGCTTGACCCGCTCCTCGGCGACGTCCTTCGTCTCTTTGCGCATCTCCAGCGGAAACGCGAGGTTCTCGCGAACCGTCATGTGCGGGAACAGCGCGTAATCCTGGAAGACCACGCCGATGTTGCGCTGATCGGGAGGCGTGTGTGCGATGTCGACGCCGTCGACGATGATCCGGCCGGACGTCGGGCTGGTGAATCCGGCCAGCATCATCAACGTTGTCGTCTTTCCCGACCCGGACGGGCCGAGCAAGGTGAAGAACTCACCCGGCTCGATGGTGAGGGTCAGGTCGTCGACTGCGGTGTTGTCGCCGTACTCTTTCCTGATCCGCTCGAACGCAATGGCACCGTTCTGCACTGCCATCAGCTTCTCCTAGAGCTTCTCGTCATCGTGCGGCGGGTCACGACAATGGCCAGCCAAGCGACGAGCGCACATGCCATGACGAAAACCGAGATCACCGCAACGGTCGGGTTGGTCTCCAGCGAGAGTGCCTCGAAGATCCTCCGGGGGAGGGTCTTGACGCGAACCCCCGACAAGAAGATCGCGATGGTGGACTCGTCGAAGGAGATCAGGAGGGAGAACAGTGCGCCGGTCGCGATCGACGGCGCGATGAGGGGGGCCACGATGCGGCGGAGCTGGACGAACTTGCTCGCACCCAGGCTGGCGGCGGCGCGCTCGTAGGCGGGGTTGAGCGAGCGCAATCCCGCGGTCACGACGCTGAAGGCAAAGGGGATCGCGATGGTGATGTGGGCCAGGATGATGCCGGCTTCGGTGTCGACGAGGCCGAACCGATCGAAGACGATGTAGAAGCCGGCTGCCGCCACGACGGTGGGAAACAGCAACGGCAGCATCATCAGCGTCGATGTGGTGGCCCCCCACTTCTGGTTGGCGCCGCGCACGACCCCCATCGCCGCCAACGTGCCGAGGATCACCGCGAAGATCGTCGTGATCACCGCGACCCGCACGCTCACGGTCAACGGATCCAGCCAGCTGGAGGTGAAGAACTCGGTGTACCACTGGGTGGAGTACCCGACGGGTGGGAAGACCAGGGCCTTCGTGGCGGCGAACGAGATCGGGATCACGATGATCTGCGGCGCTAGCACCAGAGTGCCGAGCGTCACCGCCGCGAGAACCGGGAGTCGCCTGACCCGCGAGATGCCCAACCGGTCCAGAACGCCGGCCGCGGAGCCGGCCACCCTGGTGAGCCGGCCGTAACCCCAGCGGCGAGTTCGCGGCTTGCGGCCGCCACCGAGATCGCCACGCCCGGCGATCTCGGTCGTCGACATGCCCGTCACTCGTTGGAACACCACGATGATGGCGAGGACGAGGACGGCGAGAACAAGGGCGGCTGCCGAGGCCAGCCCGTAATCACCGCTCTGTGAGATCGCCGAGTGGATCAGTGACCCGAGCATGCTGCCGTCGGACCCGCCGAGCAGGGCGGGAATCACGAAAGCCCCGATCCCGTAGACGAAGCACAACACCGACCCGGCCTGGATCCCGGGTTTGGTGAGGGGAAGGTAGACCCGGACGAAGGCCTGTGCCGGCCCGGCTCCCAAGCTGGTGGCGGCCTGGAGCCGGGACGTGTCGACCGACCGCATCGTCGCCGCCAGCGGGAGGATCATCAGCGGCAGGAGGTAGTGAGTCAGGCTGACCACCACCGCGATGGGCGTGAACACCATCGAGAGCGGGCCGAGTCCGGCGGCGCCCAGCACCTCGTTGACCACGCCTTGCTGGCCGAGAATCACCAGCCAGGAGAAGGAGCGCAACAGGATCGACGTGAGGTACGGCGCCATGATCGTCACGGTGAGGAAGATCCGCGTGCGACGGCTGCCGTGCGCCATCTGGTAGGCGATCGGATACCCGATGAGCAGGGCGAGGAAGGTCGAGAAGGCGGAGATCCCGATGGTTCGGAGGATGTTCTCCACGTAGCCGGAGTGGCTGAACAGTCGTTCGAAGTTCTGCAGACCCGGCTCCGGCTCGGTGAAGGCTCGAACCGACAGCACCACGATCGGCACGACGAAGAGCACCAGGACCGTCAGAACGGCCGGCCAGGAGCTCACGCCCCAGGACAAGCCCGTTGTCCTGGGGCGTGGCCGGCTCCTGTTTCCGCCCCGACGGCCGCTGGTGGGCGGCGCCGTCCGGTGCTGCGTGGTGGTCATTCGTTCAGCCAGTCCTGCCACTGCCGGAGAGCTTCATCTCCGTTCTCCGCCCACCAGTCGATGTCGATGCTGAAGGTCTCGTCGCTGGCGGTCTGCTGAGTCCCCGGGAGGTCGGACAGTTCGTCCTCGTCGAGGCTGTCCAGGACCGACGCCAGCGAAGGGGTGTACCCGAGGTCGGCCAGGATCGCCTCCTGGGTCTCCGGCTTCATCGAGTACTCGATGGCCTTCAGCGCGTCGTCCTTGTTCGGGGCGCCGGCCGGGATGACCAGCTGCTGGGTGGACAGCACCGCGCCCACCCACGTGTACTCCAGCGGTACGGCGCCGCTTTCGGCCACGCTCTTGATGCGCGCCAGGTTGCCGTAACCCATGGCGATCTCGCCTTGGGAGATCGCGTTCTGGAGGTCGCCGTTGGACGAGAAGAAGATGGCGTCGTCGCGGATCTCGTCGAGTTTCGCGAACGCTCGGTCGAGGTCAAGCGGGTAGAGATCCTCGACGGCGACCCCGTCGGCGACGAGCGCACCTTCGAGGGTGCCCCAGGGCAGGGAGACGAATCCGCGCTTGCCGGGGTTGTTCTCGGTGTCGAACAGGTCGCTCCAGGAGTTGAGACCCTGCGGCACTTGCTCGGCGTTCCAGAACAGGTTGCGGGAGAAGGTGTACCACGGCACGGAGTACTCGGTGACGGCCTCCGGGTTGGCGAGGTCGCCGGTGAAGTCGGATGTCTCGATGGGCTCGAGGATGTCCGCGGCGATGAACTGCGCGAGGGACGAGTCCTCGGCGTCGATGAGGTCGAGGTTCATCGAGCCTGACTCGGACATGCTGATGAGCTTGGCGACGTTGGAACCGGTGCTGTCGTAGAGGACCTCCACGCCGGTCTCTTCCGAATAGGGGTCGAACAGGTTGTTCTTGATCGATTCCTCATAGGTGCCCCCGAAGCCGGCATAGGTGACCGAGGCCGTGTCCTCGTCGCTCGAGCAGGCGCCCAGCGTGCCCACGGACACCAGGGCAGCAGTCAGTCCGAGTGCAAGGCGCCGCATGGGCGGTCCAAGGGTGAGGTGAATCCGCATGGTTCAATCCCTTTAGTGGGTCGTGGTGGCAGGACCTGGGGGAGGCAAGGCCACCTGCTTCACTACTTCCATGTAGTGGAAGTGCAGCTTCCGTTAAGCGCTAATGGTTCGTGGTAGTGGTCGCGGTGTCAAGACGTGTGGTCGTGATGCCGTCAACTCCTAGGACATCAAGCGAACTCAGATTCCCGGTCTTCTGGTACAGCTGCAGGGCGTGGGTGTACGGGGCGACGTCGATCCCCTTGTCGGTGAGCCATCGGTCGTCGTAGTAGGTCGTCACGTAGCGCTCCCCGGCGTCGCACAAGAGCGTGACCACGCTGCCGGACTGGCCCTGCCGTTCCATCGACGCGATCAGCAGCAGCGCTGCCCACACGTTGGTTCCGGTCGAAGTGCCGACTCGACGGCCGAGCTGCTCGGAGATCCATCGCATGGCCGCGATGGAGGCGGCGTCGGGGATCTGCACCATCGCGTCGATGACGCCAGGGGCGAACGACGGCTCCACCCGCGGGCGACCGATGCCTTCGATTCGGGACGACGAGTCCGACGACAGGGTGTGATTCCCGCTGAGCCACGCGTCGTAGAAGACCGAGTTCTCTGGGTCGGGGACCAGTAACTGGGTCGAGAACCGCCGGTAGCGGATGTAGCGGCCGATGGTCGCCGCAGTCCCACCGGTGCCGGCAGGCGCGATGATCCAGGCCGGGATCGGGTGTCGCTCCTGCGACATCTGCTCGAAGATCGACTCGGCGATGTTGTTGCTGCTTCTCCAGTCGGTCGCTCGTTCGGCATAGGTGAACTGGTCCATGTAGTGCCCGCCGCACTCGGCGGCGACGCGCTCCGCCTCGGCGTAGACGTCGGCCGGGTTGTCCACGAAGTGGCATCGTCCGCCGTGCCACTCGATCAGCGTGACCTTCTCGGGGCTGGTCGACGCCGGCATGACCGCGATGAACGGCACCCCGATCAGCCGGGCGAAGTACGCCTCGCTCACGGCCGTCGAGCCACTCGAGGCCTCGACGATCGCCGTATCGGGGCCGATCCAGCCGTTGCAGAGGGCATGAAGGAACAGCGACCGGGTCAGGCGGTGCTTGAGGCTGCCGGTGGGGTGCACCGACTCGTCCTTGAGGTAGAGGTCCACGTCGTGTCGCCCAGGCAACTCGACCACGTGCAGGTGGGTGTCGGAGCTGCGGTTGGCGTCTGCTTCAACCCGGCGGATGGCTTCGTTGAGCCATCGTCGGTCGTCACATCGGTATGTCGACATGTGTCCTGCGTCCTGGCGGTCGGGGGTGGGCGGGCGACGGATCTCGTACTTGACCGGGCACCTCTTGGCGATGCATTCTACGGAGCGGAAGCAGGACTTCCATACTATGGAATTAGCAGAGGAGTCCCATGGGCGAGCAGTCCGCCTTGTCCCCTGACGATCGCTACGAGATCGAGAACACCCTCAATCGGGTCGCCTATGTGCTGGACGAGCACGAGTACACCCGGCTGGGGGAGGTATTCGCCTCGAACATCGAGTTCGACAATCCGGGCCGGCTGACGGCCAGCGGGCTGGACGCCGTCATCGCAGCGTTCCAGAAGATCGCCACCCCGGCGATCAGCCATCACATTACCAATGTCGTCATCACACCCACGGACGCCGACAACGCCGAGTGCATCAGCAAGGCCCTGACCCTGCGGCAAGGCGGTGCGGTCACCGCGGCCATCTACCGGGACACCGTCACCCGCGCGGGTGAGACGTGGCTGATCACGTCGCGTCGAATCACGCCGCTCGGCTGACAGCAGACGGGGGCTGTCGTAGCACGGAAGGTGAGAGAGCGAGAGATGGAGCGAGCCGGTGATTACGACGCCATCGTCATCGGGACCGGTCACAGCGGTCTGATCGCGGCTGGATATCTGGCCCGAGCAGGCTGGCGGGTGCTGATGCTCGAGCGTCGTGACGTGGTGGGCGGCACGTGCGTGACCGAGGAGATCTTCCCCGGCTTCCGCGGTAGCAGCGTCGCGAACGCCAGTCACAGCCTCGACCCGCGGATCGTTCGAGATCTCGAGCTTCAGCGCTACGGGCTGCGTTTCGCTCACCCTGAGCTCGGCTCGCTCACGCTGTTCGAGGACGGGCGTGGTCTGCCGGCGTGGCCAGATCGTCAGAAGCGGCGGGCGGAGCTCGAACGGTTCGCCCATCACGCCGGCGATGTCGAAGGTTTTCACCAGGTGCTCGCGATGTACGGCGACGTGGCGCGGCAGATGAACGTGTCGTTCTACGAGCCGGCTCCGTCGTTCGCGGAGGTCGCGGCGCGGTTCACCACACCCGCTCAGCGACGCGACTTCGATCAGATCATGTTCGGCTCGGTCGCCGACATCCTCGAGCGGTTCATGCGGTCGCCGAACCTCCAGGCATTCTTCGCCGGCACGGCGGTGGCCACGAATTTCGTCGGCCCGCGCACGCCCGGCAGCGGTTATCTGCTGCTTCAGCGCCCGTTGTGGGAAGCGTCGATGAAAAGCGTCGGCACCCAAGACGACAACGAACTGATGATGAGAAACGCCGCGCCGTTGGGCGGCATGGGGGCTGTCACCGCGGCGATGGCGGAGTCCTGCCGGGCTCATGGAGTCACCATCATCACCGAAGCCGAGGTCGAGCGGATCCTGTGCGCCGATCAGAAGGTGGTCGGGGTCGCACTGGCTGATGGCCGCGAGTTCCGGGCTCCCCGCGTGCTCTCCAACGCCAATCCGAAGCTCACCTTGACCCGGCTGGTCGGCCCGGAAGACCTCGGGCAGGAGATGTACGACCTCGCCCAGGCGCTGAACATGAAAGGTACGTCGGCCAAGGTCCATCTCGCGCTCGAAGGGACGCCGCGGTTCAAAGCGGCGCGGTCGGCGGAGGAGAACCGGCTGTTCCTGGGCACCAACTTCCGCGTGGCCTCGAGCATCGACGTGCTCCAGAACGCGTACAACCAGGCCGTCATGGGCCGGTGGACGGATCGGCCGACCATCACCGCCATGATCGACTCGGTGCACGATCCCTCGCTCACCCCGCCGGGCTGCCACTTCGTCAGTCTCAGCGTGCGGGGCGTTCCCTACCACCTGGCCGAGGGAACGTGGGACGAGCAGCGAGACGATCTGGGCAAAGCGGTGATCGCCACGCTGGAGGAACACATCCCCAATCTGTCCGGCATCCTCCGGGACTACCACGTCTACACACCGCTGGACCTGGAGCGCGAGTTCGCCCTCGTCGAAGGCAACGGTGCACACGGCGACATCGTGCCGGGACACATCTTCGACTCACGCCCGATCCCCGGCTGTGCCGACAACCGGACCCCCGTCGAGGGGCTGTACCTGTGCGGAGTGGGCACCTGGCCGGGCAACTTCATGAGCGGCGTGACCGGCTACAACGCCAGCCAACGGATGCTCGAGGACGCCCGCGGCGTCGCCGACTGAACTGACCGCGTCGACCGGCGCCGGGCACGCCTGGCCGGTCGACATTCGAGGAGGACGCATTCACATGATCATCGGACGAGGCATTCCCGCAGGCCGTACTTCGGCCATGCGATCGGCGACGACGACCGGGCAGGTCTGGTCCGACATCGTCCTGGCGTCGGGCGGGACTCGCGCGCTCAACATGTTCTTCGCGCCGGGTTCGCGGACCCATTGGCACCGCCACCCCGGTGGGCAGATGCTCTACACGGTCTCGGGCGAGGGCTGGATCCAGGAGCGCGGTGGTGAGGTCGTCACGATGCGCCCTGGTGACGTGATCTGGACCGAGCCGGGGGTCGAGCATTGGCACGGAGCGACCTCGACGGCCCAGCTCGTCCAATTGGTCATGCATTTCGGCGACGTGGAGTGGACCGGCGAAGTGCTCGAGGACGAGTATTCGTCGGCTGAACAATCTGCCGAAGGCGGCCGATCGTGATCGACGACGCCCACGTGAACGTGGTGCAGCGAGTGGCGGGGGATCGGCCAGGCAGTTGGATCGGCGGCCAGTGGCCCGAGCAGCCCGAGACGTTCGAGGTGACAGACCCCGCCACCGGTGAGCTGCTCGCCGCGGTCGGTGATGCGACTGCGGACGATGCGCGGGCGGCGGTACGCGCCGCCGACGAGGCGTTGCAGCGTTGGAGCACACGCCCGGGGTGGGAACGCTACGAGGTGCTGCGCCGCGCCACCGAGCTGCTGCGTGACCGGTCGGCAGACCTGGCCGCGCTGATCTGCGCCGAGACGGGCAAACCGCTGGCCGAGGCGCAGGGCGAGGCACGCAACACCGTGCGGTTCTTCGACTGGTTCAGCCACGAGGCGTGGCGCTTGCCCGGGCAAGCGTGGCCCGATGTTGCCGCCGGCCGGGATGCGGCTGTCTTGCACGAGCCGGTCGGCGTGGTGGTCGCGATCACCCCGTGGAACTTTCCCGGCTTCATGGTCGCCTGCAAGGTGGGCGCCGCGCTCGCCGCGGGCTGCACGGTAGTCCTCAAGCCGGCCCCGCAGACGCCTCTGACCGCCGTCGCCATCGCTCGTGCCTTCCAGGAGGCGGGCCTGCCGGACGGCGTGTTGAACCTGGTCACCTCCGCAGATCCGGAGTGCGTCAGCGATGTGCTGCTGGGCGCGCCGGAGGTCGCGTGCATCAGCTTCACCGGTTCCCGGCGCGTGGGCGAGATCGTGATGACCAGGGCCGCCACGTCGATCAAGCGGGTCCTGTTGGAGCTGGGTGGCAACGCCGCGGCGGTGGTCCTTCCCGATGCCGACGTCGCCCGCACCGCAGACGAGCTGGTCCGCGCCAGGTTCCTCAACGCCGGTCAGGCGTGCATGGCGGCCAATCGGGTCTACGTGGTCGAGCCGGCCGCCGACGCGCTCATCGCCGAGTTGTCAGCCCGGGTGAGTGGCATCGTCGTCGGCGATCCACGCGACGAGAACACGACCATGGGGCCGCTGATCGATCGTGCCGCGGTCGAGCGGCTCGAGTCTCAGCTGGCTCGGGCGGTAGCCGAGGGCGGCGAGGTCGTCGCTGGGGGAGGGCGGCACGGCGAAAGCCCGGCCAGCGCGTTCCTCGAGCCGACGATCCTCGTCGCCTCCGCAACGCACCAGCCGCCGACGCTCGGCGAGGAACTGTTCGGGCCGGTACTCAGCGTCGTCCGTTGCCGTGACGAGGACGAGGCGATCCGCCTGGCCAACGCCACCGAGTACGGCTTGGCCGGTTATGTCTTCGCCGCCGACCAGGCCCGCGCGATCGGCGTCGCTCGTCGGCTGCGCGTCGGGTCCGTCGGGGTCAACAGCGCCCTCACCAGTGAGCCTCCGTTGCCGTTCGGTGGCATGAAGGGCAGCGGCCTGGGCCGCGAGCGGGGACGCGTCGGCGTCGAGGAATACCTCGAGACGAAGACCATCCAGTTTCCTTCGAGCAGCTGAGCTGCCTCGGCTTACTGGCCCCGAGCCGGCACCGGCCTACGGCTGCGATCGCGCGGAGAAAGTGAGAACAGATCTATGACCGAATCCACCGTCTGTTTCGTGGGCGGACGTGTCCGGACCATGGACGCCGATCAGTCCGTCGTTGAAGCATTCCGGTGCGAAGACGGGCGGATCACGGCCGTCGGGACTCGCGCGGAGGTTCTCGCCGGTGCAGGTGAGGCCCGGATCGTCGAGCTGAACGGCGCCACGGTGTTGCCTGGGCTCATCGATTGCCACTCCCACCTGGAACTGCTGGCCTATGCCTGGGAGCTCGCGGTCGACTGCCGGTCGACGCGCGTGTCGTCCATCGACGAGATGGTCGCGGCGCTGGCCGAGCGCGCCGCGAAGACACCGCCCGGCGCATGGGTGCTCGGGCAGGGCGAGCACTACCAGCACCTCAAGATCGCCGAGGGGCGCTATCCCGACCGCCACGACCTCGATCGCGTGAGCACCGAGCATCCGGTCATGTACCGGGCCAGCTACCACCTGAACGTGTTCAACACGCTGGGCCTCCAGATGCTCGGCGTCGACGACGACACGCCCGATGCGCCCGGCGGGCGGATCGAGCGTGACCCGGAGACGCGCGTGGCGACCGGGCGCACCTATGACATGTTCCAGCCGCTGGGCGGTCCCCAGCCGGGCCTTCCGATCCTCGCCGAGGCCATCAAGAAGGTGCAGGAGCGCTACCTGAGCGTCGGCGTCACCGCCCTGGGGGACATCCCCCTGCACGCGGCCGGGCTCGAGGCCATCAGCAAGGTCGCCGAGGACGGCGATCTCGTCCTCCGAGCTGCCCTGTACCCCAAGCTGGAGGCGGTGGTCACCACGGATGACGTGCGTGAGAACCGCACCAAGTCGCGGCTGGACGCGATCGCTCCCGAGCGCATGCAGATGATGGGCGTGAAGGTGTTTCTCGACGGCGGGTTGACCGCTGGAGCTGCGGCTCTGCACGACGATTACCCAGGGCAGCCCGGCTACCGCGGGGAACTCGCTTTCACCGACGACTACGTGACCGAACTCGTCGCGATGGCCGACCACCGTGGTCTGCAGATCGCCTTGCACGCGATCGGGGACCGCGCTCTGGACCAGGCGCTGGATGCCAACCTCGCCCTACCTGAGGGCCGGCACGGTGTCGCCCGGCACCGGATCGAACACGCCGGGAACATGTTCATGACCCAGGAGCGCATCAAGCGATTCATCTCCGCCGGAGTCGTGCCGGTCCCGCAGCCTGCGTTCCTGCTCACGACCGCCCCTGGATACGTCGCGCATTTGGGGCGGGAGCGGATCGGCCCCGTTATGCCGTTCCGGACGTTGATCGACCACGGCCTGCCGATTCCCGGCAACTCCGATGCCATCGGCATCACCGAGAGGCAGCACCATCCGTTCCCGGCCATGCAGGCCGCGGTCACGCGCACCAGCCAGGGCGGCGAGATCCTCGACCCGCAGGAGGCGATCACCATCGCCGAGGCGTTGCGCATGTACACCGAGTGGGCGGCCTACTCAATCGGGTGGGAGGACCGGATCGGCTCCATCGAGGTGGGCAAGCTGGCCGACTTCGTCGTTCTGGATGACGACCCGCTCGACACCGCACCCGAGGACCTCGGCAAGCTCACCGTGGCGCAGACTTGGGTCGACGGCACGAAGGTTTACCAACGCGCGTGACCGCTCATCGGCCGGTGAGCTGATGCAGCAGCGCATCGGAGTAGTTGCTGCCGGTGGCTATCGTGGCGATGCGGTTTCCGGGGATGCTGTGCTGCAGCATGGCGGCGACTCCGAGGGCGCCGGCCGGTTCGAGGATCATCCCGACGGTGTCGCGGATGAGGTGTAGCGCCTCGACGATGGTGGCGTCGTCGACCAGGAGCATCTGGTCCACGTAGGCGCGGAAGGCCGGGACGATGCTCGGGACCGGGACGCGGACGGCGACTCCGTCGGCGATGGTGTCCGCGGCATCGGCGGGGTCGGGGTTCCCGGTTCGCCAAGCTCTGGCCATCGCCGGAGCTCCCGCGGCGCTGACGCCGATAACGTTCACCGCAGGGTGGTGAGCCTTGATCCAGCAGCCGATGCCCGTGGCCAACGCGCCGTTGCCCACGGGTACCACGATGACGTCCGGCTCGGCCTGAACGAGTTCGATCGCGATGGTGCCGGCGCCCTCGGTGATCCGGGGCGCGTCACCGTCTTCGGCGAACACGACGTCCGGATCACCTGCGGTGCTCGCACGCGCGGCTTGTTTGGCGGTGTCGAAGTCCGGCCCGGTCTGGATGACGTGCGCCCCGAGCGCTTGCATTCTGGAGACCTTGATGGGGTTGGCGTTGTCCGCGCAGTAGACGGCGACGTCGATCCCTCGGCGGCGTCCCGCGTAGGCGATGGCTTGGCCCACGTTGCCCGCTGATGCGGTGACCACGCGCTGCCCGGGCGTCACCTGCTCCATGAAGTAACTCGCCCCGCGGCCTTTGAAGCTGCGCACCGGGTTGATCGTCTCCAGCTTCACCACGACGTCTCGACCCACGGCTTGCGACAGCGACGCATCTTCCAGGTGCGGAGTGTGGAGAAAGACCGAGTCGATGATCGTGGCGGCGGCTTCGACGTTCGCGGCGCGGATGTCACTCATGATGCGCATCGTATACGATGTGCGATCATGACGACGCGAACATCGAGCGCGGACCAGCCGATTCCTCGGGGCCAGCCACTTCGTGAGGCGGTCTACGAGCGCATCGTCACTCTCATCTGCTCAGGTGAGTACGCCCCCGGTGCGGCCCTGACCGAAGCCGGGCTGAGTAGCACCTTGCAGGTCTCTCGCACGCCGGTCCGCGAAGCGCTACTGCGGCTGGAAGCTGATGGGATCCTGCAGTCGGCCCTGGCGCGCGGGTTCACCGTCCGGCCCCTTGACGTCACCGAAGCCGGCGAGCTCTACCCGATCCTGTCGTCGTTGGAAGCTCTCGCCCTCAGATCAGCGACCGGCGTGGACGAAGCCGTCCTGGACGAAGCCGTCCTGGACCAGTTGCGCCGAACCATGGCTGAACTCGCTGCGTGTGCCGATGCCGTTCGGCGCTGGCAACTGGATTCCCAATGGCACGACCTGCTCGTCAGCCTCGGCGGCAACAGCAAGCTCAGCGCCATGGTGAAGAGGCTGCGCATGAACCTTTCCCGGTACGAGCTGACCTACATGCGGGAAGTGACGTCGAGGCACGAGGCCGACACACAACACGCGGGCATCCTCGAAGCTCTCGGTCGAGGTGATCGCCGGAAGGCAGCGGAACTGGTCGAAGCGCATTGGCAACAGGGCGGGCGTGCGGTTGTCCGGTGGTTGACGCGTAGCTGACTCCAACCGGCCGGTCAAGTCCCCGGTGGTGGTGTAACGCGTGATCCTTCGCGATGGTTAGGCGCTGAGGGCGAGGTCGGGGTCGGTGGTCATCTCGTTTGTGGTGTTGGGGATGAGGGTGAGGCGGCTCTTGGTGAGGATGTCGAGGCCGAGGTAGCGGCGTCCTTCGGCCCATTCGTCGGTCTGTTCGGCGAGGACGGCGCCGACGAGGCGCACGATGGCGTCGCGGTTGGGGAAGATACCGACGCTGTCGGTGCGCCGGCGGATTTCGCGGTTGAGGCGCTCGTTGGGGTTATTTGACCAGATCTGTGCCCATAGGCCGTCGGGAAAGGCGGTGAACGCGAGGATGTCCGCGCGTGCGGTGTCGAGGTGGTCGAAGGCGTGGGGGAGCTTGCCGTCGACGTAGTCCACCGAGCCGGTCGAACTGGGCGTGCACCGCCTCGGCGTCGGGCTGGTCGTAGACGGAGTGCAGCATCGCCTTCACCGCTGGCCACATGACCTTCGGTGTGACGGACATGAGGTTCGCCGCGTAGTGGGTTCTGCAGCGTTGCCAGGCAGCTCCGGGCAGGTTCGCTGTGACCGCTTCGGTGAGCCCTTGGTGGGCGTCACTGGTGATGAGGCGGACCCCGGTGAGGCCGCGGGCGACCAGGTCGGCGAAGAACTGGTTCCACGCCGGCCCGGTCTCGCTCGTGGCGACCCGCATGCCGAGGACTTCCCGTCGGCCGTCGGCGTTCACGCCGGTGGCGATGAGCACCACTGCGTTGATCACGCGCCCGCCCTCGCGGACCTTCATCGTCAGCGCGTCGGCGGCGACGAACGTGAACGGACCGGCATCGTCCAGCGGCCGGTGGCGGAACTGCTCGACGTGTTCGTCGAGGTCGGTCGCCATGCGTGAGACCTGCGACTTCGACAGCGAGTCGATGCCGAGGGTCTTGACGAGTTTGTCCATCCGGCGGGTGGACACGCCGGCGAGGTAGCAGTCGGCGACCACGGTGATCAGCGCGGACTCGGCGCGCTTGCGGCGCTCAAGCAGCCATTCAGGGAAGTAGGTGCCGGTCCGGAGTTTCGGCACGGCGACGTCGACCGTGCCGACCCGGGTGTCCAGCGGCCGGTGCCGGTAGCCGTTGCGCTGCGCTATCCGGTCCGGCGAGGGCTTGCCCCATTCGGCGCCGGCGACCGCGTCCGCGTCGGCGGACAGGAGCTGGTTGATCACGGTCTGCAGCAAGCTGCGCATCAGATCCGGCGACGCTTCCGCGAGGGCTTCCGCGAGCAGGCCGGCAGGGTCGACAATGTGAGGTGCGGTCATCGTGATGACTCCATTCGAGAGTGCTGTGAGAGGTTCACTCGAAGGATCACGCGGTGGCCGCACTCTCGTCTAGACGACGAGCCGGACCACCGCGCTACACCACTATGCGGGACTCAACTGATCCCGACGGCCCGATCCTGTTGGGTATCGACAACGCGTGCTCCCCGCGCGAGCGGGGATGATCCCTGAACGCCGCGTACCCGGTCGAGCCGTCGTCGGTGCTCCCCGCGCGAGCGGGGATGATCCTGTCTGTTCCCGAGCCGATACCACCAGCCGCTAGTGCTCCCCGCGCGAGCGGGGATGATCCGTCCAGGCGCACGGTGCAGCGCGCCGTCTCCAAGTGCTCCCCGCGCGAGCGGGGATGATCCCGACGCGTCCGCTGAATCCCCGCCTGCCCGTGTGTGCTCCCCGCGCGAGCGGGGATGATCCCTCGTGCCGGTCCAGGATCTCATCCATTGTTCTGTGCTCCCCGCGCGAGCGGGGATGATCCCGACATGCCGTCGATCGACCCGGACGCGATGGCGTGCTCCCCGCGCGAGCGGGGATGATCCCGCGGCGGCTGCCTGCTCGACGGTCATCTTCTCGTGCTCCCCGCGCGAGCGGGGATGATCCGCACCCTGGAATTCTGCCGCGTGAATAGCACGTGTGCTCCCCGCGCGAGCGGGGATGATCCCAGGCGTGCGGCGTGACGCTGGAGCAGGTGGCCGTGCTCCCCCGCGCGAGCGGGGATGATCCCCGTGACCTACGAACGCTACTGGCACGGCGGGGGTGCCCCCCGCGCGAGCGGGGATGATCCGGCCCGCGGCCACCTGACGACCGCGCAGGCCCGGTGCTCCCCGCGCGAGCGGGGATGATCCCGGCAAGACGAAGAAGATCCGACCCGAGCACACGTGCCCCCCGCGCGAGCGGGGATGATTGCCACCTCCAACGCGGTGGTGGTGTTCGAGACCCGTGCTCCGCGCGCGAGCGGGGATGATCCGGATGCGCCGTTCGGTTACGCCAGGATCGGCGAGTGCTCCCCGCGTGAGCGGGGATGATCCGCTGATCCCGTGGGACCGCTACTTCCGTCCGGAGTGCTCCCCGCGCGAGCGGGGATGATCCGCCGTCAGCGTCGAAGACCCAGAGCTCTTCGTGCGTGCTCCCCGCGCGAGCGGGGATGATCCTCCTCGGAGATCGATCGGATGCTGGCGATCGGGGTGCTCCCCGCGCGAGCGGGGATGATCCCCGGCCGGCAGCTCCAGCGCGCCGGTCTCGGTGGTGCTCCCCGCGCGAGCGGGGATGATCCTACCGCCCGTTTGTTGCGTCGTACCTGCCGTCCGTGCTCCCCGCGCGAGCGGGGATGATCCTTCGCCCCGGCGTCCGGTTGGAAGAGTCGCTTGGTGCTCCCCGCGCGAGCGGAGATGATCCTAGGCGGGGGTCCTTTCGGAATTAAATCCTTGAGTGCTCCCCGCGCGAGCGGGGATGATCCCGTCGCCCATGCCCTCGGCATGACGCTGGATGAGTGCTCCCCGCGCGAGCGGGGATGATCCGGGCGGGTGGGCTGGCAGCTCCGCGCGGTGCGTGTGCTCCCCGCGCGAGCGGGGATGATGGCCACGAGGCGCACGTGTACGCCATCGACGCGGTGTGCTCCCCGCGCGAGCGGGGATGATGGGACCATCACCATGAACGACTTCCAGTACGGAGTGTGCTCCCCGCGCGAGCGGGGATGATCCAGCGTCGCTCTTCTTCTTGCGTACCATGAACAAGTGCTCCCCGCGCGAGCGGGGACGATCCTCCCGATGAGCCGCGACACGGTCGTGTCCCGGAGTGCTCCCCGCGCGAGCGGGGAAGATCCGACCATGCCGCGCTCAGAAAGCGCGCGACCGCCCAGGGACCGGACTCGACCCGCCCAAGACTTGGGGAGGGCGACCCCAGCGCGGGGAGAAACGCGGCTGCGTCACCGGCAGAGAATACCGGACTAGACCACTGACGTCGGCCCCCACAGCTGCAGCGCGATGGGTTACGACGTTCAAGCTTCACGCGGTGCGCGTGATCGTGGCCGGAACCGGCCCCTTCGGCCACGACGTTCACGGCCGAAGCGCTCCCGCCTCTCCAGCCCGGCCCCGATGGCGCAGAAGAGCGGTGCGTGCAGCTCGTAGCTGCGGAAACATCACCGTCGGGCGGTTTCGCGAGTTCGCGTCCGCCTGAATAGGGGAATGCCGACGAAGTCAAATGATCTGCACAGCGGAGTCTTGACAGCGCACAGCGCCGACCATACCGTTCTAGACCAGTATTTCCCCGCAATCCCAGCCGCGTCGGATCGTCGGCGGTTGCCGATCCGGCTCCGCTGTGACAGAACGAGGTGAGCCCTGGTGTTCTCGATGTCCTCGATACGTCGCGGATCCGCAGTCGTCGTGGCCGGTCTGATGGCTACGACGCTCG
>Ga0079224_100001989_pt1 | contig 24359 bp, 22 predicted proteins | sample Stecom2015_FD_80414 | JGI IMG/M metagenome (GOLD analysis project Ga0079224, IMG submission 80414) | Agricultural soil microbial communities from Utah to study Nitrogen management - Steer compost 2015 | ecosystem: Environmental > Terrestrial > Soil > Agricultural land | place: USA: Utah... | reverse complement strand
GACCGCCGCGCGGCCCTCACGACCGGCTGGGTGCTCATGGGCCTGCTGGGCGTCACGATCCTCATCGGCCTCCTGCTGCAGGCGCCCTGCCTGAACGGGGGCTACGACCTGCCGCGCGCCGGGTTCCGCATGTGCCAGTCGCCCGTCGCCCTCGCGATGACGGGCGAGTCCCTGCCCGAGGCCAGCGGCCGCATCGCGTCCGGACTGTCCGGGTTCGCCCCGCTCACCTACTGGTTCGTCGTCCTCCTGTCCGGCGTGGGCGCCTCCGCCGCCGAGGCCATGGGCATCCTCCTCGTCATCAACACCCTCGCGCTCGCCGCCCTGGGCGCAGGCGTCATCGCACTGGCCCGCGCCCTGGGTTTCGACCGCCCCGGCCCGCGATCGCCCGGCCTGTCCTGGGTCGCCGTCGCGTTCGTGTCACCGGTCATCGTCTTCAGCATCGGCCAGTCGCTCGATCCCGTGGGCGTCGCGCTGGCGGTGTGGGCGTGCGCGCTGTTGGCGGGCGACCGGACGACCGGATCCCTGCTGGCCGTGGGCGCGCTGCTGGCCGCCGCGGTCTTCGCATCCCCGCTGGGCCTCATCGTCCTCGTGGGCGTCCTCGTGACGGCCGCCCGCGACCGGGGCCAGCTCGTCCTCGTCCTGGCCGGATCCGCGATCACCTTCGGGCTCCTCACCCTGGCCGACGGCCGGCTCACCTCCCGCCTGACCGTCTGGCTGAACGACCCGGTCGACCGCGGCTCGATCGCCTCGGTCCTGCTGGCGCAGGGGTGGGGCGATGAGCGGACTCTGGCGACCGGACTGCTGGTCGTGTGGACGATGGGAACCGTCGCGCTGGCCGCCGTGGCGGCCTCCGCGATGCTGTCGACCCCCACCGCCGAGGCCGTGCTCGGCTCCGACGATCAGGTCACCGACCGCATCGCGCTCCTGCGCCGCCTCGAGCGCGGGGACGAGCGGGTGCACATGCGCCAGATGGTCCTGGCCCTGACGGCCCTGCTGGGTGCCTCTGTGGTCCTGGCACCCGGGTCCTCGACGACCATGTCGCTGTGGCTGCTGCCCTTCGCCGCGCTCGCGGTGCGCCGACTGCCGGTCATGGGACTGTGGTTCGTTGCGGAGCTGGGCTTCGCGATCGCGGTGCCGCTGGCGGACGTCGCCGCGATCGACAGCTCCCTGGGCCTGGACTCGCCGTGGGTGGGGCTCCTGACCCTGCTGCGGTTCTTCGCGCTCGCGGTGGTCGTCGCCGTCGCCCTGGACGGGCTGCTGCGCTCCGGACGGAAGCGGGCGGAGGGACTCAGCCGCTCTGCGGCCGCCGCATCGTGACGATCTCGCCCAGGGTCGCCCACTCGTTGCGGCCCAGGCGCGCCATCGGATCCAGCCGGTCCGCCTGCGGCAGGGTGCGACCCCGCTCGGTCGTCAGCGTGTCCCTGTCGACCGCGACGCGGACCACGCGGCCCAGCACGAGGAACGCCTCGCCCACCGGGATGATGCTCTCCAGCACGCACTCGAGGACGGCGGGCGAGGCGGCCACGCGCGGCGGTGCCACGAGCGCGGAGGCCTCTTCCTCGAGGCCCGCGGCCTCGAACTCGCTCACCTCGGCCCCGTAGGGGGCGGACGTCTGGTTCGCGGCCTCGGCCTGGTCCCGGGAGACGAGCGAGACGGTGAACTCGCCCGTGGCCTCGGCGTTGGCGACGGTGTCCTTCCGCGTCGTCGACGAGAAGAGGACGATCGGCGGGTCCTCCGACGCCATCGTGAAGAACGAGTGCGGCGCGAGGTTCGTCACCCCCTGCGCATCGACCGTCCCCACCCACGCGATGGGCCGCGGGATGAGGATCGACTTCACGAGCAGGGTCGTCTCGCGGTCGCCCAGCGAGGTGGGATCGAACTCGGTGCGCTGCGACTGCGGGGATGCATCCATGCGCCCAGTCTGCCAGGGCCCGGGCCCGCGGCCGTCCCGTCCGCGCGGGCGACGGGTGCGGGACCGATGCGCTACACTTGCAAGGCTGTCCGGTGCGCCCCTGTGCGCGGAACCAACGGACAGCGCAACGCAAGTACCCTCCTGCCACGGATGGACCGTGGCCGCGAAGACCAGAGGAGGTGGGTGACACATGCGTAAGTACGAGCTCATGCTCATCCTCGATCCAGAGATGGACGAGCGCTCCGTGAGCACCACAGTCGAGAAGCTTCTCAAGGTTGTGCCGGCAGACGGCGGAACCATCGACAACGTGGATGTGTGGGGCCGTCGTCGGTTCGCCTACGAGATCAACAAGAAGTCCGAGGGCTTCTACGTGGTCATCGACCTGAGCGCGCAGCCCGCGACCGTCAAGGAACTCGACCGCCAGCTGGGACTCAACGAGTCCGTGCTGCGCTCGAAGATCCTGCGTCCCGACGCCGCGTGATCGCTTCCGCGATCTGATCCCACGGTGACGATCCGTCCAGGATCGTCGCCCCCATCCACTCGAGTCGCATCCACGCACTGCGCAGCAGAGGAGCCACCATGGCAGGCGAGACAGTCATCACCGTCGTCGGGAACATCACTGCCGACCCGGAGCTGAGGTTCACCGCGAACGGCGCAGCCGTCGCGAACTTCACCGTGGCCTCGACGCCGCGGACCTTCGACCGTCAGACCAGCGAATGGAAGGACGGGGAGACCCTCTTCCTGCGGTGCAGCGCCTGGCGCGAGATGGCGGAGAACGTCGCAGAGACCCTGTCTCGCGGCACCCGCGTCATCGCGCAGGGCCGCCTGCGCTCCCGCACCTTCGACACGAAGGAGGGCGAGCGTCGCACCGTGTTCGAGCTGGACGTCGACGAGGTCGGCCCCAGCCTGCGGTACGCGTCCGCGTCCGTGACGAAGAACGAGCGCGGCGGCGGCTATGGCGGCGGAGGAAACTTCGGCGGCCAGCAGCAGTCCGGCGGCGGATTCGGTGGAGGCGCCCAGGGCGGCGGCCAGCAGGGAGGCTACGGCGGAGGCCGGGCACCCCAGCAGGGCGGCGGCCAGCAGGGCGGTCAGTGGGGGGCCAACCCGCAGCAAGGCGGACGTCCTGCGCAGGAGGACCCGTGGGCATCGTCGAACCCGCAGGGCGGTGGCGGCTGGGGCAGCCCGGCCAACGACGAGCCGCCGTTCTGATCGACACCTCTCACACTCACCAAGGAGCACATCATGGCGAAGCCGGATCCCCGGAAGCCCATCAAGAAGAAGGCGAACCCGCTCAAGCGCGGCGAAGCCGCCACCATCACCTACAAGGACACCGCGACGCTGCGCAAGTTCATCTCGGACCGCGGCAAGATCCGCGCCCGCCGCGTCACCGGTGTCTCCGTGCAGGAGCAGCGCATCATCGCGAAGGCCGTCAAGAACGCCCGCGAGATGGCGCTCCTCCCGTACACCGCCACCACTCGCTGATAGGAGGAGAGAAGAATGGCAACCAGGAAGCTCATCCTCAATCAGGAAGTCGACCGTCTGGGCGCAGCCGGTGACGTCGTCGAGGTGAAGGCGGGCTACGCTCGCAACCTGCTCATCCCCCGCGGCTGGGCCACCCCGTGGACCCCGGGCGCGCAGAAGCAGATCGACGCGCTGCGCAAGGCTCGCCAGAGCCGCCAGATCGCGGACCGCGACGAGGCCATCGCCCTCAAGGGCAAGCTCGAGTCGACGACCGCGCGCATCGAGATGAAGGCCGGCAAGGGCGGACGCCTCTTCGGCGCCGTCACCCCGGCACTCGTCGCCGAGGCGCTGGCGACGGCCGTGGGCGGCGAGTTCGACCGCCGTCAGGTCGCGCTGGCCGGTCACGTGAAGACGGCCGGTGTCCACACCGCGACCGTGCGCGTGCACGACGAGATCACCGCGAACGCCAAGTTCGAGGTCATCGGCAAGGCCTGATCACAGGCACTGCTGCCGGGCTGAGCCCGCACAGACCGAGGCCCCGAGAACCAGAAATGGTTCTCGGGGCCTCGGTCTGTGTGCGGGTGGGGTCAGTGCGCTCCTCGAGGGACGGTCACCGTGCAGCGTTCACCGCATTCCGCGAGGGACGGGCTGTGTGTGGGGATATTCCCTCAGAAGAGGATCTCCGAGGCCACCGATTCCCGGCGCACGAGCTGGCGACCGTCACGGTACGAGGCGAGCACCGGCGCGTTGAAGCTGAGCGCCTCGTACCATGTGGGTGCGTCCAGGACGATGAAGCGGGCGGGACGGCCCACCCCGAACCCGTAGGACTCCTCATCCAGATGGAGGGTGCGGGCCGCGTTGTGGGTGATGAACCGGTAGCTGCGGTCGATCTGCTCCTTGCCCATCATCTGGGTGACGTGGAGGCCGTTGAAGACGACGTCGCGCAGGTTTCCGGTGCCCAGCGGGTTCCACGGGTCGACGATGTCGTCCTGCCCGAAGCTCACGTTGATGCCGGCTGCGGTCAGCTCCTCGACTCGCGTGACGCCGCGCCGCTTGGGGAACGTGTCCGCCCGGCCCTGCAGGTGCGTGTTGACGAGCGGGTTGGACACGAAGTTGATGCCGCTCATCGTGAGCAGCCGCAGGAGCTTCGTGAAGTAGGCGTTGTTGTACGAGTGGGTCGCCGTCGTGTGGCTGGCCGTCACCCGGTCCCGCAGCCCCATCTCCAGGGCGCGGGTGGCGAGGGTCTCGAGGCCGCGGGAGGCCTCGTCGTCGATCTCGTCGCAGTGCACGTCGACCAGGAGGCCGTGCTCCTCGGCCAGCTTGCACGCGAAGTTGAGCGAGTCGACGGAGTACTCGCGGGTGAACTCGAAGTGCGGGATCGCGCCGATGACGTCGACGCCCATGCCCGCGGCCCGGCGCATGAGTGCCTCTCCGTCTGGGAAGGACTGGATGCCCTCCTGCGGGAACGCGACGATCTGCAGGGTGATCGAGTCCTTGAGTTCCTCGCGCAGCTCGAGCATCGCGTGGAGCGCCGTGAGCTCCGGATCCGTCACGTCGACGTGGGTGCGGACGTACTGGATGCCGAAGCGCGCCTGCTGGCGCACGGCGCGGTGCACGCGCTCCTTCACGTCCTCGATCGTGAGCGAGGGCTTCCGCTCGCTCCACACCTCGATGCCCTCGAAGAGGGTGCCGGACTCGTTCCAGCGGGGCTCACCGGCGGTGAGGGCGGAATCCAGGTGGACGTGCGACTCGATGATGGGCGGCAGCGCGAGACGGCCCTCCCAGTCGACGACCTCCTCACCCGGCAGCGGCTCCAGAGTGTCCGCGATCGCGGTGAACACCCCGTCCTCGACGCGGATGTCGCTGGTGGTCTCCGCATCCTCGATGCGCAGGTTCTGATGGAGCATGGACTCAGGACTCCTTCACGGGGGTGTGGGTGCGGGCGCGGTGGATGAGGGCTCCGACGACGTAGAACACGACGGCGACGACCATCGCATTGATCGAGGCGATGCCCCAATCGATGAGCGCGCCGGCCAGCCCGCCGACCACGACACCCAGGACCGATCCCCACACGACGGTGCGGCTGGTGTCCGTGGGGCGCGAGTACGCGGCCCGGCGCCAGATGAAGTCGATGACGAGGATCGCGCCGATGGGCGGCAGCGAGACATTCAGGAAGCTGAGCCACCCGATGAAGTTGTCGTAGAGCCACAGCGCCGTGAGCGTCCCCAGGACGCCCGAGGCCAGCACGAGGGGCCGCTTGCGGATCTTCGTGATGTTCGCGAGACCCAGCCCGGTCGTGTAGAGCGCATTGTTGTTCGTCGTCCAGATGTTGGCGCCCAGAACGATGAGCGCGGGGATCATGAGTCCCTGCGCGATCATGACGTAGAAGATGTCGTCCTGGCCGCTGAACGCACCGCCCACCGCGCCGAAGCTGAACATGAGCGTGTTGCCCAGGAAGAACGCGACGACGGTCGTGATGACGGCGACGAGCGGCGTCTTCGCGAAGCGCGTGAAGTTGGGCGTCGCGGTGCCGCCGGACACGAACGAGCCGACGACCAGGCCGATCGCGACGGTGAGCGTCATCCCCGTCGACTGGCTGAAGATCGCCTCGAGGCCGCCGCCGTCGCGGGTCGCCGCCACCATCGAGTAGGTGCCCAGGATCGCGATGAGGGGGACGGACACGAAGCTGACGATCTCGATCGCCTGGATGCCGTAGTACGCCGAGGCCGTCATGAGACCGCCTGCGACGATGACGATGGGCCACGGGCCCACCCCCAGCAGCTCGCCCGTGGGGCGGGCGAACATCGCGACGCCCACGCCGAACCAGCCCATCTGCGTGAACGAGATGAGGGCGGACGGCAGGTACGAGCCGCGGGTGCCGAAGGCGCGCTGCGCCAGGAGGTCCAGGCCCTCGCCGGTCTTCGCCCCGATATAGCCCAGCGCGCCGGTGTAGGCGCCCAGGATGATGCCGCCGATCACCGCCGCCCAGATGAAGCCCGTGAGGTCCACCCCGTTGCCCAGGGTGGCGCCCACGCTCATCGAGGCGGAGAAGAACGTGAAGCCCAGCATGACGAAGCCCACTCGCCAGAAGCCGCGCCGCTGGGTCAGCGGCACGGCTTCGAACGAGAAGTCCTGGTCGACGGGAGCTGCGGGCGGCGCGGGCTGCTGCGGCCCGCCGGTGCGATCAGGAGTCTGAGACATGAGGATCAGGATATCTCCGCAGGTGGGCTTCCCGGATAGCTGACGCCGTCCAGCGCGCCCTCGACCATCCGCTCGAGGACGCCCACAAGAGCGTCGAGGCCCGTCACCATGTCCTCGTCGGACGTGAACTCCCGCTCGCAGTGGGACACCCCGTCCTCGGACGGGATGAACATCATGACCGACGGGGTCACGGTGTTCATCGCGACGGAGTCGTGGCCGGCCATCGTCTGCATGCGCCGGATGCCCTTCCCCTGATCCGCGGCGACCTTCTCCTGGAGCTCGACACCCTCGATCGGGTAGTACCGGTTGGGGCGGATGTCGAAGTCCTTCGCGACGACGCGCAGCGCCGTCTTCTGCTCGACCTCCCGGAACTGCTCGATCATCCAGTCGCGCGCATCCTTGACGATCTGCGGCTCGTTGGCCCGCAGATCGCCCACGAGGTGCACGCGCGAGTTCACGACGATGGGCGAGTTGGGCTCGACCGTCACCTGGCCCACGGAGGACACGAGGGTCTCCGCGGGGAACCGCTCGCAGACCTCCTGGAAGAGGAGGATGACGTGCGCGGCGCCCACGAGCGCGTCGTGCCGGTCGCCCATCGCAGTCGCGCCCGTGTGCGACTGCTCGCCCAGGACCTCGATGTCGAGCTTCTGCGTGTACCAGGAGGAGTCGACCGCACCCAGCGGTAGCCCCTCGCGCTCGAGGATCCGACCCTGCTCGATGTGGATCTCCGCGTAGCCCGCCACGCTGTCGACGGGCGGGACGCCCGGGTCATCATCGGAGCCCAGGTAGTCGATCGAGGTGAGCGCTTCGCGGACGCTCACTCCCGTGAGGTCGGTGACCTCGAGCATCTCCTCGCGGTCCATGAGCCCCGCGTAGACGGAGCTGCCCATGATGGACGGGGCGAACCGCCCGCCCTCCTCGTTGAACCAGTCGACGACGACGATGTCGTGGGTGGCCGTCACCTCGCCGTCGCGCACCTTCGCCTCGACCTGCTCGGCCGCGTGGAGGGCGGCGAGCACTCCGTAGGCGCCATCGAAGCGGCCGCCCTTGGGCTGCGAGTCCAGGTGCGACCCGGCCATGATGACGCGGGCATCCTCGCCCCCGTTCGCCGAGGCCAGGGGCACCCGGGCGAACAGGTTTCCGATCCCGTCCACGCCGGTCGTCCACCCGCGGTCGCGGGCGAAGGCGACGAACCAGTCGCGGGTCTGCTTGTCCTCGGGGGTCGCGGCCTGGCGCTCGACCCCGCCGGCATCCGTCGCGCCGATCTTTGCGACCTCATGGAAGGCCGTGAGGAACGCGTCCTCTGGTGTCTGTGACACGGTGCTGCTCCTTCTCTGTGCAGGGGTGAGGTCAGACCAGGTACTGGGACGTGCCGCGCTTGAGGAACTGCCCGTCGCCCTTGCTGCCCGTGTACTGGTCGTTCTCGACGATGACGCGGCCGCGGCTCAGCACCGTGTCGACCTTGCCGTCGATCTCGAAGCCCTCCCACGCGGAGTAGTCGATGTTCTGGTGGGCGGTGTCCGCGCTGATCTTTGTGTGGCCGCTGGGGTCGTAGACGACGATGTCGCCGTCCGCGCCCGGCTGGATGACGCCTTTGCGGCCATAGAGGCCGAACATGCGCGCCGGCGTCGTCGAGGTGATCTCCACGAACCGCTCCAGCGAGATCTTCCCGTCGACCACGCCCTGGTAGAGCAGATCCATGCGGTGCTCGACGGTGCCGAAGCCGTTCGGGATCTTCGAGAAGTCGTTCTTGCCCAGCTCCTTCTGCTCCTTCATGCAGAACGGGCAGTGGTCGGTCGACACCATCTGGAGCTCGTCCATGCGCAGGGACTTCCAGAGGAACTCCTGGTGGCCCTCGTGCTTGGAGCGCAGCGGCGGGGAGGCGACCCACTTCGCGCCCTCGAACTCGCCCCACTCCTCACTGTGCGCGGCCAGCTGATCCTCGAGGCTGAAGTAGAGGTACTGCGGGCAGGTCTCGCCGAACACATTGGCGCCGCGTCCACGGGCCTCCGCGATCTGCATCGCCGCCTGCTTAGCCGTGACGTGGACGAAGTAGAGGGGGCAGCCGGCGACGTCCGCGATCATGATCGCGCGGTGCGTGGCCTCCTCCTCCATCTGCCACGGTCGGGTGAGCCCGTGGTTGACGGGACCGGTCTCGCCGCGCTCCAGCGCCTGCTGGACCAGCACGTCGATGACGGAGCCGTTCTCCGCGTGCATCATCATGAGCGCGCCGTTGTCCGCGCCCTTCTGGAACGCCCGGAAGATCTGGCCGTCATCGGACAGGAAGACGCCCTTGTACGCCATGAAGAGCTTGAAGCTCGTGACGCCCTCGTTCACCAGCTCATCCATCGCGACGAGCGACTCCGGCTGGATGTCGGAGAGGATCTGGTGGAACCCGTAGTCGATCGCGCAATTGCCGGCGGCCTTCTCGTGCCACAGGTTGTACTGGTCCATGACCCGCTGCTCCGGGTACTGGGTGATGAAGTCGATGATCGTCGTCGTGCCGCCGTACGCGGCTGCGCGGGTGCCGGTCTCGAACGTGTCGGAGGCGAAGGAGCCGCCGAACGGCATCTCCATGTGGGTGTGCGCGTCGACGCCACCGGGCAGCACATACTTGCCGGTCGCGTCGATGACCCGGTCGACGGTGCGCGTGAGGTCCGAGCCCAGCAGCTGGGACCCCGGCGGCAGGACTGCGGCGATGGTCTCGCCGTCGACGAGCACATCGGCCTCGACCCTGCCGGTCGTGTTGACGACGGTTCCGCCTGTGATGAGTGTCGTGGTCATCGTGGTCCTCCTGTGTCGGTGTGTGCTGTGCGGGTCTCGATCGGGTGTTCTGTCAGAGGTGGTCGGTCAGCGGGTGGTGGCCGGGGCCTCGGCGTTGGGAGCCGGGTGCTCCTGCCCGTCCGGGACGATCCGGACGGTGCGGCCCGTGTGCAGCAGCCAGTAGGCGAGACCGCCCACGAGGATGCCCGCGGGCCACGCGAAGGGGACCGCGTCCGCCCAGGCGGGGACGAAGGTGAGCAGCAGCGCCACGAATCCGCCGATCGCCAGGGCCGCGATCGCTCGCGGGTTGTAGCCGCCGCGGTAGAAGTAGAGGCCGTCGGGACGGTCGGTGAAGAGGGACTCCGTGTCCAGGTGCTTGCGGCGCAGCAGGTAGTAGTCGACCGTGATGATGCCGAACAGGGGTCCCATGAAGGCACCGATCCCGCCGATCAGCTGGTTGACGATGACGGGGCTGGAGAATAGGTTCCACGGGGTCACGACGACGGCGAGGACGGCGACCAGGGTGCCGGCGCGGCGGAACGTGAAGAGCCCCGGGCGGATGTTGATGAGGTCGTAGACGGGGGCCACGAAGTTGCAGATGATGTTGACCCCGGCCGTCGCGATCGCGACCGCGATGATCGTGACCAGCAGGACCGTCACGTTGTCGATGTCCGCGACGAGGTGCACGAGGTCGTGGGTCGCGTCGCCGTAGACCTCGGCAGCAGCCAGCGCGATGACGACGGAGACGATCCCGAAGAGGGAGGCGTTGATGAGCAGGCCCAGCGCGTTGCCGCGGCGCACCGACGACTCCGAGGGCGCGTTGCGGGTGAAGTCCGCGAAGTTGAGTGACGGGCCGGCCATGTACGCGGCGACGATGAAGGCCGCGGACGCGATGCCCAGGACCTGGCGGGCGCCGGAGGGGACCTCGGCCGTCGTGACGGCGGAGAGGTCGATCGTCCAGCCCGCGCGGTAGAGCATCCACACCGCCAGCGCCAGGACGGCGACCCAGATGGTGGGGCCGGCGAAATCGGTGAGCCGGCGGACCGTCTCGAGGCCGGACAGCAGCACGGCCCACTGGAGGGCGGACAGGAGCAGGAAGCAGATCCAGCCCAGGCCGGACAGGCCCAGGAACGTGCCCTCGGCCAGACCGGCCGTGCCCGGCGCGATCTTCATGACGAGGATCATGACGGCTGCCGACGCCAGGTAGGTCTGGATGCCGTACCAGAACACCGCGACGATCGCCCGCAGAATGGCGGGGATATTCGCGCCGAAGACGCCGAAGGCGGCGCGGGCGAAGACGGGGAACGGGACCTTCTCGCGCTGGCCCGCGACACCCGTGAGGTTGTTGGCCCAGTACAGGATGATCGCGCCCGCGATGAACGCGATGATCGCCTGCCAGCCGTTGAGGCCGAACGCGAAGAGGCCGATCGCCATCGTGTACCCGGCCATCGAGTGCCAGCCGGCCATCCACCAGTTGAAGAGGTTGAGCGTCTTCCACGTGTTCGTCGCGGACTCGGGCGCGAGCTCCGGGTTGTACAGGGTGGCGGAGCGATCGAGCGTCTGGGACATCGGTGGCCTCTTTCGGATGCGTGGCCGACCTCGGCGGCGGAGCGACCCGGGGATGCTGCGGTGCATCGGCGGGCCCGTGAGCGTCTCCGCGGTGCCGGGGGACGGTCGGAGTCACTCACATCGTGTCGCCGGTCACAGGGGGTGTCTAGCGGAGAGTTGTGGTCAGGCTCACAACCTGAATCGATGAGCCCCCGCGGATACCGCGCAGTCGTCGCGCAGATCAGGCGTCAGGTGAGGCACCTGCGGCGGCGTCAGCGCGCGCCTTCGTGGAGGCGGCTCCCGCGCTCGCCTTCCGGGACGCGGCGTCAGCGGTCGCCCCCTCAGGTGTGTCCTCGTCGTCCGGCAGGTAGTGGTCGATGCACGCGCGGACGAAGGCCTTCGCCCGCACGGTCAGCCGCGTGTTCTCCAGCCAGACGGCCACGACCTCGATGTGGGGAAGCTCGTCGGCCAGGTCGAGGGCGACCAGCTGCGCTCCCGAATAGGTCGCGGAGATCGGATTCTGATTCAGCAGCGCGTACCCGTGGCCCATCGCGGCGAACGAGCGGACGGTCTCGTAGTCGTTGAAGCTGTAGCGGACGTGCGGGGCGACGCCCACGAGGCGGAAGAGCTGGTCGTAGTAGTCGCGCGAGAACGGGAAGTCGAGCTGGATGAACGGCTCGTCCGCGAACTCCGCCAGGTGCACGGAGTCGCGATCGGCCAGCGGGTGCTCGCTCGAGACGAACACGTGCGGCCGGACCGTCTCGATGACCCGGGTCGCGAAGCCGGGGCCCAGGCCGTGGGCGTACATGAGCGCGATCTCGCACTGGCCGTCGACCAGCGCGGCTCGGACCTCCTCGAGGTTGCCGGCGATGAGGTCGACGTCGACGCCCGGGTGCTGCTCCTCGAACGTCGTGAGCACGCGGGGGAAGCGGAACGGGGCGATGGGCGCGTACACACCCACGCTCAGGCGGCCGGTCAGCGTGCCGCCCAGCAGCGCACCGTGCTCGCCCAGGGCCTCCGCCCCGGCGAGGAACGTGCGGGTGCGGGCCGCGAACCGCCGGCCGGCCGGCGACAGGGTCACGCTGCGGTTCCGGTGGCGGATGAACAGCTGCACGTGCAGGCTGCGCTCCAGCTGTGCGATCGCGGTCGAGACCGCGGACTGCGAGACGTGGAGCTCTTCGGCCGCGATCCGCATGCTCTCGTGCTTGGCGACCTCGTTGAAGTAGCGGAGCTGATTGAGCGTGAACGGGAACTCCATGGGCCGATTCTTCCATGATCCGGATCACAGGATGTGACCGGCCCCACGGGTGCACGGACGACTGCGGGTGTCCGCACGCCGCAGCGCGCACCCCTTCTCCTGTCCGCCGGCATCGCGTAGGATCCCAGTCCTGTGGGACCTCCTGTCCCCGGATTCCCCGCCCGGACCGGGCGGTGTGCGGCAGTCTTCGCCGTCGGATGAGCAGTCGCGCGCTTCGCGACGCCACCCCAGCACCGATGTGTCGATGAGGACTCATGCGAACTCTCCGCTCTGCGCGTCGTCGCGCGGCAGCCCCCGTCACTGCGCTCGCCCCCGTCATGGCAGCGACCCTCCTCCTGTCCGCGTGCGCGACCGGATCAGCCGCGACCGAGGGCGATCCGCCCGACGCGACCACGGCCTCGGGCGAGGCCGTGGGCTACCCCGTTACGCTCGACAACTGCGGCACCGAGGTCACGTTCGAGGCGCCGCCGCAGCGGATCCTCACCGTCAAGTCGACGACGACGGAGCTCATGCTGTCCCTGGGGATGGGCGACCGGATGGTGGGCACCGCCTTCAGCGACGGCCCCCTGCCCGAGGACCTCGCGCAGGAGGGCGCGGACGTCCCGGAGATCTCCGATGCGGTCCCGTCGCAGGAGGTCGTGCTGGGCCTCGAGCCGGACCTCGTCTTCGCCGGCTGGGAGTCCGTGTTCGCCGCCGATGGCGCCGGTGAGCGGGACTCGTTCGCGGACTTCGGCGTGCACACCTACGTCGCCCCGTCCGCTTGTCAGGGCGAGGGGTACAAGCCGGACTCGCTCACCTTCGACGACGTGTTCGACGACATCGAGGAGGCCGGGCGCATCGTCGATGCGAACGACGCCGCCGAGGCCCTGGTCGCCTCCCAGCGCGAGATCCTCGATGGCGTGGATCCGGTCGAGGGGTCGCCGTCGGTGCTCTGGTACTCCTCGGGGACGGACACCCCGTACGTGGGGGCCGGCAGCGGCGCGCCCGCGATGATGATGGAGCAGCTGGGGATGGAGAATATCGCCGCGGACGTCGACGACACGTGGACGAGCCTGGGCTGGGAGACCATCGTCGAGCGCGATCCGGAGGTCATCATCCTCGTCGACGCGGAGTGGAACACCGCGGACGACAAGATCGACCGCCTCGAGTCGAATCCCGCCACCGCGGGCATCCTGGCGGTCCGGTCCGGCTCCTACCTGCGCATCCCCTTCGCCGCGAGTGAGGCCGGGGTGCGCAATGCGCAGGCGGTCGCCGACCTCGCCGAGCAGTACGAGGCGCTGGGCTCATGACGACGACCGGGCACGAGACCGGCCTTGCCCCGCTTCGCACGGGCGGGGACGGGACAGGTGTGTCCGGTCCGGAGGTCCGCGGGCGCGGTCCGGAGGCTCGCACGGCTCGCGCGGCGACCGGCGGCCTCGGGGCTGGGACTGGGGGCGGCCTCGGGTCCGGTGCAGATGACGGTCGGCCGCACGCACCCGATCGCGTGCGGCCGGGAGTGCGGGTCGGTCGCGCGCTGGGACTGGGCCTCGTGCTCGTCGCGGTGCTCGCGGCCTCGGTCTGTGTCGCCGTGACCCTGGGGCCGGCAAGCATCACGGTCGCAGACGTCCTCGCGAGCGTCGGGGCGCGGCTGGGTGCCAGCGCGTCCGGACTCAGCCCGATGGAGGACGGCATCATCTGGAACCTGCGGATGCCGCGGGTGCTCACCGCCGCCGCGGTCGGTGCGGGACTCGCGCTGTGCGGCGCGGTCATGCAGGCGACGACCCGGAACCCGCTGTCCGACCCGTACCTGCTGGGGCTGTCCTCCGGTGCGTCGGTGGGCGCGGTCGTCGCGCTGCTGGTGGGTGCCCAGTTCCTGCTGCCGGCGGCCGCATTCATCGGGGCGATGGCGGCGCTGCTCGCGACGCTGGGCCTCGCCCAGCTGGCCGGCGGGCTCACCCCCGCGCGGACGATCCTGGCCGGTGTCGCGGTGTCGTCATTGGCCGGGGCGCTCACCAGCCTGCTCATCTTCTGGAACGCGCAGGGGGACTCGTACCGCAACATCCTCAGCTGGCTCATGGGCTCGCTGAGCGGCGCCGACTGGCGCGACGGCATCCTGGGAACCGTCGCCGTCCTCGTCATCGGGGTGCCGCTCATCGCGTCCGCGCGCCTCCTGGACGCGTTCGCCTTCGGTGACGACGCGGCCGTGTCGCTGGGAGTCCGGGTCGAGCGGGTCCGTTGGCTCATGCTCGCGGCGACCGCGGTGCTCACGGGCATCCTCGTGTCGATGAGCGGGGCGATCGGGTTCGTGGGGCTCGTCGTCCCGCACGCCGTGCGCCTCATCGTGGGCCCCGGCTACCGCGCGGTCCTGCCCGTGTCCGCGCTGGGCGGAGCGGTCCTGCTGCTGTGGGCGGACACGCTGGCCCGCACCGCCTTCGACCCGCGCGAGCTGCCCGTCGGCATCGTCACCGCGGTCCTGGGCGCACCCGTCTTCGCGCTCCTGCTGGCCCGCCGGAAGGGAGGTGCGGCATGAGCCTCGTGCTCGAGGGCGTGTCCGTCGACCTGGGCGGCACGCGGATCGTCGACGGGGTCTCCGCCGCGCTGCCGCGCGGGACCGTCACCGGCATTATCGGCCCCAACGGCGCGGGGAAGTCGACGCTCCTGCGGGCGCTCGCCGGCCTCGTGCCCGTGAGTGCCGGCGCGATCGGCTGGGAGGACACGGACCTGCTGCGCCTGTCCGTCCGCCAGCGGGCCCGGCTGCTGGCCCTCATCGAGCAGAGCGCACACACCTCCGAGCCCCTGACCGTGCGCGAGGTCGTGGAACTGGGCCGGATGCCCCACCAGCGGGCGCTGCGCTTCGGCGGTGCGAGCGCCGAGGACGCCGCCCGGGTCGAGGACGCGATGTCGACGGCCGGGTGCCTCGACCTGGCCGAGCGCCGCTACACGACGCTGTCCGGCGGGCAGCAGCAGCGGGTCGGGCTGGCGCGCGCGCTCGCCCAGGAGCCGCAGCTCCTCCTGCTGGACGAGCCCACGAACCACCTGGATCCCCACGCGCAGCTGCGGACCCTGCGACTCATGAGACGGCTGGCGAATGATGGCCTCACGCTCATCGCGGCGCTCCACGACCTCACGCACGCGGCGGCCGTCTGCGACACGGTCCTCGTCCTGCGCGACGGGCGGCTGCACGCGGCGGGCGATCCCGATTCCGTGCTGACCCCGGACACGATCCGGGAGGTCTACGGGGTCGAGGCGGACGTCCTGCGCCACCCGCGCAGCCTCGCGCCGGTGTTCGCGCTGAGCCTTCCGGAAGAGGCGTGGACTGCGGGTCCGGCAGCGGACAGCGTGGCTGCAGACGGCCTCGGCGGCGGTGCCGCAGGCATCCCGCGGGAGCCTCAGGACAGCCGGAGCGCGGGCAGCACCTCCTCGCCGAACGCGGTGATGGAGCTGCGCGGGTCGGCGGCGACGTGATGCAGGTAGATGCGGTCGAAGCCCATGTCCAGGTGCGCCTGGATGTACGCGCGGTGGGCGTCGAGGTCCGAGGAGATGTGCACGTGGCCGGCGAAGTCCTCCGCCCGCACGGTGCGGGCCAGCTGCCGGAAGTCGTACGGCGAGCGGATGTCGGACTTGCGGAACGGCATCGCTCCGTTGGGCCACAGGGCCAGCGCCTGCTCGGTCGCCTCCTGCCCAGTGGACGCCCACGAGACGTCCAGCTGGATCGCGCGGGTGAGGGAGGCGGGGTCGCGGCCGGCCTCGCGGGCGCCCTCGTCGAACCGGGCCAGCAGCTGGGGCACGCGGTCGCCGGGCGCGCCCACCGTGATGATGCCGTCCGCGTGGCGGCCCACCCGCCGGGCCGCGACCGGGCCCGAGGCCGCGACGAGGATGGGCGGCGCGACCTCCGGCATCGTCCACAGCCGGGTCGACTCCATCGTGAAGTGGGTGCCCGCGTAGCGGACATCGCGGTGCTGCAGCGAGCCCGCGAAGAGGCGCTGGATGAGGTCGACGGCCTCGAACATGCGGTCGATCCGCTCCGGGGCCTCGGGCCAGTACTGGGCGACGACGTGCTCGTTGAGGGCCTCGCCGGAGCCGATCCCCAGCCAGTGCCGGCCCGGGAACAGCGCGGCCGTCGTCGCCGAGGCCTGGGCCACCACCGCGGGATGCCACCGGAAGCTGGGTGTCGTCACACCCGGGCCCAGGTCTCCCGTCGTGTGCTCGCCGATCGCTGCGAGGACGCTCCAGACGAAGGGGGCCTGCCCCTGCTCCGGGGTCCACGGCTGGAAGTGGTCGGCGGCCATGACGCCGGAGAAGCCGTGGCTCTCCGCGTGGACGGCCAGATCGACCGCGTCCCGGGGCGGCAGGTGCTCGAGGCGCAGCGACAGACCGATCGACGCCATGGGGACCCCCTGGTGGTGCGGCGGGGTGCCGCGAGGCGCGGACACCCAGGTGTGACCCAGCAGGCCCGGATCCCGAGGAGGCACCCATGACCCTGCAGATCTTCGCTCTCGATGGTATCGGTGAGGTGCGGCCCGGCGACGATCTGGCCGCGCTCACCGTCGCGGCGGCGGACGGGAGGCTGCGCGACGGCGACATCCTGGCGGTCACCTCGAAGATCGTGTCGAAGGCGGAGGACCGCTTCGTGCAGGCGGACGACCGCGAGCAGGCGATCACGGACGAGACGGTCCGCCTCGTCGCCAGCCGGGAGACGCCGGGCGGCACCGTCCGGATCGTCCAGAACCGGCTGGGGATCATCGCGGCCGCAGCGGGCGTCGACAGCAGCAGCGTGCCCGTGGGCACCGTGCTGCTCCTGCCGGAGGACCCCGACCGCTCCGCCCGGATCCTTGTCGATGCGATCCGGGAGCGGCTGGGCATCCGCGTGGGCGTCATCGTGACGGACACGCTGGGTCGCGCGTGGCGGGTGGGGCAGACCGACGCCGCGATCGGGATCGCGGGCATGGACGCGGTCGAGGACCTGCGCGGCACCCGCGACGAGTACGGGCAGGAGATGAGCGTGACGATCACGGCGACCGCGGACGCGATCGCCGGGGCCGCCGACCTCGTCAAGGGGAAGGCTCAGGGCCTCCCGATCGCCGTGATCCGGGGGCTGGGTCACCTGGTCCACGACGAGCCCCGACCCGTCAGCGCGGCGGATCTGCTGCGTCCGCACGCGGAGGACATGTTCCACACGGGAGCCGCGGAATCGTGGGCGGCGGGGCGTGCGGAAGGCTGGTCCGTGGGGCGTGCGGAGGGCTACGACGAGGGCTACGCCGCGGCCCTGCGTGAGCACGGGATCGAGCCATGACGCGTGTGCGGGGTGGGGAGCCGGACACCGGGGCCGGCTGGGACGTCATCATCCCGATCAAGCGCCTCGACACCGCGAAGTCCCGCCTCGCAGGCGGGGGCGGCGGAGCAGCCGGTCTCGCGGGCGTGGATGACGCGGGTGTGGGACGTGAGGGCACGGGCCTCGCGGGGGTCGACGATGCCCTGCGGCAGCGGCTCGCCCTGTCGTTCGCGACGGATGCGTGCGCCGCCGCGCTCGCCGTTCCCGCGGTCCGTCGCGTGCTCGTCGTGACGGAGGATCCCGTCGTCGCGGCGCAGCTGTCGGAGCGGGGCGCGCAGATCGTCGGCGAGACGCGCGGACCGGGCCTCAACCCCGCGATCGAGGCCGGACTGGACGCGCTCGAGGCCACCGGGGGCCTCCACCGCGTCGCGATCATGACCGGTGACCTCCCTGCGGTGTCGGCAGACGAGATCGGTGCGGCGCTCGCCGCCGCGACCGGTCACCGACTGGGAGTCCTCGCGGACGCGGACGGGACCGGAACGGTCCTCCTCACCGCTGACGGTGCGGCGGCTGAGGTGGCGAGCCACGAAGAGCCAGCGCGGCACAGCGCAGTAACAGAGGCCGGCGCGGCGACAGAGCCGGGAACGACAGCCTCGGCGGTCCGCCCCGTTCCCCGGTTCGGGCCCGGATCGTTCGAGCGGCACCGGCAGGCCGGCCACATCCCGCTGCCGGGCGATCTGCCCGGGCTGCGACGCGACGTCGACACGCCGGCCGACCTGGCCCAGGTGCGCAGGCTGGGCCTGGGCGCCGTCTCGCGGCAGACGGCGGAGACCCTCGTCGAGTCGTGAGCCGGCCGAGCCGGGAGGTCGCGAGCCCCGGCGCAGGTGCTGCGGCCTCGGCGTCGGCGTGCGGCGTTCACTGTCAGTGTGCGACCCCAGCCCTCACCGCCCCGTGCGCCCGGCCAGGTCCAGTGCCGCCTGCGCCATGTCCGCGGTGAGGTCGTCGGATCCCATGAGCAGCGGCACCGCGGCGGCCACGATGCCGGCGTCCTCGAGGCCGGGGACGGCCTCGGCGTCCTGCTCATCCACGAGCCAGCCGTCCAGCATTCCGCCGGAGGCGCGGGCCCCGTAGTGGCGGGCGACGCCGGCGGCGGAGACCTCGGCGCCCACCGCCCGCAGGCACTGCGCGGCCATCCCCAGGACCGGCGCATCGCCCAGGATCGGTGACAGCCCGATGACCGGCGCGGATGCCCCGCGCAGCGCGTCCGCGATCCCCGGGATCCGGAGAATCGCGCCGACCGAGACGATCGGGTTCGACGGCGCCAGGAGGATCACGTCCGCGTCGCGGATCGCCTCGAGGGCGCCGGGCGCGGGGACGGCCTCGGCTGCGCCGGGGTGCACGAACTCCCGCGCGGGCAGGGCCGCCCGGTGGCGCACCCACCACTCCTCGAAGTGCAGCGTGCGGTCCTCGTCGACGCGGACGCGGGTCTCGACCTCGTGCTCGGTGGCCGGCAGCAGGGTCGCGCCCAGGTCCCAGCGGGCGGACAGCCGCCGGGTGACCTCCGTGAGTCCCAGTCCCGACCGCAGCAGCTGGGTCCGCGCGATGTGGGTGCCCAGGTCCAGGTCGCCCAGGGTGAACCAGTCGGCGCCCACCCCGTAGGCGATGAGCTCCGCGCTCACGCGCTCCGTCTCGCCGGCCCGCCCCCACCCGCGGTCGCGGTCGTTCACCCCGGCCAGCCCGTACATCATCGAGTCGAGGTCCGGGCACACCCGCAGCCCGTTGAGCCACATGTCGTCACCGGTGTTGACGATGCAGGTGATCGATGTCGCCGAGGCCGGGTCCGAGGCCGCGGTGCGGCTGGTGGCCGGGGCTGGGTCCGGGACCGAGGCCGGGGCCGGGTCGGTGACCTCGGTGCGGTCGGTGCCCGGGGCCTCGGGTGCGGTGGGATCCGAGGCCTCCGCCGACCGGCGGATCAGGTGCCGGACGCCCTGCGCGAAACGGGAGCCTCCCACGCCGCCGGACAGCATCGTGATCCGGGCGGGCAGAGCGGACGAGGGCTGCACGGAACCTCCTGCGGGGCCCGCGCCGGGCGGGCTCATCGATTTCAGTGGTGAGTCTGGCCAGAACTGGATGTTAGACACGTCACAGTCCCCGGGCGACCATTGAAGCACGCCACCAGCACCGCAGGGACGAGGCGGTCCCGCCGCGCCCGTCCTCCGGGTGTCGGGCAGCGCGGCTGGCAGGAGCACGAAGACGTCCCTGACCCCCCCGAGGAGGAACCCATGGTTCGCGTCGCAGTCACTCAGACCACCTGGACCGGCGACAAGGAGTCGATGCTCGACAGGCACGAGCAGTTCATGCACGACGCCGCAGCGCAGGGCGCCCAGGCGATCAGCTTCCAGGAGCTGTTCTACGGCCCCTACTTCGGCATCACGCAGGACCGGAAGTACTACGCGTTCGCAGAGCCGGTCGACGGCCCCATCGTGCAGCGCTTCTCCGCGCTCGCCAAGGAACTGGGCCTCGTGACGATCCTCCCGATCTACGAGGAGCAGATGCCGGGCGTCTACTACAACACCGCCGTCGTCGTCGACGCGGACGGCACGAACCGCGGCATCTACCGGAAGAACCACATCCCGCACGTGGAGAACTTCTGGGAGAAGTACTACTTCCGTCCCGGCAACCTGGGCTGGCCCGCGTTCGACACCGCGATCGGCCGGGTGGGCGTGTCCATCTGCTACGACCGGCACTTCCCCGAGGGCTGGCGGATGCTGGGTCTGGCTGGTGCGGAGATCGTCTTCAACCCCAACGCCTCGAAGCCCGGCCTGTCGAACCGCCTGTGGGAGCTCGAGCAGACCGCGGCCGCCGGCGCCAACCAGTACTTCGTCGCCGTGTCGAACCGCGTGGGCCGTGAGGACAATGAGTACGGCGACGAGGCCGTGAAGTTCTACGGCAGCTCGTACTTCGCGGACCCCATGGGCAACTACGTGGGGGACACCGCCTCGTCGGAGAACGAGGAGATCCTCATCCGCGACCTGGACCTGAGCCTCGTGCGCCAGGCGCGCGACAACTTCCAGTTCTACCGCGACCGCCGCCCCGACACGTACGACTCGATCACCGCTCCCTGACCCGCGTCCGCGTCCCCGCGGGGACGCACGCACCCGGCCACACCCGGTCACCCGTCATCGCCATCCCCCGATCCGAAGGAGACCCGCAATGGATTTCGGCGTCGTCATCCAGGCCAACCCGCCCGCAGCCCGCACGATCTCGCTGGCGAAGAAGGCGGAGGAGCACAAGTTCTCGCACTTCTGGACCTATGACTCGCACATCCTGTGGCACGAGCCGTACGTCCTCTACTCGCTGATCCTCGACGCGACGAATCGCATCAAGGTCGGCCCCATGGTCACGAACCCCGCGACCCGCGACCTCACCGTCACGGCGTCCCTGTACGCGACCCTGAACGACCACTTCGGCAACCGCACCGTGTGCGGGATCGGTCGTGGTGACTCCGCGCTGCGCGTCATGAACAAGAAGCCCACGACGCTCAAGGAGTTCCGCGAGGCGATCGGCATCATCCAGAACCTGGCGAACTCGCGGTCGGTCGAGCTCAACGGCTCGGAGATCCGCTTCCCCTGGTCGCACGGCTCCGAGCTGGACGTGTACGTCGCGGCGTACGGGCCCAAGGCGCTCGCGATCGCCGGCGAGACCGGCGACGGCTTCATCCTGCAGTGCGGCGATGTCGAGATCGCGGAGTGGATGATCAAGACCGTGCGCGAGGCCGCCGCGGGCGTGGGCCGAAACCCGGATGACGTGAAGTTCTGCGTCGCCGCCCCGTTCTACGTCACGGACGGCACGGAGGAGAACAAGAAGCACGCGATCGACCAGTGCCGCTGGTTCGGCGGCATGGTGGGCAACCACGTCGCGGACATCGTCACGCGCTACGGCGGGGACGGCACGGTGCCCCGGGCGCTGACCGACTACATCGAGGGCCGCCAGGGCTACGACTACAACGACCACGGACGGTCGGACAACAACCACGTCGATTTCGTCCCGGACGAGATCGTCGAGCGCTTCTGCATCATCGGCACCGCCGAGGAGCATGCGAAGAAGCTGGAGCAGTACAAGGAGCTGGGTGTCACGCAGTTCGCGGGATACCTGGACCACGACAACAAGGAGGAGACGCTGCGCGTGTACGGGGAGACGCTCATCCCCGCGTTCACGGAGCGCCTGCAGGCGAAATCCTGAGCGGAGCCGGCCGGCTCCCCGCCGGCGGCACCTGACACGGCCCGATGGTGTGCCGGACGAGGAGTGAGTCATGTCAGCATTCGGATGGAAACTACACGGTGATGGGAAGAACATCGCCCCCGGTGGCGCGGTCGCCCCCGGTGAACGGCTGAGTTGGCCGAGGACGGCGGGGCTGGGCGCCCAGCACGTCGTCGCGATGTTTGGGGCGACGTTCGTCTTCCCCATCGTCATGGGCCTCAACCCCCAGTTGGCCATCATGATGAGCGGATTCGCGACGATCATCTTCCTGCTCATCGTGAACGGGAAGGTGCCCAGCTACCTGGGCACCTCCGCCGCGTTCGTGGGCGGCGTCGCCGCGGTGACCGCGCAGGGCGGCACCCCGCAGCAGGTGACCGGCGCCATCCTGGTCGCCGGCGTCGTGCTCGCACTCGTGGGCGTCCTCATCCACTCCCTGGGTGCGGGCATCCTCGTGAAGGTGCTGCCGCCGGTCGTGACGGGTGCGGTCGTGCTGCTCATCGGTTTCAACCTCGCTCCCGTGGTCGCCGGCGTGTACTGGCCGCAGGACCAGTGGATCGCCGTCATCGTCATGGTGGTCATCATCGTCATGTCGGTGGCCCTGCGGGGCTTCCTGGGACGGATCGCGATCCTCCTGGGGCTGGCCTTCGGCTATGTGCTGTCCTGGGTCTTCGACAGCGTCTTCGGGCAGATCACCTCGTACAACGCGGCGACGGACGCGGTGGACACGCACTTCCGCGTCGACTGGTCGGGCGTCATGACCGCCCCGTGGGTGGGCTTCCCGCCGGCCACGGACACCGCGGCCGGTGTCGTGGGTTGGCACCTGCCGGAGTTCAACGCCGCGTTCATCATCCTCATGCTCCCCGCCGTCATCGCGCTGGTGGCGGAGAACGTGGGTCACGTGAAGGCGGTCGAGGAGATGACCGGCGACCGTCTCGATCCCTACATGGGTCGTGCGGTCGCGGCCGACGGCATCGCGACGGTCGTGGCGACGAGCATCGGCGGTTCGCCCACGACGACGTACGCGGAGAACATCGGCGTCATGGCGCAGACCCGCGTCTACTCCACCGCGGCTTACTACATCGCGGGCATCGTGGCGATCATCTTCGGCTTCTCGCCCAAGTTCGGCGCGATCATCTCTGCGACCCCCGGTGGCGTGCTGGCGGGCATCACAGTCGTCCTCTACGGCATGATCGGCCTCCTGGGCGCGAAGATCTGGAGCGAGAACAGGGTCGACTTCTCGAAGCCCATCAACATCGTCCCGATCTCCGCGGGCATCATCATCGCGATCGGCGATGTGAGCCTCGTCGTGTCGGAGACCTTCACGCTGTCGGGCATCGCGTTCGGCACGATCGTCGTGCTCGTCATGTACCACGTGTGCCGGTTCTTCGCGCCGGCCGAGGACGTGGCCGAGGACTCCGTGGGCGGCACGACGATCTCTGTGGGCGGCACGGGCAGTCAAAGCCTCGAAGCGCTGCGGCTGCGGGAGAACTACGGCCTGTACGGCCACCGCATCCTGGGCCGTACGCAGGACGGTGCGCTCATCGTCGAGGAGACCCCGCGCATGCAGCCGGAGGGTCCCGCGGACGACGGTGGCCGAGCCGCCTTCGACGTCCACGCGAGCCTGGGCGAGAAGGACTGACGGCCGAGGACTGACAGCAGCGGAGTGAGCGTCGTCGACGAACGAGATCGTCGACGACTGCGGGCGACGACAGCCCAAGTAGACAGCAGAGCAGGGTCCATGCGCAGCGGGCCCACCACCACGACGTCCAGAGCAGACGTTGGATGCAGGAGGCGAGATGACAGAGGCGAGCGGCACCACGGTGCGGACGGTCGCGATCCTGGGCGGCACGGGGAACCTGGGCCGGGGCATGGCCGTGCGGCTGGCGAAGGCCGGTCACCGGGTCGTGATCGGGTCGCGGGACGCGGACCGGGCAGCGGCCTCGGCGACGGAGGTGGCCCGGCTGACCGGGTCCGAGGCCGTCACGGGAGCGGACAACGGTGATGCCGCGGACGGCGCGGACGTCGTCCTCGTCGCTGTGCCGTTCGCCAACCAGGCGAAGACGCTGGGGTCGGTGAAGGACCGGCTGCGGGAGGGACAGATCGTCCTCGACGCGTGCGTGCCGCTGGGACCGGCGATCGGCGGGCGGCCCACGCAGCTGGTGGGCGTGTGGCACGGGTCCGCAGCGCAGCAGGCGGCCGCACTGGTGCCCGACGGTGTCGCGGTCGTGTCCGGCCTGCACACGCTCAGCGCGGACGACCTCGCGGATCCGGACCTGCCGCTGTCGCAGGACACGCTCATCTGCGGTGACCGGAAGGCGGACAAGGCCGCGGTGACGGAGCTGCTGAGCTCGATCGAGGGGCTGCGGGTCGTCGACGCCGGCCGGCTGGAGATGAGCCGGATGGTCGAGGGCCTCACCCCCATCCTCATCGGCATCAACATCCGCAACAAGGTCCACTCGGGCTTCCGGATCACCGGCCTCGATTGAGTGGGGGCAGCCTCGACTGTGCGGGGCCGCCCGCGCGGTAGCGTGGTGCTGTGAGCATCGAACCATCCGCCGCTGGACCGCAGGAGAAGCCGTCGCAGGCATCGCCTTCCCGGGATGAGCGTCCCGCGCTCGCCCGCGAGGGCAGCGAGGCGGACGACCTGGCGCGTGCCATGGCGCTGCGCCGCATGCGGATCCTCGCGACCTCGCTGCTGGCGCTGG
>Ga0079224_100001988_pt1 | contig 24368 bp, 18 predicted proteins | sample Stecom2015_FD_80414 | JGI IMG/M metagenome (GOLD analysis project Ga0079224, IMG submission 80414) | Agricultural soil microbial communities from Utah to study Nitrogen management - Steer compost 2015 | ecosystem: Environmental > Terrestrial > Soil > Agricultural land | place: USA: Utah... | reverse complement strand
GCTGGCTCGCGCGCGCAGCGGGCCAGCTGCTGCTGGTCTGCGCGACGTTCGGCTGTGCCCCGCCCACATCGACGGAAATCCGGGTCGCTACCTGGAACGTCGAGAACCTGTTCAACGATCGGCGGGACAGCCCCGAGCTTGCCCGAGAGCACGTCGAGTCCGCGAGCGTCTACGCCGAGCGGCTGACGTCCATCGCGCGCGCTCTCCGCGAGCTTCAGGCCGACGTCGTCGTGCTCCAGGAGGTGGAGAACGAGCAGGTGACGGCCGAGCTGGCGGCGGCGAGCGGCACCTACCCCCACCACGTCACCAGCCGCGGCAACGATCCGCGGGGGATCGACATCGCCGTGTTGAGCCGATGGCCGATCGTCGCGGTGAGGTCGCACGCCAACGAAGCGCTGAGCACGCCGTTTTCTCCGGAACGAAGCTTCTCCTTTGCGCGCGACTGCCTGGAAGTGGTCGCCGAGCTCGAGCTCGGCCACGCGGCGTTCCTCGGTGTCCACTTCAAGTCCGCCTCCGACTCGGACAGTCGCCTCAAGCGCCACGCCGAGGCCTCACGGGTGCGCGAGCTCGCTCGGTCCTCGAGCGAGACCGTGGGCCCGGTCGTGGTGCTGGGCGACTTCAACGATCCGCCCGGGTCGACCACGGTTTCGACGCTCACCGAGGTGGACCCGTCCGGCTTCGCCCTGCGGAGCGCGGGGCAAACCTTGCCCCGCGCCGAGCGCTACACGGCGTACGTGGCCGGGCGGCCCGAGCTCATCGACGATCAGCTGCTCTCTCCCGCCGTCGAGCTCTTGGGGGTGGAGATCCCGCGCGCCGGCTTCGACCAGAGCGACCATTGGCCGGTGGTCAGCCGGCTGCGGGTGAGCCCAAACGCGCAGTAAAACAATGAAATTACCGCATAATTTGCGGTAGCTCGGCAGCGGAGCGGCGCATCTCTCGGACCTTTCACCCGGAAACGGGCTCCGCTGGCCCGGGCGCGATACGCTTGGCATCGAGCGCATGACCCCGAAGGCCTTGCGAGCTGCGGAGCACCGGGATGCCGGCCGGCTGGTCGCACGAGTGCTCTGCGCGATCTTCGCGGTGGTCGGGGCGCTCCCATTGATGGGCGGGTTGTTGGTCGGCTCCCCCGCCGTTCAGGAGTGGGCCGCTCGGGAGACCACCCGGGTGCTCGAAGAGCAGCTCGGGTTGCGGGCGGCCTACCAGGTTCACATGCAGCTCTGGCCGCTGCGCGTCGCCATGGAGGAGATCTCCGTTCCCAGCACGGACGGGGGCCCGCCGGCTCTGACGGCCGACAGCATCTCCATCTCTCCGCGGGTCTTCTCGCTCCTCGCTGGGCGGCTCGACGTCGGCGACATCGAAATCGAGTCGCCGCGGGCGCGGCTCGTGATGGAGGGGGGCAGCATCAAGAACGTTCGGTATCGGCTCCCGAAGACCGACGCCGAGGCAACGAGCCTGCAGCGAGCGCCGTTCTCCTCGCTCGCCGTCAATGACGCGCGGCTCGAGCTGTCCATCGACGGCGTTCGGTTGGTGACGAGCTCGGCGGACATCGACGTGTTCGGCGGCGCGGGGCCGAGCTTCGAGTTCGCGTTCCGCAGCGCCGAGACGACCGTACGGCGCTCGCGCGCGATCGCGCCCGACGGCGCGGGCCGGCCGGTGGCGCACGACGAGGACGTCGTTTGCCGGCTCGACCTGCGGGCGCGCTTCGAGCCCAAGAGCCTCTTTGTGCGCCGGCTGAGCTTGACCGGCGTCACCGACGACGATCCCGGCGCCGGCACCCAACCCTCCTGCGAGGTCGACGAGGAGCACCCCGGACGCGTGGCGCTGCGGGCCTCCCAGATCCAGGTCCACCTCAAGCAGGACGAGCTGCCGGTCTCGAGCGGACACGTCACGCTGCGCGCACCGCTGCCCCTGGTCAATCGCTTCGTCCGGATGGGCCCGCTCTCCGGGGTCTTGAAGCTGGCCGCGGACGTGCGTCACGATGGGCAGACGCGGCTGCCGGAGCTGCGCGGCACCCTGGAGGGCAGCGGCGTCGCCTTGGCGGGCTACCGCCTGGCCGAGCGCCTGCAAGCCGAGCTCGCCATCGAAGCCGATCGGGTCTTGGTGCCGCGCTTTTACATGCGGTTCGCCGACGGGGACGTGCACCTCTCCGGCGCGCGGATCGAGCCGTTCGCCGAGGGCGCTCCGATCCGGGTCGAACGGGTCGACAGCGACGGCATGCAGTTCACCGCCCTGATGCGCGACCTGGACGTCACCCCCGACACCATCGTCAATTGGGACTTGAACGACACCCTCGTCAGCAACATCGAAGGCACGCTCTCGCCGCTGCGCATCGACGCCGACATCCGCTCGGACACCCGGGACTTCGAGGTCTTCGATCGCGCCTTCCACGACGACGCGCGGCGCCACGTCATCGGCGTGAAGGCCGCCCGCGTGCAGGGCCGTCTCGGTGTCCGGCCCGACGCTTTTTTGATCTACGACACGCGCGCGACGTTTGGGAAAAGCTCCGTGTTCACCAAGCTGGTGTCGATCGGCTTCAGCAACGAGCTGAAGCTCGAGGTGGCCGAAGGCGCCAAGCTCCACCTCTCCGACATCACGCCCCTGCTCGACATCCCGATGGCGGGCGTGGCCAAGCTCGGTCGAATCTCCATGACCGGCACCGGCGGAGACGTCGTGCTCAACGGCGAGATCGCGGTCGACGACCTGAATTTCGGGGGCTTTCCGATCGGGACCATTCACTCGAGCAAGTTCCGTTTCAAGCCGTTGAAGGTGGACTTCACCGACGTGCGCGGCACCAAAAACCAGAGCGCCTTCGTGGTCTCGACGGCGCGTCTGAACTTCGACACCGACGCCGCCATCGTCGCTGACGCAGAGGTCCGCAGCGACAACCTGAACGTGCGCGACTTCTTGCACATGTGGCACTTCGACGGCGACCCGCGCTTCGACGATCTTCACGGCAAGGCGGCGACCAGCGCGCGCGTGCACTACGCGCTCGGCGGGCGCGAAGACGCCTGCGGTGACGGGACGCTCCGGGTCGCCGGTCGCCTGAAAGCGGGGACCCTGGAGATCTTCGGCGAGCGCTACGACTCGGCGAACGCCGACTTCGACTTTCGCTGGATCGATCCCCGCGCCGGCCAGTTTGGGATCGACCTGAAGGTGCCGAGCCTCAGCCTGAGCAAGGGGGGCGGACACCTGCTCGGCTCCCTGGAGATCCGCCCCGGGGCACACCTCGGGGGCCACTTCGTCGGCACCGGCGTGCCGCTGTCGCGGATCGACGCGCTCGGGCCGAAGGCCGCGCTGGTCGATGGTCACGTGAGCGCGGTGGCCGAAGTGTCGGGCACCATCGACCAGATGCGGGTCGTCGCCCAGGCTCAGGTCTCCAAGCTGCGCGTCGGCGGCTCGCAATTGCCACCCTCGGAGCTGTCGATCCGGCTCGATCCGACCAAGTCGCCGTCCAACACGAGCGGGACGACCAAGTGCGGCCGCCCGATCCCCACGGCGTTCGATCGGGCCGAGTACGACCAGGATCGCCCGAGCGGCGTGTTTCACGTGAGCGGCTCGATGTTCGCCGGGCAGGTCCAGCTCGATGACCTACAGATCACCCGACAGCGCTCCAAGACGTCGCGGGGGCGCGTCGTCTTCGACCGCTTGAACGTCGGCGCGCTCGCCGAGCTGTCCCCCGCCGTCGCGCTGGCCGAGACGAAGCCGAAGGGCACGCTCAGCGGCGAGCTGAAGCTCGTGGAGCTCAACCTCGACAACCCAGCGCGGGCGAAGGCGGAGCTCGAGCTGTCGAAGCTCGAGCTCTCGCAAGGTCAGCTCGGGCTCGAGCTGCGGGAGAACGCCGGCGCCGTGATCATCGCGGACAGCGCGGTGCAGTTCCCGAAGCTCACCTTCGCCATGGTCGCGCCGGGTGGACAGCGGGGGATCTTCGACGTGCGCGGGACGGTCGCCGACCTGGGGCGTCAACCGACGCTCGACGCGCGCCTCGAGCTGCGTCCCTTCGACGTCGCCTCCCTGCAGGGCACGCTGCCGCGGGTGGAGCGCCTCGCGGGCAGGCTCGATGGCCACCTGAAGGTCCGCGGCCCCTTCGGCGCCCTCCGCTATGAGGGAGGATTCCGGCTGCGCGACGCCGAGGTCTGGGCGCGCGGCCTGCCGACGCCGATCAGCGATCTCGCGTTGACGCTCACCCTCGACGGCGACGAGCTGCGCCTCGACGATGGCTTCGCCCGCATCGGCGGCGGCAGCGTGCGCCTGACGGCGCGGGCACCGGTGCGCGACTTCGAGCTCGGGACGGTGCGCGCGGTCATCGTGGCGCGGGGCCTGCACTTGCCGCTGAAGAACGGCATCAAGAGCCAAGCGGATGCCGATCTGGTCGTCACCTACGACCCCAACCAGACCGAGAAGCTGCCCCAGGTGGACGGCAGCGTGCTCCTCAAGGGCTTCGAATATTCCCGGCCCGTGATGATGACGGCCGACATCGCCTCACTGGCTCAGCGCGGCCGGCGCACGGAGTTCGAGAGCTACGACCCGAGCGACGACACACTCGAGTTCGATGTGACCGTGAAGAGTGATCGGCCGCTGGCGATCCGCAACAACTTGGTGGAAGCGGACCTCGTCATCGACGATGGAGGCCTGCAGCTCGCCGGCACCAACCAGCGCTACGGGATGCGGGGCGCTCTCAAGTTGAAGCCAGGCGGCCACATCCGCCTGCGCCGCAACGATTTCGAAATCCGCCACGGGCAGGTGCGCTTCGACGACCTGACGCGGGTGGCCGCGCAGGTCGACGTGACGGCGGTGACCGAGTACCGGCGCTACTCGGACGTGAGCGGCGGCGCAGCGGCGACCGCGAGCGCGCCCGCGGCGCCGACCGGAACGGGCAGCTCCACCAGCGCGACCGGCGGCCGCTGGCTGGTCACCATGCACGCACATGGCGACTCCGACCAACTCAAGGTGGACCTGTCGAGCGAGCCGGCCCTCCCGCAGGATGACATCTTCCTCCTTTTGACCGTCGGGCTGACGCGCGCCGAGCTCGACCAGGCGCAGTCGGCGAGCGTCGGGGAGAGCGTCGCGCTCGAGGCGCTGGGGACCCTGACCGGCGCCGATCGCGCGGTCACCGAGGCGCTGCCCGTGATCGACGAATTTCGCTTCGGCAGCGCCTATTCCTCACGGACGGGGCGGACGGAGCCGACGGTCACCATCGGCAAGCGCCTGGCAGAGCGCATCCGAGCGAACGTGACCAGCGGACTGGCCGAGTCGCGCGAGATCCGATCGAACGTCGAGTGGCGCCTGAGCCCTCGGGTCAGCGTTCAGGGCTCCTACGACAACGTGAACGACATCTCGAGCTCCTCGCTCGGGAACCTCGGCGCCGATGTGCGCTGGCGTCTCGAGTTCGAATGAACGCATGATCGCGAGCGGTCGCTGGCGCGACGCTCGGACGTCGACGCCACGTGGCTTTCCGTCACACACGAGGCAGCACGCGCCGGCTGCGGCGCGGGCGCCGGCGCGTCGGTTCCGAGATTTCCCGCGCAAGCGTTGCGTGTGCGCCGACGGCTCGGAGGGGCATGCGAATTGCTCTCTAGCTGGATGCGGTTGGCCGCTTCGAACCCCGCGAGCCATCCCTCGGAGAACGATCCCATGGTGACATTGCTGCTGAACGACTACCGACGACGCGATCTGGACGAAGAGCTCGTCAGCCTGATCGATCTGGACTTCGAGCCGTTCGAAGACGACGAGCCTCAGGACTCGGACCTGACCGAGTCCGGGGATGTTCCGCACTGATCCAAAGTGGAGCAGGCCCCAAGCCGTTCGCCGTCAGCGGGCAGGCCGCGCCCTCACGAGACCTCGAGCACCAGAGGGGACTTCCCTGCGAGCAGGATGTCCCACCACCCGAACGTCATCGCCAGCACGTGGTCGAGCTGCCAGGTGCCCGAATCGATCGAGCCGGGTCGCCGCGCCAGGGGTTTGAGCGTCTCGTCCGGGAAGCAATAGGCCGCCGACTCCGCGCTCTGCAGCAGGTGGAGCACGCCCTCGGAGAAGCCGCTGCCGGCGTAGGCGACGGCGCCCGGCATGCGGAGCGCCGCGAGATCTTGCAGTGCGTAGGGGATCTTCTCGTCCACCGTGCCGGCAGAGTCCTGGTACTTGCACTCGAGGACCATCGCCGCGCCGGTGCTCGGCAGGTGCAAGAACAGGTCGGCGCGCCGCTGCTTGCCGATGATCGACGTGCCGACGTTGATCTCCTCGAACACCTGCAGCCCGCGGTTGCCATAGGCGCTCAGCAGGTAGCGCGCGACGAGGCGGCGATACTGATTACCCGTCATCGCGATCGCGCCCGGCACCTGCGCAGCGCTCCACGCGGGCGCCCGCGGTCGTGAGCCGGCGCTCGGCGATGTCCAGCGCCTCGGCGCAGACGTCGGTTCCCTTGAAATCCCTGCCGAGCTCCACCGCCGCGACGCCGGCGGAGGCGGAACCCATGAAAGGATCGATGACCAGGGCTCCCGGCTCGGTGCTCTGCTCGATCAGAATCCGGGAGACGCCGACGGGCTTCTCCGCGGGGTACCCACCGAAGACCCGCGGCTCTTCGATGATGTCCGGGGTTGCCAGGTTGTGGAGCTTGCGCTTGCCCTTCTCGAAAAAAAGGATGAGCTCGTAGCGGGAGCGATAGTGGTAGCCCATGCCGATCTTGCGCTTGTCCCAGACCAGCGGCTTCCAGAACTTGAAGCCCGCCGCCTCGGCCGCCGGCTTGGCCACGAACATCGTCTCCGCGTCGCAGAACAGGTAAAAATGCCGATTTTTCCGCAGCACCCGGTAAAGCTGCGCGAAAAGCTGTGGGAAGCGGGCGTTCGGGAAGATCCGAAACCAATCGTTGCTCGACGCCTTGCTGCGCTTGAGCCGCGTGGTGGTCCCGATGGCGCGGTGCTTCTCGAGCGATTCGTACGGGGGATCGGTGACGACCAGATCCACGCTCTGATCCGGCAAGGTCTCGAGCCAGGCGACGGCGTCACCCCGAGCCAGGGTCGCAGAGACGCGCGGCGCCGGCGCGCTGCCTGTCCCGCTCGTCGTGCCCTCGGTGCCGCTCATCCGAAAGCCCAAATCTAGCCCGAGCTCCGCCAATCCATCCGACATGTTCTTTTCCTTACCACTGAGCGCCCGTCCAGTCTTCCCCAGCGCGCTCGCGGTCGGACATTCTCCGTCAGGCCCCGGCGTCGGCGCGCGACCGCCGCTTCGGGGGCAGCGGGGCGTCCTGCCGCTCTGCGATGCCCGCCGCAGGCTCGGGCCGGTGGTATCTTCCCCGGCCGCGAAGGCCCCAAGAGTTTCCCCATGCACGTCCGCCTGATCAAGACCGTGTCGTTCGAGGCCGCTCACCGTTTGCCGCGCGTGCCGGAGCAGCACAAGTGCTTCCGCCTGCACGGCCACAGCTTCCGGGTGGAGCTGGCGGTCTCGGGCCCCGTGGACGAGCACGCCGGCTGGCTCATCGACTATGCCGACATCGAGCGCGCCTGGGCCCCGCTGCACGCGCGGCTCGATCACCGCTACCTGAACGAGATCGAAGGGCTCGAGAATCCGACCAGTGAAGTCCTGGCGCGCTGGATCTGGACTGAGCTCGCGCCCGCGCTGCCGGGCTTGAGCCGCGTCACGGTGTGCGAAACCTGCCAGTCCCGCTGCGAGTACGAGGGCCGCTGAAGCGATGGAGATCGCATGAAGACGTTGCTGTGCCGCTGCGAGGACGTCACCCTGCACGACGTCGACCAGGCGATCGCGCTCGGGCACCGGGACATCGAGTCGCTCAAGCGCTACACCGGGTTTGGCACTGGATGGTGTCAGGGCAAGTGGTGCTTGGCGCCCTGCGCCGCGCGACTCGCCGAGCGCGGTGGGGATCCGGGATCCGGGATCACTCCCCGCCCCCCCTACCATCCGGTGAAAGTCGCGGACCTGGCGGCGCTCGATCCGGACTCCGGCTACGAGCGTTGAGGCTCCTCAGCGCGAGCCGCCAGCGGCGGAGGGCAGCGCGTCGACCGCAGGCTCGGTCTCGACCGGGAGCGCCGCCGGCGCGGCGCTCGTTCCCCGGAGGCGAATGATGCCGAGCTTGTGCAGCAGCGAGATCGCAAACCAGGCCGGATCGATCTCGAACCAGCGCACGCCGAAGCGCGGGCGCGACCCGTAGTGGTGGTGGTTGTTCTGGAACAGCTCCCCCAACGTCACGAAATCGAACGGCAGCGTGTTGCGAGAGGCATCCTTCTCGTCGAAGTTGCGGTAGCCGAGCCAGTGGCCGAACCAGTTGACGATCGCGCCGTGCACGGGGCCCATGAAGTAGTGCACCGGCAGCAGCAAGAAGTGCCACCACTCGGTCGCGAAGACGAGGTAGAACGCCGTATAGGCAGCGCCCCACAGAAGGCTCGACGCCCATCCATGCGCGAAGCGATCGAGCGCCGGCCACTCCGGCGACTGCCCCGTGAAGCGCGCCTCCACCGGCGTGCGGCCGTGCAGGATGCCGCGGTAGATGTCGCGGGTGCGGTTCATCATGCGAAAGAAGCTCTTCTGCTGCACCGGTGAGTGCGGATCCTTCGGTCCGTCCGAATAGGCATGGTGCATTCGGTGCAGGATCGCGTAGGCCCTTGGGTTCAGGTAGCTCGACCCTTGGCTCAGGTAGGTGCAGAGGTGGAAAAACCGCTCCCAGCCCTTGTGCATGGTGAACATTCGATGCGCGGCGTAGCGGTGCTGGAAAAACGTCTGAAAGAAGACGCTCGTCCACCAGTGTGCGACGAAGAAGACAATGATGGGCAACGGTAGGGACATCCCGCCCAGCATAATCTGCGCGTGCTCCCCTGCCGGTCAGCCCTCGGTCACGATTTGGTCATGGGCGACACGTCGCTACACAGGTCGGCCCTCGGCCCCCTGGGCGTGCCCCGCTCGAAGCGCAGGTCGCATTTGATGGGGTCCCCGATCGCCTCGGCGAAATCGACGGGGAGCGCACCCGACCAATCCCGAGCGCCGTCGACCCGAGCCCGGATGACGCCCGACGGATCGATGAACCAGGTCTCCGGGTAGAGCTTGGTCCCGTACTTATCGGTGACCACCTCGGAATCCGGATCGATGAGCACCTCGAACGGCGGCTCCGCTCCGATCACCGAGGCCAGCGTCTGACGCGCGTCCTCCGCGGTCTCGTCCGTGGTGACCGTCACCAGCACGATGTCCGATCGCTTGCCGAGCGCGCGGCCGAGCTCCGCCAGGCTCGGCATCTCCTCGAGGCACGGCCGGCAGGTCTTCGTCCAGAAGTTCAGGATGACGGTCTTGCCTCGGTAGTCCGACAGGCGGACCTTGCGCCCGCTCAAGTTGGTCAGCTCGAAGTCGGGCGCGAGCCGGTTCTGGTCGGCGTAGTTCGGCCGCATCGCACACACCGGAACGCACACACGCCGCGCCTCGGCGTCGCCTGCCGTCCGCACGAACATGTAAACGGCGAACGCCGCCACGACGACGACCACGAGCTGAGCGAGCTGGCTGATCTTCACGTCCGGCGTTGTAGCACCGAAACCGCCTGCCCTGGCGCCGCGCTTCGAACCGCTCCGGCCATGGGGCCCTCTCCTGCCTGGATTACGGGCTTCATGCCCGCTCGAAGCGGCACGCTGGCCGCGGACAGGTCGCCGAGGGCCTCCAAGAAAGGCCCAATCAGATCGAGCAGAATCGAGCCCGCTGATTTAGCGTTTCGCTCATGCCGCGCCGTCCCCCTTCACTTCTCGCGCCCCCCGACCGGCCCCGCGCGCGCGGGCGCGCTTTCTTCGCCGGCCTGTCGCTCGCCGTCAGCGCGTTCAGCGCCTGCGCGAGCCCGCCGCCGCCCACGCCCCCGCCACCCCCGCCGCCCGCTGCCCCGGAGCCCGTCCTGGTCGAACCGGACCAGGTCTTGCTGTCAGCGCGCTGGCGACAGGCCGGCGCACCGAGCGGCCTGGCAGCGCCGGCGCTCGATCGCTGGCTCCCCCGCGACTTCGGGCCCTTCGCCTCGACCTCGGAGGGGGCGCTGAAGCACCTGATCGCCGCCGTGCGCCCGAACGGGCGAAACGGCTTCGAAATCGTGATGGCGATCGCCACGTCGCTCGAAAACTTCGACTGGAGCCGCCCGCCTCCGGGAGCTCGCGTCGCCGCCGACGGCCGATCTCGCATCGTCACACTGAGGAGCGGCGCTGCCTGCGCCTTGGTGCCGCCGCCCGAACGCCAAGTGATCTGCAGCCGCCAAGCCGAGCACCTGCAGGCGCTGTTGGCGGTCGCCTCGAAGCACGCGGCGCGCGGGCTCGAGCCCGATCAGGATCTTGCCGCCGACGTCCGGCCGGCGCTCTTGGCGCAGACCTTCGGCCAGCGCTTGCGCGGCTATACCTGGACGTCGCTGCTCGCCCTGCTGGACGTCGAGAGCCGCAACGCCGCCTTCGATCGAGCCTTCGAGCGGGCGCTGTCCGGTGCGACGCAGGACGCGCTGACCCTCGCCTCGGAGCTCGAGTCGGTGCAGCTCAGCGTGGGACCGGATCCAAGCAGCGACGGTCGGGTCCGGCTGACGCTGAGCGCCTGGTTCTCCGGGCATCGATCGGCGCTGGGCGACTGGGTGCTGCATGCCGAGCGCGGCGCGGTCCCCGACCTCTTCCGTCAGCTCCCCGGCTCCAGCACCCTCTCCGTCTTCGGCAGCGGCACGCCGAGCGAGCGCTTGGCCGGGGCGAAGACGTTCGCCGCGGACCTGCTCGCCGGAATGCTCTCCTACCAGGGCACGCCCCGCCGCCTGCAAAACGAGGCGGCCAACCTGATCCGCGCGCTGCCGCTGCCGCGCGCCGGGTTCGCCTACGCGAGCGGGCCTGCCACGAGCTCGGCGACGATCGCCGAGCATGATCTCGACGGCCGCGGCGCACAAGAGCTCGTCGAAGCCGTGGGATGGCACCTCGTGGTCGTCAAGGGTCCCGCCGATCGTTACAAGACCTTTCTCCACCAGCTGCTCCGAACGTATGGCGACCCTGTGCTCGGACCTCAGCTCGCGCGCATCCTGCGCGCCCAGGGCGAGCTCTGGGCGCCGCTCTCGCTGCGCCGTCGCGCGACGACGCGGGGCTTCGGCCCCGAGGCGCTCGTGGTCGACGCGGTGCTGCCCGCGCGGGTCTACGATCCGCGCCACGAGCGGTACGAGGTCACTCGGGACAAGGGCATCTCGCTCACGCTGGCAGTGGTGCCGCAGGGTGAGCTCACGTTCATCGGGCTCGCTGCGCAAGACGAGCTGCTCCGCAGCGTCTTGCCAGGCCGCCGCGGCGAGCGCAGCGCCGCGCTCGGCCCCCCTCCCCGTGCCCCCTTCGACGGCGAGAGCGGCGAGGGCCTGCTCGCCGGGGGCGTGATCAAAGGCCCAGACGCCGCCGCGACCGCGACCCTCGAGGCCACCGTCGCGACCGCTGCCGACCGCCGCCGGCTCGATCTTCGAGCCTCGCTCGATCGGCAGCGGCTGCTGCAGGAGCTGCCGTGGCTCGAGCCAGCGCTGGGCGGCCGGTGAGCGCTCAGCGCGCCAGCGCGAGCCGGCGGCGCTGACGCTCCGGCGCGATCGGCGGCACCGCTTCGGCATAGCCGGCGCCGTCGGGGCGGTGGCCGAGCGCTGCGAACGCTCGCCGATAGTCGGCGAAGCGTCCTCCCTGCCGCACGGCGTCGACCATCGCACGGCCTTCCGGTTCCCCGCCCTGAGCGAGCACGTACTCCACCCAGGACCAGCGCGCGCTGATGGCCCGCACGTCGGCGCGCCCGCGAAGACCTCGACGGAGCCGCTCGAGCCGCGCCTGGACCGTGGCGACCCCGGCGAACGGCATGCGGTCGAGCGGCGTGTTGCGCTTGGCGCAGAAGGGCGCCACGCCGAGCGCGATCGGGACTATTTTGCTGAGCTCGCTCACGAAGCTCACGCACTCGTCGATGTCTTCGTCCGCTTCCCCGGGCAGCCCCACCATCAGGTAGAGCTTCAGCCGATCCATGCCGTGCTTGCGCGCGCGTTCGGCGGCCGCGACGTAGTGCGGCTCGCGGCCGCGGCGCTCGATGATACCGCGCATGCGCTCGCTCGGTCCGTCGAGCGCGGTGGTCAAGGTGCGGTAGCCGGCGCGCTTCAGCGCCGCGACGAACTCGTCCTTCAGCCGATCGGGTCGCAGGCTGCTCAAGCCGACGTGGCAGCCGCGGTCGGCCAGCGCGGAGACGATCTCGACGATCTTCGGATGGTCGCTGACCGCCGCGCCGACCAGGCCCACGCGCGACGCATCGCGCGGGATGGCCTCGAGCACCACCTCCTTGGGCACGATCCGCATCCCTCCGTTGGTCGAGCGGCGCATGACACAGTACGTGCAGCCTCGAGAACAGCCGCGCTCCGCCTCGATCAGGAACATCCCGGACAACTCCGTGAACGGCGTGCGGATCACGCTCGTCGCCGGCAGCAGCGCGTCGTCACAGGCGGCGATCGTCGCCAGGCGTGAGCCGTGCCGCGACGGCACGAACACGTTTGGGTGGGTCGCCAGGGCGTCGAGGACGGCGTCCCGCCCGGTGGTGCCGCTCAGCGTGCCGATCACCCACTCGACGATCTGCTCCGCTTCGCCCATGACGATCGCGTCGACCAGCGGCGCGAGCGGCAAGGGGTTGGAGAACGTGAGCGGGCCGCCCGCGAGGATGAACGGGTGGCGCTCGTCCCGCTCCTCGGAGAAGACCGGGATGCCGGCGGCGTCTAGCAGCTTGATGAGCCCCGCGATCTCGTTCTCATAGGCGACGCTCACCGCCAGGATCGGGTAGTCGGCGAGCTCACGCTGCGACTCGTAGCTCACCGGTCGCTCGATGACGCTGCCGGGTCGATCGCCACCGTCAGGCAGAAAGAACCGTTCGCACATCACGCCCGGCAAGGCCTGCAGCGCTCCGTAGACGCGCTGGTAGCCGAGCGAGCTCATGCCGACGGCGTACGGCGAGGGATACACCAGAGCCACGCGACCGGGCGCCTGTTTGTCGATGCGCCCCACTTCGGCGTCGAGACGCTGCTGAATGAGCCGGCGTGTGGCGTCGGAGGTCATGGACTCAGTCCAGTATACCGGCCACGGAGCACGGGAGCGCGCCCGGACCGCGCTCCGGCCGGCGAACAGCTTGCGACTCGAGCTCGATCTGCGGGCGCTGTGTGCGATTTCGCGCGGGGACGCGGCGCTGCCGTCGTCAGCGCCGCAAATGCCCCGCCGCCCATCAAGATTGCCGGTCGTCGGCCGATGACCCTGACCTATACTCCGGCGAATGCCCGGCCCGGGTCGTCATCGCAAAGAGCTCGAGCTCATCTACGACTGGAACGAGATCGGAGGCAAGATCCGGCCATTCGTCCCGGAGGTGGAGCTGCTCGACGAAACGCTGCGCGAGGGACTGCAGAACCCCTCGGTGCGCGACCCAAAGGTCGAGGAGAAGCTCGCCTTGGTGGAGCTGATGGCCCAGCTCGGCATCCACTGGGTGAATCTCGGCCTGCCTGCCAGCTCGCAGCGCGCCTTCGACGACTGCCTCACGTTGTGCCGCGAGATCACCGCCCGGCGGTTGAAGATCCAGCTCGCCTGCGCCGGCCGCACGATGGAGGGGGACATCGCGCCCATCATCGAGCTGTCGCAGCGGGCGGGCGTGCCCATCGCCGTCTACGCCTTCGTCGGGTCGAGCCCCATCCGAGCTTTGGCCGAGGAGTGGGACTTGTCGCTCATCCGGCGCTACAGCGCCGAGGCCATCGACTTGGGAGTGCGCGCGTCGCTCCCGGTCACGTTCGTCACCGAAGACACCAGCCGCTCGCGACCGGAGGTGCTGGCGGAGCTGTTTCAGCTCGCCGTCGATCACGGCGCGAGCCGGCTTTGTTTGTGCGACACGGTCGGCCACGCCACCCCAGATGGCGTCAAGAACCTGATCCAGTTCACCCGCAGCCTGGTCGCGAGCATGGGAGCCGAGGTGGGCATCGACTGGCACGGTCACAATGATCGCGGGCTCGCGCTCGCCAACGCGCTGTACGCGTTGAAATATGGCGCCGACCGCGTGCACGGCACCGCGCTTGGCCTCGGCGAGCGCGTCGGCAACGCGCCCATGGAGCTCTTGGCGCTCAACCTCAAGCTGTTGGGCGTGCTGGGCGAGGATCAAGATCTCACCCACTTGCGTGACTATTGCCTGACGGCGAGCCACGCCTTCGGTTGGGAGATCCCGATCAACTACCCCCTCATCGGCCGCGACGCCTTCCGCACCGCGACCGGCGTCCACGCCGCGGCGATCCGCAAGGCCCAGGCCAAAGGGCGCGCGTGGCTGGCCGATCGCATCTATAGCGGCGTGCCCGCTGGCATGATCGGCCGCACCCAAGAGATCTGCATCGGCCACATGTCGGGCGCCTCGAACGTGGTGTTTTGGCTGCAGAGCAGGGGCATCGAACCCGAAGAAGGGCTGGTGCGCAGGATCTTGGCGCACGCCAAGGCGAGTCACACCATCCTCGACGACGAACAGGTGCTGGAGCTCGTGCGCGGATCTCACCCCGCAGCGGGCAGAGCCCCCGGCGCCCCACGCGAGCCCTACGACCGGAGGGAGACACGATGACGATGAATGCCTATGCCACGACCAATCACTACCTGGAGCAGGCGTTCTCCGCGCTGAAGCTCGGCGAGCGCTACGAGACGCTGCTGCTCACGCCGACGCGCGAGATCCGCGTCGAGCTGGTGATCCAGATGGACGACGGCGGCGTCGGCAACTTCATCGGCTACCGCGTGCAGCACGACAACTCGCGAGGCCCGTTCAAAGGCGGTCTGCGCTACCATCCCGAGGTCGACCTCGACGAAGTGCGCTCGCTCGCCAGCCTGATGACCTGGAAGACGGCGGTCGCCAACGTCCCGTTTGGCGGCGCCAAGGGCGGCATCCACGTCGACCCGAACCGTCTGTCGAAACGCGAGCTCGAGCGGCTCACGCGCCGCTTCGTTCAGCAGATCGACGTGGCCATCGGACCGACCACCGACATCCCCGCCCCCGACATGAACACCAACGCGCGGGTGATGGCGTGGATCTTCGACGAGTACAGCCGCCGTCACGGCTTCAACCCCGGCGTCGTCACCGGCAAGCCCGTCGAGCTGCACGGCTCCTACGGCCGGGAAGCCGCCACCGGTCGGGGCTGCTTGATCGCGATCCGCGAGGTCCTGGCCGCTTCCGGCCGCAAGCTGCTCGGCACGTCCTTCGCCATTCAGGGGTTCGGCAACGTCGGCAGCTGGCTCGCCCGGCTGCTGCACGAAGCCGGGGCCAAGGTGGTCGCCGTCAGCGACATCAAGGGTGGCGTCCACGCCGGAGACGGTCTCGACGTGCCCGCCCTGCTGGACCACGCTCGGGCGACGGGCAGCGTGATCGATTTTCCGGGTTCGCGGAGCATCTCGAACGACGACCTCTTGATCGCCGACTGTGACGTGTTGGTGCCGGCGGCGCTCGGGCACGTGCTGACGGGGGCCAACGCCCCGCACGTCCGGGCCAAGTACGTCCTGGAGGCTGCCAACGGCCCGACGACGATCGAGGCGGACGACATTTTTCGACAGCGCGGCGTCGTCTGCATTCCAGACATCTACGCCAACGCGGGCGGCGTGACGGTCAGCTACTTCGAGTGGACGCAGAACATTCAGAAGTTTCGTTGGGCCGAGGCGCAGGTCAACGCCGCGCTCGAGCAGCACATGGTCGATGCCCACCAAGGCATCGCCCGCTCGATGAAGGAGCTCGGCTGCTCGATGCGGACGGCGGCGTTCGCCCTCGCCGTCCTTCGGGTGAAGGAAGCCACCGACACGCGGGGGTTGGGCTGAGCGCACCGCCGCGCCACACCCTAGCCGAAGGACGAGCATGACCGAGCGCCCAGGCGCCAGACGCCCCAAAGAGCGACGAGCGGCGCGCGAACGCCCGGTGCCTATCGGCGCGGTCGCGGCCGAGCGCAAACAACGCCGTGCCTTGAGCCACGTGGGCGGCGCCGTGGAGATGTACGGTGACGATGCCAACGCCAGCGGCCTTCTGGCCTCGGCGCTCGCGGTGGAGCCGGACGAGGAGTCCACCCGGACGCACGTGCACGGCTTCCACAGCTACCCTGCTCGCCTCCACCCCACGACCGCAACGCGCTTGATCGCGGCGTTCTCGGGGCAGGACGGCAGCGTCTTGGATCCGTTCTGCGGCAGCGGCACGGTGCTGGTCGAAGCGCGCCTGCTCGGGCGTCGCGGCTTCGGGGTCGACGCCAACCCGCTCGCCATCGAGCTGACCTGGCTCAAGACCTCACGGTTCGGCGACGCCGAGCGCGACCGGCTGCTGCAGGGTGCCGAGCGGGTCGCGGCGGCTGCGGAGGATCGCCGCCAGCGGCGGGCTGGCGCCACGCGCCGCTATGGGCCCGAGGATCAAGCGCTGTTCGAGCCGCACATCCTGCTCGAGCTGGACGGCTTGGCCCAAGCCATCGGCGACGTCGCGGATCCGGACAGCCGGCGTGCCCTGAGGCTCGTGCTGTCCTCGCTTCTGACGAAGGTGAGCCGGCGTCACGGCGACGCTTCCTCTCGCTCTGGCCAGCGGCGCCTGCCAAGCGGCTACGCCATCCGGTTCTTCGAGGATCGAACCGCGGAGCTCGCCGAGCGCTTGCGGCAGTTCGCAGAGCGCCTGCCGGAGAGCTCTCGCTCCCCGGAGCTCCACGCCGGTGACGCGCGGCGCCTGGCCGGCATCGCCGATCGAACCGTCGACCTCGTGGTGACCTCGCCGCCGTACCCCGGCGTCTACGACTACCTCGAACACCACGTCGACCGGCTGCGCTGGCTCGGCATCGACGCCAAGCCGTTCGCCGGCCGGGAGATCGGGTCTCGCCGGCAGCTCGGGAACAAGCCCTTCGCGCGCGCGCTGGGCGACTGGGAGTCGGACCTGGGTCGCTGTCTCGAGGCGCTCGGTCGCGTGCTCCGTCCCTCCGGGCTCGCGGCGCTGGTGCTGGCCGACTCGGTGCTCTCGGGCCGCGCCGTGCGCGCCGGCGAGCTGATCCGCAGGGTCGCCCCCCGCGCGGGCTTCGCGCTGGTGGCCGGCGCTTCGCAGGAGCGTCCCTACTTCCACGCGCCGACGGCTCGGGCGTTCTCCGAAGCGCCGCGCCGCGAGCACCTGCTGCTCCTCCGCCCGGTGAACCAAGCGTCGAATCCGCGCCGCCGCCGGATCGTGCGCTAGCGCGCCGAACCACGCTCTCGCTTGCGGTGGCGCGCCAACCGCCCTACCTGGTGCGAATGCCGGTCGAACGACAGCGCAATCGTCTCGCCAGCGAGACGAGCCCATACCTCTTGCAGCACGCGAGCAACCCGGTCGACTGGTATCCCTGGGGTGCCGAAGCCCTCGAGCGCGCCCGCCGAGAAGACAAGCCGATCCTGCTCAGCATCGGCTACGCCGCCTGCCACTGGTGCCACGTGATGGAGCGCGAGTCGTTCGAGAACGAAGCGATCGCCCGGCAGATGAACGAGCACTTCGTTTGCATCAAAGTCGATCGGGAGGAGCGCCCGGATCTGGACGAGATCTACATGACGGCCACCATCGCGATGAGCGGCAGCGGCGGCTGGCCCATGACGGTGTTCTTGACGCCCGATCAGCGCCCCTTCTTCGCCGGGACCTATTTTCCCCCCAGCGACGCCTATGGCCGTCCAGGCTTCGGATCGCTGCTCGAGCGGATCGCCGGGATGTGGCAAAACGATCGCAGCGCGCTGCTCGACCAAGCCAAGGAGCTGACCGAGCACGTGCGCCTCCACTCGAAACCGACCCGACCGATCGCCGTCAGCGAGGACGCGGTGGCCGGAGCGGTCACCAGCCTGGAAGCGAGCTTCGATGCTCGCTTCGGAGGCTTCGGAGGGGCGCCGAAGTTTCCGCCGGCCGCGTCGTTGTCGCTCTTGCTCAGGGAACACCGCAAGACCGGGCGGTCGAAGCTGCTGGACATGGTGGTGCGCACCCTCGACGGCATGAAGAGCGGCGGGATCTACGACCACCTGGGCGGCGGGTTTGCCCGCTATTCGACCGACGAACGCTGGCTGGTCCCCCACTTCGAAAAGATGCTCTATGACAACGCCCAGCTCGCGCGGGTCTATCTCGAAGCCTGGCAGGTCACGAAGAACCCGGAGTACGAACGGGTCGCACGCGAGACCTTGGACTACGCGCTCCGGGAGATGCAGAGCCCTGACGGGGGGTTCTACTCCGCGATCGACGCGGACAGCGACGGTGAAGAGGGCAAATTCTACGTCTGGATGCCGGACGAGGTCACGGCGGTGCTCGGCCCGGAGACGGCCGAGGCCTTTTGCGCGTACTACGACGTGACCGAAGCCGGCAATTGGGAGGGAAAGAACGTCCTGCACACGCCGCAGCGGCTGGCGGAGGTCGCCCATCGGCTCGATACGACGCCGGAGGCGCTCGACGCGACGCTCCGGCGCGCTCGCGAGCAAATGGCAGAGGCCCGCAAGCAGCGAACCGCGCCAGCCCTCGACGACAAGGTATTGACGGCGTGGACCGCGCTGATGCTGGGCAGCCTGGCGGAGGGCTACCGGCTCCTCCGGGATCGACGCTACCTGGACGCCGCCGAGCGGGCGGCACGCTTCGTGTTGTCGGGGCTCGTGCGGGAGGACGGCGGCTTGTTTCGCACGGCGCGCGCCGGTCATGCCCATTTGCCCGCCTATCTGGAAGACTATGCCTTTTTGGTCGACGGGCTGCTCGACCTCTACGAGGCGTCCGGTGAAGCGGAGCACCTCCGGCACGCCGAGCGCCTGGCCGATCGCATGATCGCCGACTTCGTCGACCCGGAGCTCGGCGGCTTTTTCCAAACCAGCCGCGACCACGAGACCTTGTTGGTCCGCCGCCGGGAAGGCACCGACAGCGCCCTTCCGAGTGCGAATGCGGTCGCCGCGAGGGCGCTCGCGCGGCTTGCGCATCAGCTCGATCGGCCGGCGTGGCGCGAGCTCGCCGTGCAGGCGATCCGGGCGTTCGGCGCCCAAATCGAGCACGCACCGCGCGCGTTCGTGACGAGCCTTTGCGTGGCGGATTTCCTGCTCGAGCCCCCGATCGAGCTGGTCTTCGCCGGCCACCCCGCGAGCGCCGAACACGAGGCGCTGTGCCAAGTCGTCGCCGAGGTCTACCTGCCGAACCGCGTGATCGCCCACGCCACCGGGGACGATGGCGCTCGCCCGCTCACCGCCGAAAAGCGGCCCATCCATGGCCAGGCTGCGCTCTACGTCTGCCGCGACTTCACCTGCCGCGCCCCCGTGCTCACGCCCGACGACGTCAGGCGGGAGATCGAGGCGACGGAACGCCAAGCGCTGACGCTCCGCTTGACGGAGGTCGCCGGCAAGCCGCTGCCCGGGCACGCGACGCCCCGCGCAACGGCGCGTCTGGCAGAGAACTACGCCAAGCTCTACGGCACGTCGGGCTACGCCGCTTTCGGCGACACCGGCCTCAGCGTGAGCCGCCTCGGCTTTGGCGGCTATCGCATCGACGAGTCCCGCCCAGAACACCGGGAGGCGCTTCGCAAAGCCCTGCACGAAGGGTGCAACCTGATCGACACCTCCAGCAACTACAGCGCGGGATCGAGCGAGCGGCTGATCGGCGCCGTGCTCGGACAGCTCGTGTCGAGCGGAGAAGTCCGGCGCGAGGAAGTGGTCGTCGTGTCCAAGGTAGGCTACTTGCAAGGCGCGGCGCTCGAGCGGGCCCGACGTCGTGAACGAGAGGGACGGCCCTACCCGGAGGTGGTGAAGGTCTCGGACGACCTCTGGCATTGCATCCACCCGGAGTGGATCGACCAAGAGCTCGCGAGGTCGCTCGAGCGGCTGGGCCTCGAGACGCTCGACGTGTGTTTGTTGCACAACCCGGAGTACTTCCTGACCCACGCCGCCCGCTCGGGTGCGGCGTCACCCCAGAGCGACCGAGAGGAGCTCTACCGCCGCATGCAAGCCGCGTTTACCCGACTCGAAGAGCACGTGCAGCGCGGTCGGCTGCGGTACTACGGGGTCTCCAGCAATACCGCGGCGGCCCCCGCGGGCGACCCGGAGGCCACGGATCTGGCCAGGATGCTGCAAGCTGCGGAGCTGGCGGCCCCCGGACGCCACCACTTCCGGGTGCTCGAGCTGCCATTCAACCTCATCGAGAGCGCCGCCGCGCTCGACGCCAACACCGACGGAGGGGGGCGCACGGTGCTCGAGCAGGCGCTCGGGAACGGCGTCGCCGTGCTCGCCAACCGACCGCTGAACGCGATCGTCGGCGACGCGCTGCTCCGCCTCGCGCAGCCGCCAGCGCTGGAGCCCGGTCCGGAGTTCGAGCCGCAGCGCACGCGGGTGGCGACGATCGAGCAAGCGTTCCGCACCAAGTTCGCGCCGCTGCTGCGCGCCGCGCCGGGAGGCGTCCCGCCCGAGGAGCTGCTCGACTGGTCCGAGAAGCTGCGGGAGCTGCCGAAGCGGCTGCAGAGCTACGAGCAGTACACCGAGATCGAGGCGCAGGTCATCGCACCGCGGGTGTCGCGCGTCTTCGAAGTGCTCGATCGAAGCTTGAAAGGGGCGATCGGGGCGGAGTGGAGGAAGCTCCGAGCCACCTACCTGACCGAGCTCGAGGCACTTCTCAAGACGCTGCGGCGCATCGCCGCCGAACGCAGCCGTGAGCGGCTCGGGCGGCTCATCGCGGCTCTGGATCAGACCTTGCCCGCCGAGCGGCGGGCCGAGCCCCTGTCTCGCAAGGCCCTCTGGATTCCGCTGTCGGCTCCAGGAGTTACGGCAGCGCTCGTGGGCATGCGCCGGCCCGAGTACGTCGCCGACGCGCTCCCCGTGCTGGGTTTCGAGCCGCACCCCGATCCCGACGCGGCGCTCGCGGCCGTGCGTGCAGCTGCGGCCGAGCAGGGATAGAGTAGGCGCATGGGCGCGCGTGTTTCGAGCCGAGCGGTGTGCGCGTGGCTGGCGCTCCTAGGCCCCGCTTGTGGCGACGTCCATGCCGACGCCATCGTGCTCGAGCGTTCGCTAGATGCTGGGTCGGGCGGCGCGGACGGATCGAGCGGCAGCGGCGGACTTGTGCCCGACGCCGGATCGCCGGACGCCACGAGCGGCTCGCTGCCGCTGTGCGCGCCCTGCAACCGTGGCCGGGATTGCGGCGGCAGCGACGACGCCTGCCTCATCAACCCGGACGGCGAGCAATTCTGCGGGCGCGACTGCTTCTCGGAGGACGGCTGCCCCGCCGGCTTCGAGTGCCGGCTGATCAGCGGCAACGATGCCCCCGTACAGTGCGTGCCGCTCAGCGAGAGCTGCTTGGACTTGGGGTCCACCGCCAACGCTCCCAGCACGGCAGCGCTGCGCGCACACAACCTCGCTCGCCTCAACGCCGTGCGCGCCGACCGCGGCCTCCCGAGCTTGGTGCTCGACGACTGCCTCAATCGGCTGGCGCAGGCGTCCGTCCACGAGCGCGTGCAATACGGCAGCAGCAAGTTCTCACGCGAATGCGCCGGCGAGGTGCCCGCTTGCGAGTGCGGCTGGGCGGCGGAGAACACCGGGCGCCACGCCAACGACGAGATGGATAGCGCCGAGAAGATCAGCGACTGGATCGGCGACGCCTTGCGAGACGCCCCCAACGGCGACTTCGCCGGCAACCTGCTGTCCGAGCGCTACAGCCGCGTGGGTGTGGGCTTGGTGCGCGATCGCGACGCGCTGTACTTGAGCAACAGCTTCGCGCCCTGACCCATTCAGTCGCTGGCGCGCAAGACCGCGACCGCGTCCAGATCGAAGCCGCCGCTGCCCATGGTCGGGTGCGGATCGTAGATCGGGCGGCCGAAGCTATCGAGCGCGCTGCCGTCGCCGACGACATCCACGATCCGGACGTGCGTGATGCGCGACAGGTCGAGCCGCCGGGTCCGCACCGCGGGTCGGTGCGCGAGCAGCGCGAGATCGAAGGGGGTGCCGAAACCCTGGCGGTACTTGCCCGCCAGGCCCGACAGCGCCCTGGGGTTGACCTCGCCATAGTCGCCGACCGCGTCCAGCTGCAGCGTCATCGAATCGAACCGCTCGAACGTCTGCCCGTCGCTCGAGACCTCCACGAAGGCGAGCTCGAGGAAGGTGTCGGTGACCCCGTTCTCGAACACGGCCAGATCGTCGCCCGGCCCATCGCTGATCGGCGGGTCGAAGGTCAGCGTCAACGCGCCGCCATCCCCAAGCCCCACGATCTCCGAAGGGCCGCCCTCGGCCGGTCCCAGCCCCCGCTCGGGCACACGCCACGTCTCGTCCACGTTGTCCCCATAGACGACCGGGTTCACCCAGCCGCTCGCCCACCCGACGATCCGGGGATCGTCGAGCGCCACGGCTCGGCTGCCCTCGGTCCCGGCGGCGGGGTCGAAGGCGTCGGTCAGCTCGTACACGTGGCTGAACCAGTCGCCGCAATCCGGGTCGGTACGCGCGAACACGCGCACCCGCACCCCGACCTCCTGCGGCAGCACGAGGTCCGTGCTGGGTCCCCCAGCCCAGGCCGTGGGTTCCGTCTGCCCCGCCGAGCCGACGCCGATCTCCATCGCCGCCCCGTTCGGGTGGGTGAAGGAGAGCGCGGTGCCGGCCGGCACCTGCTCGAACACCTGAGTTTGGGGCACGGGGCAGGGATCTTCGATCACGGCGGGCAGCTGCGGGCCGCCGCTTTCATCGCCCTCGTCCGCTCCGCAGCCGAGCAGCGCGAAGGCAGCGGCGCACCCGACGGCGCGTTGAGCGCGGCGGTTCATTGGGCTGCGAGCAGCGACCATTCGAAGCCGCCACATCCGTTGGAGAGGCTCGCGTCGTCGGCGCGCTCGGTCGCGAGCGCGGCGGCTTCGCTCTCCGCCGCGTACGCGGTCTGACAGTAGTAAAGGTCGCCAGCGTCGGTGGTCCAGTCGAAGCGGCTCCACAGGCCCGGGTTGTAGGCGTTGGTCGCGGCGTTCTGCGCGACGAGGTATTGCTCCGAGTTCGAGTAGGTCGTGATCTCGAAGGCGGCGTCGCCGCTCTGCCAGACCTGCTCGCTGATCTCGTGAGTCCCTCCGAAGGCGTCCTCGTAGCTACCAGTGATCGCGAGCCCGGCGCTCGCTCCGGCGCCGCTGCCCGCCATCCCTCCCGAACCACCTCCGTCCCCTTCGTCGTCGCCGCAAGCGCCGAGCCCGACGAGACACGCCAGCGCGCAAGCACCCAACCAAACCTTGTCCATCACGTTTACCGCTCCGTCTGCCAGCCCCACGCTGGCCGTGCGGCCCCGCGTGGACGCAGGCATTCGGAGGACCCCGGGCGTCTCCGCGAGCCCGAGCCGTCAACCGAATGGCGCCGCGCCCCGCGGAGCCAACCGAGTCGGGTCGCCGCACCATGCGGATACCCTGGTGAGCGCAGCAGGTCTCCTGACTCCCGGATCGACCTCCGGTGATCCCTTCCCAGGCTCTGCGCCCAGTGGCCGTGATCACCGTCGTCCCCGGTTACAGTGGCGGGGGCCGTGCCGGACTTTCACCGGCTTCCCTTGATGCTCTCACCGCGGATCCTCGTCCGCGGCCGCAGGCGTATCACGGCTCGGCGCGGCGGCGCAAGCACCGCCGATTGACGCTCTGGGGGTCCGTCGTCACGCTGGGGGCGATGAAGCGCCTACGTCTCTCGCTCGGCCTCTGCCTGATGGGAGCTGCCTGCCAGCGGAGCCCCGACAAGACCGCGCTCGACACGCCGCCAGCGGCGAACGTCCCCGCCGCACCCGCGCCGGCGGCACCGCCCCACGCCGACGCCGCGGTCGAGCACGCCCGCCTGTTCTTCGGCAATCAGCGCTACATCGAGACCGGCGACGAGTCCCTGCCGCTCCTGGTCCCGGAGGAGCGCGCCCTCGCCGTCGCCGGCACGACCCGCGCCCAGGCAGCCGTCGACGCGCTCGCCGAAGGACCCACCTCGAAGGCAGCCGCCGCCGTGATCCCGAAGAGCGTCCGAGTGCTCGGGGTGCGCGTCGAGGGTGACATAGCGGTCGTGGACTTCGCACGCGCCGGCCTCTCCGGGGGCTCGCTCGAAGAGCGAATGATGGTGGCGGCGATCGTGCAAACGCTGACCGCACTGCCCGGCATCCACGCGGTGCGATTCACCGTGGAAGGCCAGAGCGTGGAGACGCTGATGGGCCACCTCGACGTACGCGAGACGCTGACCGCGGACGCTGGCGGCTGACGCAGCTAGAGCGACGAACGGTTTGCGGAGCAAGCCGTTTGGCGCGGAAAATGAGACCATCTAGAGCACCGAGACGTGAGCAGACGAGAGGCTTTCCCGCTCTGGCAAACGGATCGGGGCCCGAGCGACAAACGGTTTGCGGAGCAAGCCGTTTGTCGCGAAAAATGAGACCATCTAGAGCACCGAGACGTGAGCAGACGAGAGGCTTTCCCGATGAAT
>Ga0079224_100001987_pt1 | contig 24378 bp, 20 predicted proteins | sample Stecom2015_FD_80414 | JGI IMG/M metagenome (GOLD analysis project Ga0079224, IMG submission 80414) | Agricultural soil microbial communities from Utah to study Nitrogen management - Steer compost 2015 | ecosystem: Environmental > Terrestrial > Soil > Agricultural land | place: USA: Utah... | reverse complement strand
GTGGCGAGCCGGCAGCGTGGCGAGCCGGCGGCCCTCAGCCGGATTCCCGCAGCCGCCGAACTCTCAGTCGCCCTTGCGCAGGGTCTCGTAGACCTTCTTGCACTCCGGGCACACCGGCGAGCCGGGCTTGGGCGAGCGGGTCACCGGGAACACCTCGCCGCACAGCGCCACCACCATGGTGCCCAGGACGGCGCTCTCGGCGATCTTGTCCTTCTTGACGTAGTGGAAGTACTTGGGGACGTCGTCGCCCGTCGTCTCGTCGGTGGTCGTATCCGGGCGGACCAGGGTATCGGTACTCACGTCCTCCATGATGCCGCATGACAGCGGGCCCATCGATTCGACCGGAGCGGCCCCGTCGTCCGGGAGAAGGGCGGACCGTGTGTGCGCCCGCACCCGCGGAGTGCAAGACTCGTAGGTATGCAGCAGCACGGCGACGCCACCGACGCCGACGACGGCCGCGGCGATCGTCGCGGAGCCCCGGCGAGTCCTCCCCCTTCCGAGGGCGATTCCGCACGGGGCCGCTCCTCCCGGGGCTATTTCCCGCAGGGCGATTTCCCGGGCAACGAGCACCGCCGGGCGGCGCTCATCACCGAGGCCGCGCCCTCGCTGGAGGATCAGCACCGCGCCAGAGTGCGCCGCTACACCATCCTCATGGCGATCCGCATTCCCGCGTTGATCCTGGCCGCCGTGGCCTACAGCATCTGGGGAAGCGCGTTGATCTCGCTGCTGATCATCGGCGCGTCCATCCCGCTGCCCTGGGCCGCCGTCCTCATCGCCAACGACCGGCCGCCGCGCCGCCGCGACGAGCCGAGCCGATGGGATCGCCCGCAGAAGGCGATCGAAGGCCGATCACACAACGCCATCGACGGGTGAGCATGATCCGCTGGACCTGGGCGTTCCTCGATCGCCCTCGGGAGAGTTTCGACGCCTGCGTCCGCTTCTGGTCGACCGTGACCGGCACCACGCCCTCGTCCCGGCGCGGGGAGCACGGCGAGTTCCTCACCCTGCTGCCCGACCCCGGCACCGGGGCGAGCCCGGCGGTGAAGATGCAGGCCGTCGGCGGGCCGGGCGGCACGCACCTCGACTTCGATGTCGACGACATCCCCGCCGCCCGCGCCGCCGCCCTGCGCCTCGGCGCCGCCGTCGTCGCCGACCACCCGGACCACACCGTCCTGCGTTCCCCCGGCGGGCTGTCGTTCTGTCTCACCCCGGCCACGCCCGGCCCCCTCGCCCTCCCCACGGCGGTCGCGGCCCCCGACGGCACCCGGTCCCGGCTCGACCAAATCTGTCTGGACATCGGGCCGAGCGGCCACGCGGCCGAGGTCGCGTTCTGGCAGGCGCTGACCGGATGGGAATTCGTCGCGGGCCGGCTCCCCGAGTTCTCCCGCCTGCGCGCCGCCGCTCCCATGGCGCACCAACTCCTGCTGCAACGCGTCGGCGACGAAAGACCGGTCGCCGCGCACATCGACCTGTCCTGCGACGACATCGAGGCGGGCGCCGCCTGGCACGAATCGCTCGGCGCCACGGTGCTCGCCCGTTTCGAGCACTGGATCGTCCTGAGCGACCCAGCCGGGGTGGCCTACTGCGTGACCGGCCGCGACCCGAACGGCGTCTGAGGCCCGACACACCGGCCCGCGCGGGCGCCGCGACCCGGCGGTGGCAGAGTTACCGGCGTGCACACCGACCGAACGACCACCGGTTCCTCGCTGACCGCACTGTGCCCGGACCTGCGCGAAGCGCTGACCCGGGTGCGCTACGACGCCGACACCCTGCTCGAGGTGCTCGGCCCCGAGACGCACGCCGCACTCGGCCGCTCCGAGCCCGTCCCGGTGCGCCGCGCCGCCCGTGACGCGGGCGAACTGGGTGTCCTCATCCGGCTGCTGCTGCTCGGCGACCCGGTGCCCGAGCGCGAGGCCGCCGCGGCGCTCGCCCCGGTGGACATCGACCGGGCGGTCGCCGCGGGCCTGCTCGAACGCGACGGCGACCTGGTCGGCGCCGCGCTCGACCTGCGGCCGCTGGACGCGGGCGCGGGCAACCGCTGGGTGTTGTCGGACCTCGACGATTCCATGCGCAGGCGCACCCTCACCGAAGATCACGTGCTCGGCGTCGGCCACGCCTCGCTGTCGCTGCTGCGCGCAACCCCCACCCGCCCGGTCGGGTCGGTGCTCGACCTCGGCACGGGCTGCGGCGTCCAGGCGGTACACGCCACCTCCTACGCCACCTCCGTCACCGGCACCGACGTCAACCCGAGAGCGCTGTGGCTGGCCGAGGCCACCGCGGCGCTCAACGGGCTCGACATCGAACTGCTGGAAGGTTCCTGGTTCGAGCCGGTCGCCGGTCGCCGATTCGACCAGGTGGTCGCCAACCCGCCGTTCGTGGTCGGCCCGGCCCGCGTGGAGCACACCTATCGCGACTCCGGTCTCGCCCTCGACGGCGCCAGCGAGCTGGTCGTCTCGCGGGCGGCGGACCTGCTCGCCCCAGGCGGCACCGCGGCCATGCTCTCGGCGTGGGTGCACGTCGACGGCGAGGACTGGCGCTCACGAGTGTCGTCCTGGCTGCCCGACCACGGCGTCGACGCCTGGATCGTGCAGCGCGACGTGGCCGATCCCGCCCTCTATGTCGGCACCTGGCTGCGCGATGCCGGCCTCGACCCGCGTGACCCGGCCGCGCAGGCGCGCGCCGAGCAGTGGCTGGACGCGTTCGCCGCCGCCGAGGTCGAGGGCGTCGGCTTCGGCTTCGTCTACCTGCGCGCGATCGACGGCCCCACCGAGCTGCTCGCCGAGGACCTCACCCACGGCTTCGACGATCCGCTCGGCGAGGAGGCCACCCGCTACTTCGAGCGGTCGGCCTGGCTGCGCGCCGTCGCCGCCGATCCCGGCCTGGCCTGGTCCGCGCGCTTCGAGGTCGATCCGCACACCGCGCTGGAGCGGGTCAGCCTGCCCGGCGAGGAGGGCTGGCGCGAGCAGGTGCTCCGGGTGCACCGCGGCGACGGCCCGCGCTGGCAGCACGAGGTGGACGAGGCGGCGGTCTCGCTGCTGGCGGGAATGCGGCCGGACGGTCTGCCGTTGTACGACCTGGTCGAGCTCCTCGCCGTGGCCCGTGGCGCGGACGAGGTGTCCCCGGAGTTCGCGGCCGACGCGTTGTCCGTGGTCGGCGGCCTCGTGCGGCACGGTCTGATCCGCCCTGTCCCCTAGCGGACCGCGGCGTCGGGCCGGGCTTCGCGACGACCGCCGACAGCGGTGCGGGCAGCGGATCCCGGCAGGTGTCCCCGGTGCGTCCTTCTCAGGAACTTCTCAGACGTTGTGCGTGAAACCCCCAGCTCAGCGCTGTTTATCACACCGGGGACAGGGAACTTTCTCCCTGTCGGGTCCGTTGGATCGGATGAGACACCACCGACAGGAGGCAAGTCATGACCAGCCCCGCCACCACTCGTGTGCGCCCCAGCGATTCCGACCTCGACGCCCAGAGCCCTGCCGCCGACCTGGTACGTGTGTACCTGAACGGGATCGGTCGCACCGCGCTGCTCACGGCGGCGGACGAGGTCGAGCTGGCCAAGCGCATCGAGGCGGGCCTCTATGCTCAGCATCTGCTGGAGACGAGCAAACGCCTCTCGGCCGCGAAGAAGAAGGATCTGGCGATCCTCGTACGCGACGGCCAGGCCGCCCGCCAGCACCTGCTCGAAGCCAACCTGCGGCTCGTGGTCTCCCTCGCCAAGCGCTACACCGGCCGCGGCATGCCGCTGCTCGATCTGATCCAGGAGGGCAACCTCGGCCTGATCAGGGCGATGGAGAAGTTCGACTACACCAAGGGCTTCAAGTTCTCGACCTACGCCACCTGGTGGATCCGCCAGGCCATCACCCGTGGCATGGCCGATCAGAGCCGCACCATCCGGCTCCCGGTCCACCTGGTCGAGCAGGTGAACAAGCTGGCGCGCATCAAGCGCGAGTTGCACCAGCAGCTGGGCCGTGAGGCCACCGACGCCGAGCTGGCGGCCGAGTCGGGCATCCCGGTGGAGAAGATCGCCGATCTGCTCGACCACAGCCGCGACCCGGTGAGCCTGGACATGCCGGTCGGCAACGACGAGGAGGCCCCGCTGGGCGACTTCATCGAGGATTCCGAGGCCACCTCGGCCGAGTCCGCGGTGATCGCCGGCCTGCTGCACCGTGACGTGCGCAGCGTGCTCGCGACCCTCGACGAGCGCGAACAGCAGGTCATCCGGCTGCGCTTCGGCCTGGACGACGGCCAGCCGCGCACCCTCGACCAGATCGGCAAGCTGTTCGGTCTCTCGCGCGAGCGCGTGCGCCAGATCGAGCGCGAGGTCATGTCCAAGCTGCGCAAGGGTGAGCGGGCCGACCGGCTGCGCGCCTACGCCAGCTGACCAGCCCGCCTGCCCCCGCCGGGGCAGCACACGAACACACGAAGAATGCCTGGCCGCTCCGAGGAGCGACCAGGCATTTTCTTTCGTCACCGCGAACCCCCGGCCCGTCCGCCCTACTCCGGGCGGGTGGGGCTCACGGGTCAGGCGGTCTCGAGTTCGACGTCGTAGTTGACCGTATCGCCCTCGACCGAGGTGACCGTCACGGTCAGGCCGCTGGTCTGCCCGTCGACGGTGAGGGTGCAGTCGAGCACCGCGCCGACCTCGCCCTTCAGGTCGTCGGGGCAGTCGATCTCGTCGGAGGGCTGTCCGAGCTGGCTCTCCAGCGTCTGGGCGACCGAGCGCTCCAGATCGGCCTCCTTGACCGTGGGCGTGGTCGAGCCGATGCTCACCGAGCAACCGGCGAGAGCGAGGCCGGCGAGAGCGACGATTCCGGCGAGACGAATCTTCATGGATTTACGACCTTCCTGGCGGGGAGCGCGCGGCCACGGTGGCCACGCGGTAAGTCCTCCCGTAGATCGGGGCGGCTCGGCCGGGCTGTTAACGGGCCCGGCCGAATTCCTGGGCAGTGTTTCCTGATCCGCGCTCGATACGCCGAATTCTGCCGCAGCAGGCGGCCTCAGGCGAGCCTGCGCGGCCCCTCGTCGAAACGGCTCGGTTCCGGCCCGATCCGCCCGCGCGCGTACAGGATCTCCGCCGAGGCGGGCGAGGCCAGCACCGGCTCGAAGGCCAGCTCGCGCATCTGTGGCAGATCGTCGAACAGCGCCGAGATGCGTTGCGTCAGCTCGATCAGCGCCGCCTTGTCCACCCGGGGGCTGACCGGGGTGCCCGACAACAACGGCGCCGCCCTCGGCGCGTCGATCAGCGCGGCCGCCTCGGCCTCGGTCAGCGGCAGCGCGCGATAGGCACGGTCGCCGAGCATCTCGATGATCGGGCCGGACAACCCGAACTCGATGACCGAACCGAACGACGGGTCGTCCTGCACCCGCAGGATGCAGCCGACGCCCTTGGTGGCCATCCGCTGGATGTGCAGCACCGGGTCGCCGCACATGCGGACCAGGTCGGCATAGGCCTGGCGCACCGCCTCGGGACGCCACAGATCCAGGCGCACCCCGCTGAGATCGGCGCGCTTGCGCCACAGTTCGCCGGTCGCCTTGGCCGCGACGGGATAGCCGAGTTCCTCGGCGGCCGCGACCGCCTGATCGGCGTCGCGCACCTCCCGGAAGTCGACGACCTCGAGGCCGTAGCACTCCAGCAGCTCCACGACCTCCAGGTCGGTGAGCCAGCGGCCGCCGGACTCGCCCATCCACTTCGCCACCAGCGCGGCGGCGCGTTCGGCGTCGATCCCGTCGGGCCGCACCACGGTGGAGACCGGCCGTTCCCGCCAGCGCGCGTACCGGTGCACCCTGGCCAGCGCGCGGGCGGCGCGCTCGGGATCGGGATAGGACGGGATCGACCCGCGCACCGCCATGCCGTTGCGGCCGCGCACCGACAGCAGATTGGGCAGGCCCTGCTCGGCGATGAAGGTCGTGAGGATCGGTTTCTCCGCCTCGGGCACCGCTGCCGCCGCCGAACGGATGGCCTCGGCGAAGCTGGCCATCGGCACCGGCACCGGGGGCGCGAACACCACGATCAGCGCGTCGCAGGCGTCGTCGCGCAGGGCCGCCGCCACCGCGTCGAGGTAGGCGCCGGGGCCCGCGTGCGGTCCGAGATTCACCGGTTCGCCGACCTCCAGTCCTTCCCCGCGCGCGGCGTCGACGGCCAGCCAGCTCAATGCCGTGCTGTTGGAGATCACCGCAAGGCGCGGGCCGCGCGGCAGCGGCTGGTAGCCGAGCAGCGCCGCGCAGTCGAACAGCTCGGAGATGGAGTCGACCTGCACGATCCCGGCCTGCGCGAACAGGTCACGCACGATGGACTTGTCGATGTCGCCGCCCGGTCGCGTGCGTACCGACCGGCCGCTGCTGACCGCCACGATCGGCTTGCTACGCGCGACCCTGCGCGCGATGCGGGAGAACTTGCGCGGGTTGCCGAAGCTCTCCAGATACAGCAGCACCACGTCGGTGGCCGGGTCGGTGTCCCAGTACTGCAACAGGTCGTTGCCGGAGACGTCGGCGCGGTTGCCCGCCGAGACGAACGTCGACAACCCCAGGTTGCGGGCGGCGGCCTCAGCGAGAATGGCCACGCCGAGCGGGCCGGACTGACAGAAGAAGCCGATGCGCCCGCGCGCCGGCAGCACCGGGGCCAGGGTGGCGTTCAGCGCCACGTCCGGGTCGTTGTTGGCGATGCCGAGCGCGCTCGGCCCCACCACCCGCATGCCGTGCCCGCGCGCGGCGGCGACGAGTTCGCGTTCGGCGGCCATGCCCGCCGGACCGGTCTCGGCGAAGCCCGCGGTCAGCACCACCAGGCCCTTGACGCCCTTGGCCAGGCAGTCGTCGAGCACCGAGTCGATCTCCCCGGCGGGCACCGCCACCACCGCCAGATCCACCACGTCGGGGATCTCGCGCACCGTGGCGTACGCCCGCACGCCCCGCACCGAGCGGCGGTTCGGGTTCACCGGGTACACCGGCCCCTGGAAGGTGGCCGACAGCAGATTGGCCAGCACCGCGCCGCCGACCCGGCCTGCGCCGGGCGTCGCGCCGATCACCGCGATCGAGCGCGGGGCGAGCAGGTTGCCGACACTGCGCGCCTCGGAGGCGCGTTCACGCGCGTCGCGCACCGAGACCAGCGCCTCGGTCGGATCGATGGCGAACTCCAGGTGCAGCACGGTGCCGTCGCGGCTGCGTTCCACCTGGTAACCGGCTTCCCGGAAGACGGTCACCATGGTGTAGTTCTCGGCGAGCACCTCGGCCACGAAGGTCTGGATGCCGTTTTCCGCGGCCGCGCCCGCCAGGTGCTCGAGCAGGATCGAACCGAGCCCGCGGCCCTGGTGCTCGTCGGCGACCACGAACGCCACCTCGGCGGCGCGCGGGCCCGGACGGTCGACGAGTTCGTAGCGGCCGACCGCGATGATCCGCTCGCCCAGTTCGGCCACCAGTCCCACCCGGTCGCGGTGGTCGACATGGGTGGTGCGGTACAGGTCCTTGGGCGAGATGCGCGGGTATGGCCCGAAGTAACGCAGGTAGCGGGTGCGCTCGGACAGCGCGGCATGGAAGGCCTGCATGGCCTCGGCGTCCTCGGGCACGATCGGCCGCAGGCGTACCACGCCGCCGTCGGAGGCCAGGACGTCGGCGAACCAGTGCTGCGGCGGCTCGGGAACCTTGTCCTCGATGTCGGGGGCGGGATCCTGATCAGTCACGGGGGTCCTCCGGGTCCAATCCGAGCAGGGAGAAGCTGGCCCGCCGGGTGGCCAGCACGGCGGAGTCGACCGCGCGCAACGCCCGGTCGACCCTGGCGTCGCCGGTCTCCACCGTCGCGCCGGGACCGTCCCACGGCCGGAAGGCGACGTCTCCGCCGTCACCCATGGTGGCGGGGGGTTCGACCGCGGGCGCGGCGGCGCGCACCAGCTCGGTCCAGGCGTCCGGGATCGGCGTCGCGGGGTCGATGTCGCGGCCCAGCGCGGCGGCCAGCATGTGCGTCCATGCCCTCGGCACCACCCGGACCAGGCCGTATCCACCGCCGCCGAGGGCGAGCCAGCGCCCCTCGGCGTAGCGGTCTGCCAGCTCGCGCATGGCCAGCATCGCCGCGCGCTGACCGTCGACGGTCAACTCCAGGTCGGCCAGCGGGTCCTCCCGGTGGGTGTCCGCCCCGCACTGGCTGATGATGATCTGCGGCCGGAAGGCGGCGATCGCGCCGGGCACCACGGCGTGGAAGCCGCGCAGCCAGGGCGAATCCTTCGTGCCGGGCATCAGCGCCAGGTTCACGGCCGTGCCCTCGGCCGTGCCGAGCCCGGCCTCGTCGGGCCAGCCGGTGTTGGGCCACAACGTGGCCGGATGCTGATGGATGGAGACGGTGAGCACGCGCGGGTCGGCGTAGAAGGCACGCTGCACCCCGTCTCCGTGGTGGACGTCGATGTCGATATAGGCGATGCGGTCGAAACCGTGGTCGAGCAACCACGAGATCGCCACGGCCGCATCGTTGTAGATGCAGAAGCCCGCCGCGTAGGAGGGCATGGCGTGGTGCATGCCGCCGCCGATGCTCACCGCCCGCAGGGTTCGCCCCTCGGCGATCTCCCTGGCCGCGGCCAGGGTGCCGCCCACGATCACCGAGGCTGCCTCGTGCATGCCGGGGAAGACCGGGTTGTCGGCCGAGCCGAGCCCGTAGGGCGGCGAGACCGGCTCGCCCGGCGGCTGCACCGCGTGGCGCACGGCGTCGATGTAGTCGTGGGTGTGGATGCGCAGCAGCTCGCTCTCCCCGCACTCGGCGGGCGCGAGGGTCTCCACACCGTCGAGCAGCCCCAGGCTCCTGGCCAGTGCCATGGTCAGCTTCAGGCGCGCGGGCTTCATGGGATGCCGTGGTGTCCAGGTGTAGTCCAGGAAGCGGTCCGACCAGACGACGGTGCCCGCACCGGCCGGTGCGGTGGGCCCGGGGGGCGGCGCCGAGGATGCAGTGGCCATGGTCGCAACGGTACGCGGGAAGGGACGGACCCCGTTCACCGTTGTCATGCAGTAGAAATATGGCATGAGCGCACGCCGTGTCGGGCGGTGCGCCGACGAGGTCTCCGTTGCAGCGTGTTCGAATGAACCGGTAACCGTGTGTACCGCCGTGCCTGGGTAGAATTCGTGTAGACGAAGGGGTAACTGGTGAAGGATCTGGTCGACACCACGGAGATGTATCTCCGTACCATCTACGACCTCGAGGAGGAAGGCGTCGTGCCCCTGCGCGCGCGCATCGCCGAACGCCTCGAGCAGAGCGGTCCGACCGTGAGCCAGACCGTGGCGCGGATGGAACGTGACGGGCTGCTGCTCGTCGCGGGCGACCGGCATCTGGAACTGACCGAGAAGGGCCGCAGCATGGCGGTCGCGGTGATGCGCAAGCACCGGCTCGCCGAGCGGTTGCTGGTCGACATCATCGGGCTGGACTGGCAGAACGTGCACGCCGAGGCGTGCCGCTGGGAACACGTCATGAGCGAGGACGTCGAACGACGCCTCGTCGAGGTCCTCAACCACCCCACCACCTCCCCCTACGGCAACCCGATCCCCGGTCTCGACGAACTCGGCATCGCCGCGCCGCCGAACCACGAGGAGCAATTGATCCGGCTCTCGGATCTGCCGCACGGCGTCGGCCAGGCGGTGGTGATCCGTCGTCTCGCCGAGCACATCCAGAACGATCCCGAGGTGATCGGCAGGCTGCGCGAGGCGGGCGTCGTCCCGGACGCGCGCGTGACCGTCGAGTCCAAGCCCGGCGCGGTGATCATCGCCGTGCCCGGCCACAGCGAGTTCGAGCTGTCGGACGACATGGCCCACGCCGTCCAGGTGAAGCTGGCCTGATCGATGAAACTTCTCGTCACGGGTGGCGCGGGCTACGTCGGCGGCGTCTGCGCCCAGGTCCTGTTGGAGAGCGGCCACGAGGTCGTGGTCGTGGACGATCTGTCGACCGGCAACGCCGACGGTGTGCCCTCGGGCGCCCGCTTCGTCGAGGGCGACATCGCCGAGCTGGCCGAGGATCTGCTCGGCGCCGAGACGTTCGACGGCGTCCTGCATTTCGCGGCGCAGTCGCTGGTCGGCGAGTCGGTGCAGAAGCCCGAGCAGTACTGGCAGGGCAATGTGGTGACCACGCTGTCGCTGCTGGAGGCACTCCGCCGCACCGGCACGCCGCGGCTGGTGTTCTCCTCGACCGCCGCGGTGTACGGCGAGCCCGAGCAGGTCCCCATCACCGAGGACGCGCCGACACGCCCCACCAATCCCTACGGCGCGACGAAGCTGGCCATCGACCACGCGATCACCTCCTACGCGGTGGCGCACGGGCTGGCGGCGACGAGCCTGCGCTACTTCAACGTGGCGGGCGCCTACGGCGGCCTCGGCGAGAACCGGGTGGTGGAAACCCATCTCATCCCCCTGGTGTTGCAGGTTGCGTTGGGCCACCGGCCCGCCATCTCGGTGTTCGGCACCGACTGGCCGACTCCCGACGGCACCGCGGTCCGCGACTACATCCACATCCGTGATCTGGCCGAAGCCCATCAGCTCGCCCTGACCAGCTCCGAGCCCGGCTCGCACCGCATCTACAACCTCGGCAGCGGCACCGGATTCTCGGTGCGCGAGGTCATCTCGGCGTGCGAACGGGTCACCGGCCTGCCGATCGCCGCCCAGGAGGCGCCGCGCCGCGCGGGCGATCCCGCGGTCCTGATCGCCTCCAGCGAACGCGCCATCCGCGAGCTCGGCTGGAAGCCGCGGCACACCGATCTCGACGAGATCGTCTCCGACGCCTGGGAGTTCCTGCGGTCGCTGGGTTCCCGCGCGCACAGCGCCCGCTGACCGGTCCGGCCTCGCACGCGCCGGCCGCTGTGCGGTGCGCCGGGCGGCGCCGTTCCGACGGCGATCAGGGCGTCATCGGCCCCAGATCGACGCCGAGGCAGGCGGCCGTGTCGTAACCGCTGCGCGCGAGCCTGCGCATCTGAGCCGGCCGCATGCCCGAGCGCAGCGCGGTGTCCAGCAACAGCGCCATGGCATGCGTGGAATCGGCCTCCAGCGCCGCCTCGACGGCGATGCCGGCCAACGGTCCGTCGCCGCGCACGTAGGCGCAGTAGGCGGTCAGGGTGGCCACGTCGGCGCGGTCGCGACCGGCGCAGGCGCGGGTCAGCTGCGTCCAGAGCTGTTCGGCCGCGGCCGCCCGGTCGTTGGCCGCCAGGCCGAACAGCGCGTCGCGCACCGCGCGTTCGCGCAGCAGGACGGCCACCGCGGCGAGTTCCTGGGGCTCCAATTCCTCCCCCGCTTCGGTCGCGTCCACCTGGAGGAGCACGTATTCCAGGCAACGCCTGCGATATCCGAGCACGTCGCCCGCGTGCAGGGCGCGGATGAATCCGGTGCGCGCCTTGGCCGCCAGGGTGGTGATCTGCTCGCCCACCTGCGCGCCGAGGAACTCGTCGGGGGCGAGCACGGCCACCAGGTCGGTGCGGGACCGCAGGATCGGCCTGCCGTCCAGCACGTTCGCCATCGCCACCGCCGAGGCCGTCGGATCGGTCACCCGGCCCCGGCTCGAGGGACCGTGCAGGCTCCACCAGGGCTTCCCGGCCGCCAGCTCCGGTGTGGCCCAGGCCCCGGCGACCCGCAGCCCCTCGTGCCGGAAGCGCCGGATCATTCGTGGGACGAGCCATTCCGCGGAAAGACCGATCGTGGTGGCGCCGCCGGGCACCACGAGCCGGTCGTCGATGATCACCGCGAGCACGTCCCGCTGGTCGGAGGCGATACCGGCGACGCATCTGGCGTAGCCGGCGACGGCCTCGACCATCCGCTCGCGCGCGGCCTCCATGTCGAACCGGAGCACGGCGTGGATCTCCGCCACCCCCTCCCGCGCCGCCTCCGGCCCGATCAGGGCGATCACCAGCGAGCGCTGCGGGAAGAAGCCGATCATCGCGGGCAGTGCCGCGAGCAACTGCCCGGCATCGTCGAGCCGTATCCGCCGCGACCACCCGCCCACCCGATAGGGCGGCGCCGCCTCCGCGCACTCGGTGATGTCGACCCGCGGCGGCAACCGCACGCCCGGCAGCGGGTCGGGCCAGCTCTCGCCCGCCCCGGGCTCTCGTGCCCGCCACGGTTCCCGGCTCTCCGCGCGATCGGACACCGCCGGGCCCGCGGGTTCCTCGTGCCCGTCTCCCCGGCCGGAGGACGCACCGTCGGAGGGGGCACTACCGCCGGGGTCACCACCGTCGAGGCCACCACCTTCGAGGCCACCACCGTCGAGGTCACCGCGGGCGGCTGGTGGTTCTTCGTCCTCGAATTCGTCGTAATTCCCCTGCGCCCGTTCGGGTTCGCGCTCGGGCGACGGCGGCCGAGGCGACAGCACGGTCGGCCGCGCGCAGATCCCGCGGCGCATCGCGGCCGAACGCGGCCCGCGCGCACCGGCTCCCGAGGCCAGAAGGGCCGGCAGACGATGCCGCCGCGGCGCCGTCGTGCTCACCGGCATCACACGTTCGGCGTCGCTCTGCTCGGTGACCGTGGTGTCCGCGCGCAGCGCGTCGGGGGGCGTCGGCACTTCGGCGGACGGCGCCGGGCCGGAGTCCGGTACCGGGCCGGGTTCCGGCGCAGGCGCGGCATGCGGCGCACCGGCCGTGCGTGACGCGGAATCCGCGAGCCGAGGCGCAGATTCGTGGCCCGCGCCGGGCACAGGTGATCCGGCGGACGGCGTCGCGTCCCCGGCGGGGTCGAGTGGTGTGGTGGTCATGGCGCCGAGCCTGCCCGCCCGGCTGCCGAACTCCGGCTACGCGACCTGGGCTTTCAGCCGGCCTGTGGACAACCCGGACCCTGTGGACAACCCGAGCCGCCGGCTTGTGGTCAGGCGGCGGCGACCTTGCCCACGGCGGTCGTGAAGAGCTCCCGCAGGGCCGCCTCGTCCTCCGGGCCGTCGCCGAAGATCATGTAGGTGACCAGCACCCGTACGTCGTCGATCTGGGCGAGGTGGGTGTGCATGCGTTGGGTGAGCCCGGCTCCGCCGACATCGGGGGCGACGACGCGGCGCAGCGACAGCGCGTCGTCGGCGTCGACGGCGGGAGCCCGGTCCACCGTGGTGGTGACGGTGGTGGTCGGCCCGGCGCCGGTCACCCGGATCTCGCCGCAGCGACGGAGCTGGTTGGCCAGATCCGACAGCGGAGACCTGGTCCGCACCAGTTCGACGGTCAGCGTCGCGCGGTCCGCGTCGGAGGTGCCGACCGCCACCGCGGTGTGGTCGGGGCCGTACTGCTGCTCCGGCGGCGCGCAGTCGGCCGGTTCGACCGTGGCGCCGCGCGCGACCCCGTCGAGATCGCCCACGGCCTGGGCGGCGGCCTCGGGGGGCAGCACCACGGCCGGATAGCGCGCCGGGAACTGCGACGGCTCGGGCAGCAGGGTGATCAGCTGGGCGTCGATCCGCTCGCCGACCGGGGAACGCTCCACCGCCACCGGCACGCCGTCGACGGTGGAGCCGCAACCGCTCAGCCATGCCGCGCCCGCCGCGAGGACTCCGGCGGTGAGCACCTGGACCGACCTGCTCGGACGGCGGACGGGACGACTGCGGCGCACCATGATCACCTGCCCACTGTGCCGCACCCCCGCACACGCCGGGCGACGCCACGCCGACCGGCGCGCGCACCGGGCGCCGCCCGCCGTGCCGAGGGGGTTTGCGCACCCCGGCGCCGATCCGGTATTCACCGGTACCGAGGGAATCGACGGGAATGTCCGGTCCGGCGCCCGCGTTGATTCCCCCGAGGGTCGCGGTCCCCGATCACGGTGCGTGCGTGTCGCCGCGATGAGGGACAATGGACACCGGTTCCCCGCCACGCCAACCGGGTACGGCAGGAGCGCCCGGGTAACCGTGGTGAAGGAACGTGCAGGAAGGAGTACGCGATGGATTACGAGTCGCGAATGTACGAACTGGAGTTTCCCGCTCCGCAGCTGTCGTCGGCCGACGGCTCGGGCCCGGTTCTGGTGCACGGGCTCGAGGGGTTCACCGACGCCGGTCACGCCGTGCGGCTGGCTACCACGCACCTGCGCGAGAGCCTGGAGAGCGAACTCGTGGCCTCGTTCGATGTGGACGAGCTGCTGGACTACCGCTCGCGCAGGCCGCTGATGACGTTCAAGAACGACCACTTCTCCGACTACGCCGAGCCGGAGCTCAACCTGTGGGCTCTGCGCGACACCGCAGGCACCCCCTTCCTGCTGCTGTGCGGTCTCGAGCCGGATCTGCGCTGGGAGAAGTTCACCACCGCCGTGCGGCTGCTGGCCGAGCAGCTCGGCGTGCGCCGCAGCATCGGCCTGAGCGCCATCCCGATGGCCATCCCGCACACCCGTCCGCTGAGCGTCACCGCGCACGCCTCCGACAGCGCGCTCATCGGTGAGCACCAGCGCTGGCCGGGCGAGCTGCAGGTGCCGGGCAGCGCGTCCTCGCTGCTGGAGTACCGGCTGGCCCAGCACGGCCACGAGTCGCTCGGCTTCTCCGTGCACGTGCCGCACTACCTGGCCCAGACCGCCTACCCCGCGGCCGCGCAGACGCTGCTGGAGAACGTGGCCGACAACGCGGGCTTGGAGCTGCCGCTGGCCGCCCTGGGTGAGGCGGCGGCCAGGGTGCTCGAGCAGGTCAACGAGCACATCGCGGGCAATCCCGAGGTCGAGACAGTCGTGCACGCCCTGGAGCGCCAGTACGACAGCTTCGTCACCGCGCAGGAGCGCCAGTCCAGCCTGCTGGCCGCCGATCAGGAGCTGCCCAGCGGTGAGGAACTCGGCGCCGAGTTCGAACGCTTCCTCGCCGAGCAGGCCGGTTACGACAACAACGAGGACTGATCCGTAAGCTGCTCGGAGTGGAACTGACCGAGCTGCTCGACATCCCGGGGACCGACGCCGACGCGCTCTACGAGACGTTCGGCATGTGGGCAGCCGAGCAGGGCACGCCGTTGTATCCGGCGCAGGACGAGGCGGTGCTCGAGCTGGCCTCCGGTTCCAATGTCATTTTGTCGACGCCGACCGGTTCCGGTAAATCGCTGGTCGCGGTCGCCGCCCACCTGTTCGCCCTCACCCAGGGTGTGCGCAGCTACTACACCGCGCCGATCAAGGCGCTGGTGAGCGAGAAGTTCTTCGCGCTGTGCGAGCTGTTCGGCGCGGACAAGGTGGGCATGGTGACCGGCGACGCGGCCGTCAACGCCGACGCTCCCATCATCTGCGCGACCGCCGAGATCCTGGCCAACCTGGCCCTGCGTCAGGGCCAGGACGCCGAGGTCGGCCAGGTCGTGATGGACGAGTTCCACTTCTACAGCGATCCCGACCGCGGCTGGGCCTGGCAGGTGCCGCTGCTGGAACTGCCGAAGGCGCAGTTCCTGCTCATGTCGGCCACGCTGGGCGACGTCGACTTCTTCGCCGAGGATCTGCGCAGGCGCACCGGGCGCGAGACCGCGATCGTGGCGGGCGCGCAACGTCCGGTGCCGCTGAACTTCTCCTACGTGCGCACTCCGATCACCGAAACGCTGGAGGAGCTGGTCACCACCCACCAGGCGCCGGTGTACGTCGTGCACTTCACCCAGGCCGCGGCGCTGGAACGGGCACAGGCTCTGACCAGCGTGAACTTCGCCACCCGCGCCGAGAAGGACGCCATCGCCGCGGCACTGGGCAATTTCCGATTCGCCCCCGGCTTCGGCAAGACGCTGTCGCGGCTGATCCGCCACGGCATCGGCGTGCACCACGCGGGCATGCTGCCCAAGTACCGCAGGCTGGTGGAGAAATTGGCCCAGGACGGCCTGCTGAAGGTGGTCTGCGGCACCGACACCCTCGGTGTCGGTATCAACGTGCCGATCCGCACCGTGCTGCTGACCGGCCTGACCAAGTTCGACGGCGTGCGCACCCGCAGGCTCAACGCGCGCGAGTTCCACCAGATCGCAGGCCGCGCGGGCCGGGCCGGTTACGACACCGTCGGCTCGGTGGTGGTGCAGGCGCCCGAACACGAGGTGGAGAACGCGCGGCTGCTGGCCAAGGCGGGCGACGACCCGAAGAAGCAGCGCAAGGTGCAGCGGCGCAAGCCGCCGGAGGGTTTCGTCTCCTGGAGCGAGGAGACCTTCGACCGGCTGGTGGCCGCCTCGCCGGAGCCGATGGTCTCCCGCTTCAAGGTGACCAACGCGATGCTGCTCAATGTGATCGCCCGGCCGGGCAACTGCTTCCAGGCCATGCGGCATCTGCTCGAGGACAACCACGAGCCGCGCCCGGCGCAGCGCCGCCACATCGTGCGCGCGGTGCGGCTGTATCGCGCGTTGCGCGACGCGGGCGTGGTGCAACAGCTCGACGAGCCCGACGCGCAGGGCCGTTACGCCCGGCTGACGGTGGATCTGCAACGCGATTTCGCCCTCGACCAGCCGCTGTCGCCGTTCGCGCTGGCCGCGCTGGAACTGCTCGACCGGGACTCGCCCACCTACACCCTCGACGTCATCTCGCTGATCGAGTCGACGCTGGAGGACCCGCGTCAGCTGGTGATGGCCCAGCAGCACAAGGCGCGCGGCGAGGCGGTCGCGCACATGAAGGCCGAGGGCATCGACTACGACGAGCGGATGGAACTGCTCGAGGACGTCACCTGGCCCAAACCGCTGGCCGAGCTGATCGAGCCCGCCTACGAGACCTATCGCGCGGGGCACCCGTGGGTCTCGGAGTTCGCGCCCTCGCCGAAGTCGGTGGTGCGCGACATGATCGAGCGCGCCATGACCTTCTCCGAACTCATCTCCTACTATGAACTCGCCCGTTCCGAGGGCGTGGTGCTGCGCTATCTGGCCGACGCCTACCGGGCGTTGCGGCGCACCGTGCCGGAGTCTGCGCGCACCGAGGAACTCGACGACATCGTGGAGTGGCTCGGTGAGCTGATCCGCCAGGTCGACTCGAGCCTGCTCGACGAGTGGGAGGAGCTGACCGATCCCGGCGCCGAGACCGACGCCGAGCAGGTGGCCTTCGGCGCGGAGACCGTGCGGCCGATCACCGCCAACGAGCGCGCCTTCCGGGTGCTGGTCCGCAATGCCATGTTCCGGCGGGTGGAGCTGGCCGCGCGCCGGCGCTGGGACGAATTGGACGCGCTCGACCCGGACGGCGTCGGCCCGGACTGGGAGAGCGAGCTCGAGCCGTACTTCGCCGAGTACGACAGCATCGGCACCGACCAGGACGCGCGGGGGCCGCAACTGTTCCACATCGAGCGCCGGGCGGGTTTCTGGGACGTGCGCCAGACGATCGCCGACCCGGCGGGCGACCACGGTTGGTCGGTGCGCGCCGTGGTCGATCTGGCCGCCTCCGACGCCGCGGGCGAGGTCGTGTTCGACGAGGTCACGGTGGTGGCCGGCTGAGATGTCCGGCGGCCGTCGCCGGCCGGCGGCGGCGCGTGCGGCGGATTCGTTCCCGGATCGGCGCCGCTGATACTCTCTGCGCTGCTGCCCACGCGCCCGAGCCCCACCCGAAAGATCCACTATGCCCGAATCCCCGTACCTTGTCATCCACCCGGAGCGTGTCCGGCGGAACTATCGTGCTCTGGACGCCGCTCTGTCCGGTGGCGCGGCGGTATCCGGCGGCGGCGTGGCAGGCGGGGGCACGCGCATCCGGTACGCGGTGAAGGCGAGTCCGGTGCCGGAACTGATCCGGCTGCTCGACGACGAGGGCGCGGAGTTCGACGTGGCCAGCACCGGCGAGATCGAACTGTGCCTGGGGCTGGGGGTCGCGCCGGACAGACTCTGCTACGGCAACACCGTCAAGAAGGCCGCCGACATCGCTCGCGCCTACCGCGAGGGGGTGCGCCGCTACGCCTTCGACACCGAGGAGGACCTGCTGCGCATCGCCGAGCACGCCCCGGGTTCGGAGGTGGAGTGCCGCTTCCTGGCCTCGGCGCCGCAGTCGCGCACGCCCTTCGGCACCAAGTTCGGCTGCGCGCCCGAGGAGGCGCTGCGACTGCTGGTGCGGGCGCGCGATCTCGGGCTCACCCCGGCCGGGCCGTACTTCCACGTCGGCTCCCAGCAACTGGACCCCGACGCCTGGCGGATCGGTATCGAGCAGGCCGGGTGGATCGCGAAAGGGCTTGCGGACAAAGAGATTTCGGTCACATCGGTGAACATCGGCGGCGGGCTGCCCATCGCCTACGCCGACGCGGCCCCCGAACTCGGCGAGATCGCCACCGTGATCACCGAGTCCGCCCGACGCTGCCTGCCCGCCACCGCCGCCCTGGTCGTCGAACCGGGACGGGCGCTGGTCGGCAACGCGGGCACCATCCACGCCGAGGTCGTCGCGGTGCGGATCGCACCGGACGGACGGCGCTGGGTGTATCTCGACATCGGCCGCTACAACGGCATGGCCGAGACGGAGAACGAGTACATCGCCTATCGCTTCGTCACCGAACGCGACGGAGACCCCGTCGACGAGGCCGTGGTGGCCGGTCCGACCTGTGACGGCGACGATGTACTGTATCAACGCACACGGGTCCTTCTGCCGACCACGTTGCGAGCCGGTGATCGCATTCAGATCCTCGACACCGGCGCATATACCGCGAGCTATTCGTCGGTGTCCTTCAATGGTTTTCCGCCCCTGACCGTTCATGTCTCGGGCGCTGAGCGAGAGTGAGTTTGCCATGACGGCGGAATTCACCGGCTGGCATGTGCTGGCCGAGTTCGGTGGTGTCGACACAGATCTGTGCGACGATCTCGAACGACTCGAATCGGCGTTGCGCGAGTCTCTGATCGCGGCGGGCGTCACCATCTGCGATGTCGTACACAAGAAGTTCGAACCGCAGGGGGTGACCGTCCTCGCGCTGTTGTCGGAGTCCCACGCCTCGATTCACACCTATCCGGAGTCCGGCGACATCTTCGTCGACGTCTTCACCTGCGGCAGCATCGGCGCCGGCGCGACGAAGGCGGTGGACCTGCTGCGGGAGGCGTTGTCCCCCAAGACGGTTCGCACGCAGGTGATCCAGCGCGGGCACGGCGCGCAGCGGATCGAGGAGCCGGTCGGCCCCGGCCTGACCAGGATCTGGGATCTGCAGGAGGTGATCGTCGACACGAACACCCCCTATCAGCACATGGTCATCGCGCGCACCGATCAGGGCATCAGCCTGTTCTCCGACGACGACCGCCAGTCCACCGAGTACTCCCAGCTCACCTACCACGAGGCCATGATGGTTCCGGCCTTCGTGCTGGCGGAGAAGCTGGACTCGGTGCTGATCATCGGCTCCGGCGAGGGCGTGGCCAGCCAGATGTCGGTCGCCGCGGGTGCGGACCGGGTCGATCACGTGGACATCGACCAGCTCGAGGTGGAGCTGTGCGCGAAGTACCTGCCCTACGGCTACACCACCGACGAGCTCGAGGCCGCGGTGCGCGGCGAGGGCCCGGTCACGGTGCACTACGCCGACGGCTGGGACTTCCTCGAGCAGGCCGAGCAGTCGGGCACCCGCTACGACGTGATCGTCATCGATCTGCCCGACGAGCGGGTGGAGGACGCCCAGCACAACCGCCTCTACGAGTCGGAGTTCCTCTCGCGCTGCAAGTCGCTGCTCGCTCCCGGCGGCGTGCTCTGCGCGCAGGCGGGCTGTCCGACTCTGTGGCGCAACGAGACCCTCAAGCGTTCCTGGGACCGCTTTCACGAGCAGTTCGGCACCGTCGTGCACTACGGCAGCGACGAGCACGAGTGGTCGTTCCTGTTCGGCCTGGTCGATCGGATCGACGACCCGGTGCCCGGCATGGTCGATCGCCTGGCCACTCTGCCGTACCGCCCGGAGACGGTCGACGCCCGCGCGCTGGTGCGCGGCGCCATCGAGCCGTTCGCGTTGCGCGCGGGTCGCTGAACACTCGTCGTCGTCCCCTTCGGCGCCGGACCGCCCTGTGGTCCGGCGCCGTTCTCGTCTCCCGCGACCGCCCCGGACGGCTCAGGCGGGCCGGTGCGCGCGGATGATCGCGGCCAGGTATTCGTAGTCGGGCGCGCGGGCGCTGGAGGACCGGAACACCAGCCCGATCGTGCGTCCCGGCGCGGGCGTGGCAAACCGCGCCACCTCCAGGGTGCCGCGTCCGGTCTCGGTGTCGACGGCCATCTCCGGGATGAGGGTCACGCCGAGCCCGCCGGCCACGCACTGCACCACGGTCGCCAGCGAGGCCGCTCTGGTGTCACCCACCGCGGGCGGCGGATCCACCGACCGGCTGCGGCACAGTTCCATGGTCTGGTCGCGCAGGCAGTGCCCCTCGTCCAGCAGCAGCAGCGGCAACCCCGACAGCACCCCCGGCGACAGGTCGGTGCGCCCGGCCAGGGGGTGTCCCGGCGGCGTGACCAGCACGAATTCCTCGGTGAACAAGGGGATCTCGGTCAGGCCCTGGCCGTCGGCGGGCAAGGCGAGCAGGGCCACGTCGAGCACGCCGGTGCGCAACCCCTCCAGCAGCCGGGCGGTCTGGTCCTCCACGATCTGCGGCACCAGGGTGGGCAGCCGGTCGAGCAGCGGACCGAGCAGACCGGGCAGAATGTAGGGGGCCACGGTCGGGATGATGCCCATGCGCAACGGCCCGCCCAGCGCGGTGCCGGTGGCGGCGGCGACGAATCGGTCGGCCGCCTCCAGGGTGGCCAGCGCCTGCGGCAGCAACCGCATGCCCGCGGCCGTCACGAGCACCCGCCGGGTGCTGCGCTCGATCAGCTGCAATCCGAGCCCGTTCTCCAGCGCGGCGAGTGCCTGCGACAGTGTGGGTTGACTCACACCCAGACGCGCTGCCGCGGTGCCGAAATGGCGATGCTCGGCGATAGCCGCGAACGCACGCAGCTGTGACAGGGTTGGCTGATAAGTATGATCACTCACGCCTATCAGTCTAGTGCCACCCATCACCTTTACCTTTTGAAGGGTACTGGGCAAGATGGTTGACGAAGGCGTGAATCCACCGAATACATCGAGGAGAAAAGCATGGCTCTGCTGACCATCGGCGACCAGTTCCCCGCGTACAACCTCACCGCGGTGATCGGCGGTGACCTGTCGAAGGTCGACGCTCAGCAGCCCGACGACTACTTCACCCAGGTCACCAGCGACGACTACGCGGGCAAGTGGCGGATCGTCTTCTTCTGGCCGAAGGACTTCACCTTCGTCTGCCCCACCGAGATCGCCGCCTTCGGCAAGCTGAACGACGAGTTCGCCGACCGCGACGCCCAGGTGCTCGGCGTCTCCGTCGACAACGAGTTCGTGCACTTCCAGTGGCGCGCCCAGCACGAGGACCTCAAGACCCTCCCCTTCCCGATGCTGTCGGACCTCAAGCGTGAGCTGAGCGCCGCCACCGGTGTGCTGAACGCCGACGGCGTCGCCGACCGCGCCACCTTCATCGTCGACCCGAACAACGAGATCCAGTTCGTCTCGGTGACCGCCGGTTCGGTCGGCCGCAACGTCGACGAGGTGCTGCGCGTGCTCGACGCCCTGCAGTCCGACGAGCTGTGCGCCTGCAACTGGAAGAAGGGCGACCCGACCATCAACGCCGGCGAGCTGCTCGCCGCCAGCGTCTGAGTCGAACCCCGCCCCACACTCCACTCCACTCCCACCAGGGAGTCATCACATCCCCAGCCGCCCGCCGGACGGCGGCCCTACGCGAAAGAGGTCGAAAGAATGAGCATTGAGAACCTGAAGAACTCCCTCCCCGAGTACGCCAAGGACCTCAAGCTCAATCTGTCCTCCATCGCACGGACCACCGTGCTGAACGAGCAGCAGCTGTGGGGCACCCTGCTCGCCTCGGCCGCCGCCACCCGCTCGGCCACCACGCTGCGCGAGATCGCCGAGGAAGCCGCCGACGTGCTGTCGGAGGAGGCGTACAACGCCGCCCTCGGCGCGGCCTCGATCATGGGCATGAACAACGTGTTCTACCGGGGCCGGGCGTTCCTGGACGGTCGCTACGACGACCTGCGGGCGGGCCTGCGCATGCAGATCATCGGCAACCCGGGCGTGGACAAGGCCGACTTCGAGCTGTGGTCCTTCGCGGTCTCCTCGATCAACGGCTGCGCGCACTGCCTCGAGGCGCACGAGCACACCCTGCGCGAGGCGGGGGTGTCCCGTGAGGTGATCTTCGAGTCCCTGCGCGCCGCCGCGATCGTGGCAGGCGTCGGCCAGGCCGTGCAGTCCACCGAGGCGCTCGCCGCCGCGGCGGTCTGATCCGGTCACCGCTCTTCGAGCACACGAAGGCCCGCCGCTGACCGCGGCGGGCCTTCCGCTGTTCAGGACAACTCGCGTGTTCAGGACAACTCGCGCAGCCGCCGGACGAGCACCTTGCCGGTGGGGTTGCGCGGCAGCTCGTCCAGGAAGAGCACATCCCGCGGCACCTTGTAGCGCGCCAGCGCGTGCCGCACGTGCTCGCGCACCTCGTCGGCGGTGAGCGTGTGCCCCGGACGCACCACCACCGCGACCCGCAGACGCTGCCCGTACTCCTCGTCGTCCACGCCGAAGGCACTGACCTCGGCGACGGCGGGATGCGCGGCGAGCAAGTCCTCCACTTCGCCCGGGAACACGTTCTCCCCGCCGGAGACGATCATGTCGTCGTCGCGGCCGTCGACGAAAAGTCTTCCCGCCCGGTCGAAGTGGCCGAGATCACCGGTGGACATCAGTCCGCGCACCCGCTCCTTGTCGCCACCACCGGTGTAGCCCTCGAACTGGTAGTCGTTGCCGACGAAGACGCGCCCGACGCTCCCCGCGGGCAGCTCCCGGCCACGCGCGTCGAGGATCTTCACCACCGCGCCCGGCACCGGCGGACCCACACACCCCGGCGCGGCGGCCAGGTCGGCCGGGGTGGCGATGGTGGCATAGGCCGCCTCGGTGGAGCCGTAGACGTTGTAGATCACCGGACCGAAGGTCGCGAGCGCGCGCTCGTACAGCGGCACGCCCAGCTGGGCGCCCGCGACGAAGATCACGCGCAGCCGCGCCAGGTCGTGGCGGTCGCGGGCGTCCGGGCAGGCGTCGACCATGCGCCGCAGCATGACCGGCACCAGGACCAGGGTCTCGGCGCGATGCCTGGCCAGGCTCTCCAGCACCGCCACCGGGTCGAAACGGCGGCGGATCACCAGCGTGGAGCCGAACCCCACGGCCATCACGGCGTGCGCGAAGCCGAGGGTGTGGAACAGCGGCGCCGGGCATTCCACGGTCTGCCTGGCGCGCAACGGAACCCGGCCGAGGATGCCCGCCAGCGGGGTCAGCGAGGTCGGCTCCCCGCGCGCAGCGCCCTTGGGGGTGCCGGTGGTGCCGCTGGTGAGCAACACGATGCGGGCGGCGGCGCCGGGACGGGGCACCGGGGCGCGGGAGCCGCCCGCGATCAGATTGTCGACGGTGTCGACGGCCGGGGTGTCGGTCCAGGCGCGGTAACGGCCACGGCGGGGCCGGTGGTCGCCGAGCAGGGCGGTGAACTCCTCGTCGCAGACCAGCAGGTCGACCTCTTCGCGGGCCAGCACCGCGCGCAGCTGCTCGGCGCCGAAATCGGTGTTCAGCAGGATGATCCTGGCCCCGCACTTGGCGGCGGCGAAGACCGCGTAGTGGAAACCGCGGTGGTTGCGGGTCAGCACGGCCACGCCCTCGCCGTCGCGCAGCCCGCGCGCCCGCCACGCGTTGGCCAGGGCGGTGGTGCGCTCGTCGAGTTCGCGGAAGGTGACCGCCCCGCGCTCGTCGATCAGCGCGGCGCGGTCGCGATAGCGCAGCGCGGCCACTGTCACCAGGCCGCCGAGCATGCCGCAGCGGGCCACCGCCAAGCCCATCCTGGCGAGCCGATCAGGCCGTTCCGGGGTGACCAGACCAGCCCGCACGGCCAGCCCGGCGGCGTAGGTCTCACCCACCACCCGCCGGACCACCTGCGTCCCGGCCGCCACCGTCCTCGTCACCGGGCTCCCCTCGCACCACACGCACACCACCTCCGTCGCCGCCGGGTGGGCGAATTCGCCTGCGCCCGCGGCTGATCCGGCCCGTGCCGGGCCGTCCGCCCGTGCCTGGCACGGCCGTCCCCGGACTGCCGCGATGAACGCCTTCACCCTAGGTCGGCCGGGGGCGCGCGTCGAGAGCGAGCGCGGCGGACGGGAGACGGTCAGGACGCCGGAGCGGGCGCGCGATGGTGCGCGGCCAGCCCGCCGAGCGCGAGGACGGCGACCGCGAGCAGGGCGATCACCCCGGCGAGCACGATCAGTCCCATGGTCAGGGAGATGTAGCCCTGAGTGCGCGGATCGAGGAACGGATACGGGTACCAGTCGGCCAGCGGCCCCCTGACCAGCGTGTAGACCGCGTAGAGCGCGGGGTGGAGCAGCCAGCCACCGATGACCCGGCCGGTGACGGCGAGCGCGACCGGGGCGACGACCCAGTCGGTGGCCAGCACGAGCGGCAGGATGCGGTGCAGGATGTCGTTGATCCACCGCTCGGTGAGCATGACATCGACGTCGGCGAGCAGGACGGCG
>Ga0079224_100001985_pt1 | contig 24382 bp, 26 predicted proteins | sample Stecom2015_FD_80414 | JGI IMG/M metagenome (GOLD analysis project Ga0079224, IMG submission 80414) | Agricultural soil microbial communities from Utah to study Nitrogen management - Steer compost 2015 | ecosystem: Environmental > Terrestrial > Soil > Agricultural land | place: USA: Utah... | reverse complement strand
GCCTCGGCGATCGCGCGTGCGATCTCGCTCACGACGCCCGGAGCGACGCCGAGCTGGCCTCCTCCGAACGCCTCCCCCGAGAGCTTGAGCAGAACACGGCGTCGGGATGCAGGGGCGTCGCTGGTCACGGTGAAGTCTTCCTCTCGGGCCTGGACAGGCAGTGTTTCCACGCTACCGCAGATCGCGACGACATCCCTGGACGCGCGGCCCGGCGGGTGCGAGAAGGCCCGGCCCCGCTTGTGCGGGACCGGGCCTTCTGGGTGCACTGCCTCGGACTTACGCGCCGACCTTGAAGCGCGCGAAGCCGGAGATCGAGATCCCCGCGTCGTCGGCGACCTTCTGGATCGACAGCTTGTTGTCCTTCGCGTAAGGCTGGTCGAGCAGGACGACCTGCTTGAAGAACGCGTTCACGCGGCCCTCGACGATCTTCGGCAGAGCTGCCTCGGGCTTGCCCTCGTTGCGGGAGATCTCGGTGACGATCTCGCGCTCCTTCTCGACGACGTCGGCCGGCACCTCGTCGCGCGTGAGGTACTGCGGCGCGGCGAACGAGATGTGCTGCGCGATCGAGCGAGCCGTCTCGGCGTCGTCACCCGAGTAGGCGACGACGACGCCGACCTGCGGGGGCAGGTCCTTGCTCGTCTTGTGCAGGTAGATCTGGAACGCGTCGCCCGAGAGGGTCGAGACGTTGCGCAGCTCGATCTTCTCGCCGATGACGGCCGCCTCGTCGGAGATCGTCTGCTCGACGCTCTTGCCGTCGATGTCGACCTTCAGCGCGTCCTCGACCGTGGTCGAGCCGGCCGCGGCGACGGCCGCGAGGATCTTGTCGGCGAGCGCGATGAACTTGTCGTTCTTCGCGACGAAGTCGGTCTCGCAGGCGAGCTCGATGAGCGTGGCCCGGCCGTCGTTCTCGACGGCGGCGACGAGGCCCTCGGTCGCGGCGCGGTCGGCGCGCTTCGCGTTGCCCTTCGCGCCCTTGAGGCGCAGGATCTCGATGGCCTTGTCGAGGTCGCCCTCGGCCTCCTCGAGTGCCTTCTTCGTGTCGACCATGCCCGTGCCGAGCTGCTCACGCAGCGTCTTGATGTCGGCGATGCTGACGTTTGCCATGAGTTGGGTTCCCCTTGGTATCGGTGGTGGACCGGAGGTTTCGGTGGTGTGGGTGTCGGCGATGTGCGTCGCCGAGAACGAGGGCGGGTGCCGTGTCGACACCCGCCCTCGCGACGGTCACTCGGCTGCGGGGGCCTCGGCCGGCTTCTCGTCGGCGGCCGGGGTCTCCTCCTGGCCGCCCTGCTCGAGGAGCTCGCGCTCCCACTCGGCGAGGGGCTCGGCCTCGGCGTCGCCCTCAGGGTTGTGCTTCTGCTGCAGGCCCTCGGCCGCGGCGTCGGCGATGATGCGCGTCAGCAGCGAGACCGAGCGGATCGCGTCGTCGTTGCCGGGGATCGGGTAGGCGAGGTCGTCGGGGTCGACGTTCGTGTCGAGGATGCCGACCACCGGGATGCCCAGCTTCTTCGCCTCGTCGATCGCGAGGTGCTCGCGCTTGGCGTCGACGACCCAGAGGGCCGAGGGCGTCTTCGTGAGGTTGCGGATGCCGCCGAGCGACTTGTGCAGCTTGTCGAGCTCGCGCTTCTTGAGCAGCAGCTCCTTCTTCGTGAAGCCCGAGGCGGCGGGGTCGTCGAAGTCGAGCTCCTCGAGCTCCTTCATGCGAGCGAGGCGCTTCGAGACGGTCTGGAAGTTGGTCAGCAGGCCGCCGAGCCAGCGCTCGTTGACGTAGGGCTGGCCGACGCGGGTCGCCTGCTCCGCGAGGACCTCCTGGGCCTGCTTCTTCGTGCCGACGAAGAGGATCGTGCCGCCGTGGGCAACGGTCTCCTTGACGAAGTCGTAGGCGCTATCGATGTACGACAGCGACTGCTGCAGGTCGATGATGTGGATGCCGCTGCGCTCCGTGAGGATGAAGCGCTTGACCTTCGGGTTCCACCGGCGGGTCTGGTGTCCGAAGTGCACGCCGCTGTCGAGCAGCTGGCGGATGGTGACGACGGCCATGGTCGTTCTCCTTGTATCGTGGCGCGCGGAAGGCGCCGTTCTCGGTTGGTGCAGCCAGCGAACGCTGGCGATCCTGGTGCTCGACGCGCTCCCGCCCTCGTGAGGGACCGGTGGGAGTTGCGCCGCGGCCGGAGCCGCTGAAGAACACGCGAAGTCATCCCGACACACGGGATGCGACCTCCAGTGTACAGCACCGCCCCGCGCGAATCCGCAGGGATCCGGGTCAGCGCGCTCCCATCTCGCGGATCGCGCGATCCGTCCCCAATCCGCCCCTCGGCCGCCGCGCCGCGCGCCCGAATGCGCGAGCCTCGGGGCATGCGCACGCACGCCAGAGCCCTCGCCGCACTCGTCGCGGTCGCCCTCGCCCTGCTGCCCGGCGCGGACGGTCTGCCGGAGCCCGGCGACGAGCTGCGCGGGCGCTGGGTCTGGCCGGGCGGCGTGCCCGAGGTCGTCACGCCGTACGAGCAGCCGGCTCACGACTACGCGCCCGGCCACCGCGGCGTCGATGTCGCCGTGCGGGGATCCGAGGTCGTCGCGCCCGACGACGGCGTCGTCGCGTTCCGCGGCACGGTCGTCGACCGGCCGCTCATCACGATCGACCACGGCGGCGGCCTCGTCTCGACGCTCGAGCCCGTCGAGAGCGACCTCTCCCCCGGCGACGCCGTGCCCCGCGGCGCCGTCGTCGGCACGCTGGCCGAGGGCGGTCACACGCCGCCGGGCGCCCTCCACCTCGGCGCCCGCCTCGACGGCGAGTACATCAACCCGCTCGCGCTGCTCGGCGCGCTCGAGCGCCCGATCCTGCTGCCCTGCTGCTGAGCGGCCCTCAGGCGCGGGGGTGCGCGAGGCGGTAAGCCGCCGCGAGGCGCTCGGACGAGACGTGCGTGTACACCTGCGTCGTGCCGAGGCTCGCGTGCCCGAGCAGCTCCTGCACGGCGCGCAGGTCGGCGCCGCCGTCGAGCAGGTGCGTCGCGGCCGAGTGGCGCAGCGCGTGCGGCCCCACGGCGGCCGATCCGACAAGCGGGCCGACCGTGCGCGCGACGAGGTCGTACACGGCACGCGGCCCGATCCGCCCGCCGCGCGCGCCGAGGAACGCCGCGGGCGTCGCCTCGTCCGCGCGGGCGGCAAGGGCCGGCCGCCCGCGCGTGAGGAACGCCGAGATCGCGGACGCCGCCGGCGCGCCGAACGGCACGACGCGTTCCTTGGATCCCTTGCCCGTCACGCGGGCGGTGCGGCGAGCGAGGTCGAAGTCGTCGACGTCGAGCCCGCACAGCTCGGACACGCGGATGCCCGAGCCGTAGAGCAGCTCGAGGATCGCGTGGTCGCGCAGCGCCGTCGGGTCGCCCTCGGCGGCGGCCGCCGCCTGGCGCGCGAGCATCTCGTCGAGCCCGTCGGCGCTCGCGACGCGCGGCAGCGTGCGCCCCCGCTTCGGCGTCACGAGGCGCAGGCTGGGGTCTCGGTCGACGAGGTGCTCGTCGAGCGCCCACCGGAAGAAGCCGCGCGCAGACGACGTGCGGCGCGCGATCGTCGAGCGCGCGTCGCCGCGCTGCGTCGCCCGCCACAGCCAGTCGCGCAGGTGCTCGAGATCGACCTCGCGCACCTCGAGGTCGCCCGCCGCCGACACGAGGTCCGAGAGGTCGGCGCGGTACGCCCTCGCCGTCGCGTCCGACAGCCGGCGCACCCGCAGGAGGTGGTCGACGAACGCCGGGACGGCCTGCGACAGCTTCATCCCACCAGCATGCCGCGCCCGCGTCGCCCGGGCGCGCCTGGCGCGCCGACGGTATCGTCGGCCGGGTGGAGCACTGGGATCGCGGGCTGCTGGAGCCGGCCCAGCGGCGGTTCGCCGAGTCGCACCTCGCGCGCCCGGCGCTCGTTTCGGACATGAGCTGGGGCCAGGTCGACACGCGCGTACTGCGCGTGCGCACTCGCGACGGCGACGTCGTCGTCAAGGCCGCGGGACCCGGCAACCATCACATCGGGCGGGAGATCACGGGCTACGAGGAGATCGGGGCGCGGCTCGCGGCGCAGGACCGCGCGGGGCGGCTCGTCGCCTCCGACAGGGCCGCGAACGCGCTCATCGTCCGGTATCAGCCCGGCGTGCTCGCGGAGGGCACGGTCGCGGAGCTGTCGCCCGCCTTCCACCGCCAGGCCGGCGAGGTGCTGCGCGAGATCCATGCCGCGGGATCGCGCATCGACGACGACGTCGAGGCTCGCGCGACCGCCCGCGCGCTCGCATGGTTCGACGAGCCGCACCGCATCGACCCGTCGGCGGCGCGGCGCGCCCGGGCGCTGCTCGAGCGCTGGCGCCCGCGGCCCGTCGAGGTCGTGCCGACCCACGGCGACTGGCAGCCGCGCAACTGGCTCGCGGACGGCGACCGGCTGCGCGTCATCGACCTCGGCCGCTTCGCGCATCGGCCGCGCCTGACCGACTTCGCCCGCCTCGCCGCACAGCAGTGGCGCACCGACCCCGCGCTCGAGCGCGCCTTCCTGGACGGCTACGGCGACGATCCGCGCGAGCGCGACCTGTGGCGCATCGAGCGGCTGCGCGAGGCCGTCGGCACGGCGGCCTGGGCGTTCCGCGTCGGCGACACCGCGTTCGAGCAGCAGGGCCACCGCATGATCGCCGAGGCGCTCGACGCGTTCGACTGAACTCCCTTACGCCGCTCCATCACGCCGTCGAGACCCACCCCTCGGCGCGCTCTGCTGCGCGGCCCTCGAGCTGCAGCAGACCGAGCACGGCCGTGACCTCGCCCGAGGCCATGCCCGAGCGCCGCGCCAGCTCGTCGACCGTGCGCGCGCGTCCCCTGCTCAGGGCGTCGGCGACCCGCGTCGACTCGGCGGACTCGTATGCCAGCGCGGACGGCGCGTCGCCGAGCCCGATGAGCTCGCGCGCGTCGGCCGCGCCCGTGACGCACTGCGCGCCGTATTCGCGCAGCAGCAGGTGACAGCCCGCGGAGGTCGCGCTCGTGACGGGCCCCGGCACGGCGCCGAGCGGTCTGCCGAGCGAGGCCGCGTGCCCCGCCGTGTTGATCGTGCCGCTTCGCGCCCCGGCCTCGATCACGACCGTCGCGCCCGAGAGTGCCGCGATCAGCCGGTTGCGGGCGAGGAACCGCCACCTGGTCGGCGTCGTGCCGGGCGGGCACTCGGCCGCGACTGCGCCCTGGTCCACGATCTGCGCGAGCAGGTGCGCGTGGCCGGCCGGGTACACGCGATCCGCCCCTCCCGCGACGAACGCGATCGTCGGTGCGCCCGACCTGAGCGCCGCGCGATGCGCAGCGCCGTCGATGCCGTAGGCCGCGCCCGAGACGACCGTGACGCCCGCGCGCGCGAGATCCGACGCCATCTCGGTCGCGACGAGCTCGCCGTACCGCGTCGCGGCGCGGGCGCCGACGAGCGCGACGGAGGCGTCGGTCGCGAGCGCCCGCGCGTCGCCTCGGACCCAGAGCGCGAGCGGCGCGTGCGGCCCGAGGTCGGCGAAGCCCGCGGGCCACTCGGCATCGTCGGGCGTCAGGAGCCGCATGGCCTTGCGGGCGCCGGCCTCGAGCGCGGCACGCACGAGGCCGGGATCCCACCGCGGCCGCCACCGGTCGCGCGCGTCGGCCAGGCCGGGCGCCGTGTGGGACCCGGACGCGATCTCGAGTGCGCGCGCCGCCCCGAACTCTGCGACGAGCTCGCCCGTGACCCGGTCGCCCGGCTCGGCGAGGCACGTCCATGCGGCGCGCGCGAGGCGCTCTTCCCGGTCGCCGTCGCCCAGCCACGCTGCGGCCCGCCGGACGTCGGGCGTGAGCAGGGATCCGCGGGTCATGTCGTCACCCCCTTCTTGAGGAAGAGCGCGGTGCCGACGTCGGCCGCATCGGGCGCGTCGCGCCCCGCGAGGTCGGCGACCGACCACGCGACGCGCGTGACCCGGTCGTACGCGCGCAGCGTGAGCAGCCCGCGCTCGAGCGCGCGGTCGAGGGTCTCGCGGGCGGGCCCCGCGAGCGCCCTCGGCCCCTCACGCAGCCAGCGCCCCGAGACCTCGGCGTTGCGCGTCCACGGCGTGTCCGCGAGCCGGCGCACCGCCCGCTCTCGCGCCGCGCACACGCGCTCGCGGGCCCGCGCGCTCGTGAGCGGCTCGCCGACCGCGCCGTCGAGGCGCGCGACGCGCTGCAGCCGCAGGTCGATGTCGACGCGGTCGAGCAGCGGGCCCGAGATGCGGCTCTGATAGCGGCGCACGTCGGCCGGCGCGCACGTGCACACGCCGCCCGGCACGCCGAACTCGCCGCACGGACACGGGTTCATCGCCATGATCAGCTGGAACCTCGCGGGGAACCTGGCCGTGAAGCCCGAGCGGTGGATCGCGATCTCGCCCTGCTCGAGCGGCTGCCGCAGCGCGTCGAGCACCGACCTCGGCGCCTCGGCGACCTCGTCGATGAACAGCACCCCGCGCGAGGCGCGCGCGACCGCGCCTGGACTCGCCCGACGGGATCCGCCGCCTACGAGTGCCGCGAGCGTCGCCGAGTGATGCGGCGCCTCGAACGGCGGCGTGCGGGTGAGGCCCGCGATGCGCGCGCCCGACAGCGAGCGGATCGACGCCACCTCGAGCGCCTCGTCGTCGTCGAGCGCCGGCAGGATGCCCGGCATTCGGCGCGCGAGCATCGTCTTGCCCGCGCCTGGCGGGCCCGACATGAGGATGTGGTGCCCGCCCGCCGCCGCCACGAGGAGCGCCTCGACCGCCTGCGGCTGGCCCACGACGTCGGCGAGGTCGGGCTCGACGCCGGCGGGCGCGGCGGGCTGGTCGATCGGCACCGGCTCGTCGCCCGCGACGCCCTCGATGACGGGATCGTCGACGTCGGCGCCGTGCAGGCGTGCCGCCTCGGCGAGCGTCGCGACGCCCACGACGGCGGCGTCCGTCACGAGCTCGGCCTCGGCGCGGTTGGCCTCGGGCACGACGACGCGCGTCCGGCCGGCGCGGATAGCGGTGAGCACGGCGGGCAGCACGCCAGGCACGGCTCGCACGCGGCCGTCGAGCCCCAGCTCGCCGATGTGCACCGTGCGCGCGAGCGAATCGGGATCCAGCCGCCCGTCGGTCGCGATCGCAGCGAGCGCGACCGCGAGGTCGAACCCGGATCCCTGCTTGGGCAGGCTCGCGGGCGACAGGTTGACGGTGAGCCTGCGGTCGGGCAGCGCGAGCGCGCTGTTCTCGCACGCATTCGTCACGCGCCGCACGGCCTCGCCGAGCGCCTTGTCGGGCATGCCGATGAGCCGGAAGTCGGGCTTGTGCTGCGTGATGTCGGCCTCGACCTCGATGAGCTCGCCTCTGAGCCCCGTGAGCGCAACCGACCACGTGCGCACGACGATCATCGGATGCCCCGCAGGTGCTCGACCTCGGCCGTGCGCGGATCGGCGCCCGTCACAGCGATCGCGTCGACGCGCACCCTGCGGCCGCGCGAGACGTCCGGATGCGCGCGGGCCCACATGAAGGCGAGGCGCCACAGGCGGTCGGTCTTCGGCCCGTCGAGCGCCTCGAGCGGATGTCCGTAGCGACGGCTCGTGCGGGTTTTCACCTCGACGACCGCGAGCACCTCGCGGCGCACCGCGACGATGTCGACCTCGCCGTCGGAGCAGCGCCAGTTGCGGTCGACGATCTCGTATCCGTCGTCGTGGAGGAAGTCGGCGGCGCGCTGCTCCCCCGCGCGCCCGAGGGTCGTGTTGTGCGGCATGGATCCACCGTGCCGCGGCGGCGAGATCCGTGCGCCGGGCGTCCCGCGGGATCACGCGGGTGCTGTGGACGGACCGCGAGGATCCGCCGCTGTGAGCGCGCTGAGGCGGGCTACGACTTGCCGATGGAGAGGTCGTCGGGCAGCTCGAAGTCGCGACGCGAGAGCTCCTCGACGTTGACGTCCTTGAACGTGAGCACGCGCACGGCCGTCACGAAGCGGTCGGCGCGGTAGATGTCCCACACCCACACGTCGCGCATCGTCAGCTCGAAGTAGAAGTCGTTCTCGGTGTCGCGGCGCACGAGGTTCACCTCGTTGGCGAGGTAGAACCGCCGCTCGGTCTCGACCACGTACTGGAACTGTCCGACGACGTCGCGGTACTCGCGATACAGGGCGAGCTCGAGCTCGCGGTCGAACTCCTCAAACGCGTCTTCATCCATGGTCATCCCATCCTAGGAGCACGCGGTCGGGGTCGCGCTCAGAACAGCCCCGGCCCGATCGCCCACGACTGCCGGTGGTGCGGCGTGAGGCCGTGCTCGGCGATCGCCTGGCGGTGCGCCGCGCTCGCGTATCCCTTGTTGCGCTCCCACGCGTACGCCTCGTGCGCCGCGTGCAGGTCGACCATGAGCGCGTCTCGCGCGACCTTCGCAGCGATCGAGGCCGCCGAGATCGCGGCGCGGTCGCGGTCGCCCTTCACGACCGTGCGCACGTCGAGGCGGCCGAGCCCCTTCGCCATCGGCGTGAGGTAGTCGTGGTTGCCGTCGAGGAGGACGACGCCCGACGCCGGGTCGAACCCCTGGGCCGCCATGGCGGCGACCGCGCGCGTCGCCGCGAGGCCCAGCGCGCGCACGATGCCGACCTCGTCGACCTCGCCGGGCGTCGCCCAGCCGAGCGTCGTACCGCGCACCCACGCGGCCGCGCGCTCCGCCACGACCGGGCGGCGCTTCTCGCTCACGAGCTTCGAATCGCGCAGACCCTCGGGGATCTCGGAGGAGGCGACCTGCGCGTCGATGACGGCGGCGCCGACCGTCACGGGGCCTGCGAGGGCGCCGCGCCCGACCTCGTCGAGGCCGAAGACGAGCGGCGCCGTCTCGAGCAGGCGCCGCTCGAGGTCGAGCGTGGGGACGGCGGCGCTCATCCGGCCGCGTCGGGGACGCCGACGAAGCTCTCGGCCTCGGCGACCGTGCCGAAGTGCGACAGCGGCCAGGTGCGCAGCACGACCCGGCCCACGATCTTGTCGAGCGGCACGAAGCCGCCGCCCGGCTGCGTGTTGTGATAGCGCGAGTCCTGCGAGCGGTTGCGGTTGTCGCCCATGACCCACACGGATCCCTCGGGCACCGTTACGTCGAAATCCTGCGTCGATGCGAGGGTCGAGCCGTCGGGCAGCTTGAGGTAGTCGAGCTCGTCGATGCCCGCGCCGTTCACCTCGAGCTGGCCGAGCGAATTGCAGCAGACGATGTGGTCGCCTGGCAGCCCGATGAGCCGCTTGACGAGGTGATCCTCCGAGTCCGAAGCGGAGATGCCGACGGCCGTGAGCACCCAGTCGATCGCGCCCGCGATGCCTCCGGGGCCCTCCGTCGGCGTGCCCTGCAGCCACCCGCCCGGATCCTCGAACACGATGACGTCGCCGCGGTCGTATCCGGTCCAGTCGACCGTCAGCTCGTCGACGAGGATCCGGTCGCCCGTCATGAGCGTGTCCTCCATCGACGCCGACGGGATGTAGAACGAGCGCACGACGAAGGCCTTGATCAGCACCGAGACGACGACCGCGACGACGACGATCACCACGACGTCGCGCAGGAACGTCAGCGCGCCTCGCCCACGCGAGGGCCGGTCGGACGAGGCGGAGTCTGCTTCGGTTGTCATCACTTCAAAGGTTCCCACATGGCGAGCGCCCCGCGACGCAGGCGTCGCGGGGCGCTCGGACTGTTGTCAGCCTCGGATCAGCCGTTCTCGCGCTTCTCGCGGATGCGGGCCTTCTTGCCGGTCAGACCGCGCAGGTAGTAGATCTTGGCGCGACGCACGTCACCGCGCGTGACGACCTCGATCTTGTCGATGATCGGCGAGTGCACGGGGAACACGCGCTCGACGCCCACCTGGAAGCTGACCTTGCGGACCGTGAAGGTCTCGCGCACGCCGTCGCCCTGGCGGCCGAGCACGACGCCCTGGAAGACCTGGACGCGCGAGCGGTTGCCCTCGACGATGTTGACGTGGACCTTGACGGTGTCACCGGGGCCGAACTCGGGGATGTCGCTGCGGAGCGACGCCTGGTCGATGGCATCGATGATGTTCATGATGAATCGCTTCCTGCGGCCGCCACAGGTCGCCCGCGAAGGTGCAGATGAGAGCGGTGCGCGTGAGAACCGCTGCGAGCGGATCCTCGACTCCCCTGTGGCAGAGTCGAAACCGGGCGCACCGACGGGCGCGCCGGTCACGGCACAAGGATCCATTCTGCCACACCCGCGGGACGCCGCCCGACAGGCCGCCGTCAGGCACCCCACGGCGCGCGTGCGGGAGAATGGTTCTCATCGCAACACGCGACCCCGCGAAAGGACTCCCATGATCGAACTGCGCACCCCGGCCGAGATCGAGGCGATGCGCCCGGCGGGCCGATTCGTCGCCGAGACGCTCGAGACGCTGCGCGCCGAGACGAAGGTCGGCACGAACCTGCTGCAGATCGATCGCCACGCGCACGACCTCATCCGCCGCGCGGGCGCCGAGAGCTGCTACCTCGACTACGCGCCGTCGTTCGGCTCAGGCCCGTTCGGCTACGTCATCTGCACGTCGGTCAACGACGCCGTCCTGCACGGGCGCCCCTTCGACTACGCGGTGCGCGACGGCGACCTCGTGACGCTCGACTTCGCGGTCTCGATCGACGGCTGGGTCGCCGACTCGGCCGTCTCGTTCGTCGTCGGCACGCCGCGCGACGAGGATCTGAGGCTCATCGAGACAACCGAGCGCGCGCTCGAGGCCGGCATCGCCGCGGCGCAGGTGGGCGGCAAGGTCGGCGACATCTCGGCCGCCATCGCACAGATCGCGCACGGCGAGGGCCTGTCGATCAACACCGACTTCGGCGGACACGGCGTCGGCCGCACGATGCACGGCGACCCGCACATCCCGAACGACGGCCGCGCCGGACGCGGGTTCCCGCTGAAGTCGGGGCTCGTCATCGCGATCGAGCCGTGGTTCCTGCAGACGACCGACGAGCTCGTCACGGACGAGCGCGACGGCTGGACCCTGCGCAGCGCCGACGGCTCGCGCGGCGCGCACAGCGAGCACACGATCGCGATCACGGACGACGGCCCCGTGATCCTCACCGACCGCTCGGGCCTCGGCGGCTGATCCGCCCGCGAGGCGAAACCCTCACGATCCCCGCGCGGGGATCGTGAGGGTTTCGTTCATCCGGGGTAACACGCGCGCGCCGCTGCGCGAAACACGGCGCTCTTAGCCTGACGGCATCACCGCCCGACCGCGTGAGGAGCCGACATGCGCGCACCCGCTTCCCCCGAACGCCTCGTCATCGTGGGGGCCGGCATGGCCGCCCACCGCCTCGTCGACAGCCTCGCGGCCCGCGACCCGGGGCCGCGCAGCATCACGGTCATCGGCGACGAGCCGCACGCGCCGTACGACCGCGTCGGGCTCACGAAGCTGCTGGGCGGCGTCGCTGCGGCGGACCTCGCGCTCGATGCCGCTCCCCTCCGGGATCCCCGCGTGCAGCTGCGCACGGGCGAGCGCGGCGTCTCGATCGACCGCGACGCTCGCGTCGTGCGCACGGACGGCGGCGCGGAGGAGCCCTACGACGCGCTCGTGCTCGCGACGGGATCCGCGGCCGTGCGGCCGCCCATCGACGGTGCCGATCTGCCCGGCTGCTTCGTGTACCGCACGCTCGACGACCTCGCGGGGCTCGCGGCGTTCGTCGAAGCGCGGTCCGCGGACGCCGGCCGCCCGCTGCGCGGCGTCGTCGTCGGGGGCGGCCTGCTGGGGCTCGAGGCGGCGGGCGCGCTGCAGGACCTCGGCGTTGCGTGCGCCGTCGCGCACTCGGGCGGTCATCTGCTCTCGGCGCAGCTCGACCGCGCGGCGGGCGAGGTGCTCGGCCGCCTCATCGCGGCGCGCGGCATCGACCTGCGGCTCGGCGCGCGGGCGACGCGCGTCGAGGCTGATGCCTCGGGCTACGCCGCCGGCCTCGCCTTCCGCGACGGCCCCGACCTCGCGGCCGACGTCGTCGTCTTCGCGGTCGGGGTGCGGCCGGAGGACGCGCTCGGGCGCGCGGCGGGGCTCGCGTGCGCTCCGCGCGGCGGCGTCGCGATCGACGCGGGCTGTCGCACGTCGGACGAGGCGATCTTCGCGATCGGCGAGGCCGCGAGCTTCGAGGGGCGCTCGGTCGGGCTCGTCGCGCCGGGCTACGCAATGGCGGAGGTCGTCGCCGACCGGCTCGCGGGCGGCGACTCGACGTTCCCCGGCTACGACGAGTCGACGACCCTGAAGCTCGCGGGCGTCGAGGTCGCGAGCTTCGGCGACGCGATGGCCGCCTCACCCGGCGCGCTCGACGTCGTCTACACGGATCCCGTCGGCGGCGTGCACAAGAAGCTCGTCATGAGCGACGACGCGACGACGCTGCTCGGCGGCATCCTCGTCGGCGACGCCTCGGCGTACGGCGCGCTGCGCCCGCTCGTCGGCCGGCCGCTCGGGGCGGATCCGGCCGCGTACGTGCTGCCCGCGGGCGGGGCGCCGGCCGCCTCGTCGGATCTGCCCGACGACGCCGTCGTCTGCTCGTGCTCGTCGGTGACGGCCGGCGCGATCCGCGGCGCGGTGCACGACGGCTGCGCCGACGCGGCGGAGGTGAAGGCCTGCACGAAGGCGGGCGCGACGTGCGGATCCTGCGTCGCGACGGTCGGCGCGCTCGTGCGGCGCGAGCTCACGGCGCTCGGGCGCGAGGTGCGCACAGGGCTGTGCGCGCACTTCGACCTCTCGCGCCGCCAGCTCTACGACGCGATCGCGGTGTCGCAGCTCACGACCTTCAGCGCGGTCGTCGAGCGGTTCGGCCGCGGGCGAGGATGCGACATCTGCAAGCCGACAATCGCGAGCATCCTCTCGAGCCTCGTCGGGGGCCACGTGCTCGACGGCGAGAACGCGGCGCTGCAAGACACGAACGACCACGTCATGGCGAACATGCAGAAGGACGGGTCGTACTCGGTCGTGCCGCGCATGCCGGGCGGCGAGGTGACCCCCGAGGGGCTCATCGTGATCGGCGAGGTCGCTCGCGAGTTCGGCCTCTACACGAAGCTCACGGGCGGCCAGCGCATCGACATGTTCGGGGCCCGGCTCGAGCAGCTGCCGCTCATCTGGAAGCGGCTCGTCGACGCGGGCTTCGAGTCGGGCCAGGCCTACGGCAAGTCGCTGCGCACCGTGAAGTCGTGCGTCGGCTCGACCTGGTGCCGCTACGGCGTGCTCGACGCCGTCGGCATGGCCGTGCGGCTCGAGCTGCGCTACCGAGGGCTGCGCTCGCCGCACAAGCTCAAGCTCGGCGTCTCGGGCTGCGCGCGCGAGTGCGCCGAGGCGCGCGGCAAGGACGTCGGCGTCATCGCGACCGAGCACGGCTGGAACATGTACGTCGGCGGCAACGGCGGGTTCACGCCGCGGCACGCCGAGCTCCTCGCCGAGTGCCTCGACGACGACGCGCTCATCCGCGCGATCGACCGGTTCTTCATGTACTACATCCGCACGGCCGACCGGCTGCAGCGCACGGCGCCGTGGTGCGCGGGGCTCGAGGGCGGCATCGACGGCCTGCGCGCCGTGATCTTCGACGACGCGCTCGGCATCTGCGACGACCTCGACGCCGCCATGGCGCGCCACGTCGGCTCGTACGAGGACGAGTGGGCCGCGACGCTGCGCGATCCCGACCGGCTCGCCCGCTTCCACTCCTTCGTGAACGCGCCGGACACGCCGGATCCATCGCTCGCCTACGTGCTCGACCGCGGGCAGCCCCGGCCCGCCTCACGCGAGGAGCGGGAGAGCGGGGCCGTGCGCATCGCCGGGACGACGCTGGAGGTGCGGCGATGACGACCCTCGAGCCCCGCACGGCACGCGCGACGTGGGTGCGCGTCTGCGCCCTCGACGACCTCACGCCCGAGCGCGGCAGGGCGGCCCTCGTGGGCGACGTGCAGATCGCGCTGTTCCGCTTCGTCGACGGATCGGTGCGGGCTGTGTCGAACTATGACCCCTACGGCGAGGCCCACGTGCTGTCGCGGGGTATCGTCGGCTCCACCGCGTTCTCGGACGGCTCTCAGGCGCCGACGATCGCCTCGCCACTGCACAAGCAGGCGTGGGATCTGCGCACGGGCGCCGTCGTCGAGACGCAGGGGCGGGACGAGCGTCGCATCGCGGCCTTCCCCGTCGCCGTCGACGACGGCCAGGTGATGATCAGACTCGAAGGGGGCCGGCCATGACGACGATGCTCGGGGTCTCGCTCACGGGCCGCTGCGTCGTGCTCGCGGGCGCCGGAGACGTGACGGCGCGCCGGCTCAGCCGCTTCCTGGACGAGCGCGCCGACGTGCGCGTCGTCGCGCCGGAGCTCTCCCCCGCCGTCGCGCAACTCGTGGCGGATCACGAGATCCCCTGGGACGCGCGCGGGATCGAGCCCCGCGACGTCGAGGACGCATGGCTCGTGCACACCGCGACGGGCGACGCGTCGGTCGACGCGCGGGTCGCGGCGTGGTGCGAGGCGCGGCGCATCTTCTGCGTCAACGCGTCGGACGGCGCACACGGATCGGCGCGGATGACCGCGCAGTCCCGCGCGGGCGACGTCCTCGTCGGCGTCACGAGCGACGCGGGCGTGGATCCGCGCCGCACGTCGCGCGTGCACGCCGCGATCCGGGAGCTGCTCGACTCGGGACGCGCGCCGCTGCGCCGCGTGCGCGCCGCGGGCCCCGGATCCGTGGCGCTCGTCGGCGGCGGCCCCGGCCCCGTCGACCTGCTGACGCTGCGCGCGCGCCGGCTCATCGCCGAGGCTGACGTCGTCGTGGCCGACCGGCTCGGCGCGACGGGCGTGCTCGACGAGCTCGACCCTGAGGTCGAGGTGATCCACGTCGGCAAGGCGCCCGGCAGCCACCCCGTGCCGCAGCAGGAGATCAACGCGATCCTCGTCGAGCGCGCGCGGGCGGGCCGGCGCGTCGTGCGCCTCAAGGGCGGCGACCCGTTCGTGTACGGTCGCGGCGGCGAGGAGATGGCGGCGTGCCTCGCGGCGGGCGTCACGGTCGAGGTGGTCCCTGGCGCCTCGAGCGCCGTGTCGGTGCCGCAGGCGGCGGGGATCCCCGTGACGCACCGCGGCGTCGCGTCTGGCGTGCACCTCATCAACGGGCAGTCGGGGGTGTCGCCCGCGACCCTCGCGTCGCTGTCCGACCCGGAGATCACGACGGTCGTGCTCATGGGCGTCGCAGCGTTCGGCGGGATCGCCCGCGCCGCGCTCGAGACTGGCGTGCCGGGCGACCGCCCCGTCGCCTTCGTCGAGAGCGGCCACACGCCGCGACAGCGCACGACCCGCACGACGCTCGCGCGCGCTGCAGACGACGCGAGGGCCGCGGGCGTGCGCAACCCCGCCGTCATCGTCATCGGCGACGTCGCGCGCGCCGATCTGCTCCTGCCCGAGGCCGCGCTCGCGGAGGCGGCCGGATGACGGCGCCCCGCGCGCGGCTGTCGTCGGCTCTCGAGGGCTGCGAGATCGTCATCGCGGTCGACCGCCGGGCCGGCGAGCTCGCGGCCGCGCTCGAGCGCCACGGCGCGAGCGTGCGGCGCGCGCCGGCGCTCTCGATCGTGCCCCACATCGACGACGCGGCGCTCCTCGACGCGACGCGGGCGCTCATCGCGGATCCGCCCGACATCGTCGTCGCGACGACGGGCGTCGGCTTTCGGGGCTGGCTCGAGGCGGCGCACGAGGCCGACCTCGCCGACGAGCTCGCGAGCGCGTTCGCCAAGACCCGCTTCGTCGCGCGCGGGCCGAAGGCTCGCGGGGCCGTGCAGCAGGCGGGCTTCGACGTCGACTGGGTCGCCGAGTCGGAGACGGCGCGCGAGCTCGGCGACTACCTCGTCGCCGAGGGCGTCGCGGGCCGCCGCATCGCCGTGCAGCACCATGGATCGGGCTCCGACGGCCTCGACGAGCTGTTCCGCGCGCACGGCGCCGACGTCGTGAGCCTCACGGTCTATCGCTGGGGCCCGCCGCCGGATCCCGAGCTCGTCGCTCGCACCGTGTGCCAGGCGGCCGGGGGCGAGGTCGACGCCGTGCTGTTCACATCGGCGCCGGGCGCTCGCGAGTGGCTCGACGCGGCGCGGCGCGCGGGCGTCGTGGATGGGATCCGCGGCCTCGCGCGCGAGCGCCGGCTCGTCATGGCCGCCGTCGGCCCCGTCACGGCGCAGCCCCTGATCGACGAGGGCATCGAGCCTCTCGTCGCCGAGCGCGGCCGGCTCGGGTCGCTCGTGCGCGGCGTCGTGACCCACTTCGGCGGGGGCGGCGCGCCGGGGATCCCCACGCTGCACGGGCGCCTCGAGATGCGCTCGGGCGGCGCCGTGCTGGACGGGGTGCACCGGCCACTGTCGCCCACGGGCGCGTCCGTGCTGCGCGCGCTCGTCGATGCGCGAGGCGCCGTGATCCCGCGCGCGACGATCGTCGAGGCGCTCCCCCGCACGACCCGCAGCACGCACGCGGTCGACATGTCGATCGCCCGGCTGCGCGAGGCGCTCGGGCACCCCGACCTCATCTCGACCGTCGTCAAGCGCGGCTACCGCCTCGAGGTGGCCGACGCATGACCGCGCGCCCGACGCTCGTCGCCTGCTCGCACGGCACCGATTCGCCCGAGGGGCGGGTCGTCATCGCCTCGCTCGCCCGCCGCGCGGCCGAGCTCTGCGACGTGCCGCTCGCCGAGACGTATGTGGACGTGCAGCAGCCCCAGATCGACGAGGTCGTCGAGGGGCTTGTCGGCCGCGGCGTCATCGTGCCGCTGCTGCTCTCGCCCGGCTTCCACACGGCCGTCGACATCGGCAGGGCCGCACGTTCGCGGGCGGACGTCGTGGCTGCCGGCACGCTCGGCCCGCACCCCGCGCTCGTCGACGTGCTCGCCGACCGCGTCACAGCCCTCGGCGCCGGTCCGCACGACCGGGTCGTGCTCGCGGCGGCCGGATCCTCGCGCCCCGAGTCGGCCGCGCGGGTGCGCGAGGTGCGCGACCAGCTCGCGGCCCGCCTTCGCGCGCCCGTGACGACCGGCTTCGCATACGGTGCGTCGCCGTTGGTCGGCGAGGCCGTCGCCGAGGCGCGGCTGCAGGGATCCCGGCGGGTCATCGTCGCGAGCTACGTGCTCGCGCCCGGCCATTTCGCGAACCTCATCGCGCGGGCGGGCGCCGACGCCGTCACGGATCCCGTGGGGACCGATGCGCGCGTCGCGCAGATCGTCGCCGAGCGCTACCGCGAGGGCCTCGAGCAGCTCGGCTGAGCGCGTCAGCCGCCGATCGCGTTCATGCCGCGCGCCGGCTGCAGGAAGCCCGGGTCGTTGATCGCGTGGCCCGGCAGCTTGCCCCAGATGCAGCCGCGCAGCACGCGCTCGACGTCGGCGGCGGATCCGCCGCCCCGCAGCACGGGCATGAGGTCGAACTCGCGCGTCGAGAACAGGCAGTTGCGCAGCTGGCCGTCGGCCGTGAGCCGCAGGCGGTCGCACGCGCCGCAGAACGGCGCCGTGACCGAGGCGATGACGCCGACCGTGTGATCGGATCCGTCGAGCCGCCAGGTCTCGGCGGGCGCCCCGCCGCGCCCGGGGATCGGCTCGAGGCGCCAGCGCTCGCCGAGGCGCTCGAGGATCTCCTCGCGCGTGACCATGCTCTGGCGATCCCACGTGTGGCCGGCGTCGAGCGGCATCTGCTCGATGAAGCGCATCTGCGCGCCGTTATCGAGCGCGAACTGCACGAGGTCTGCGAGCTCGTCGTCGTTGACGCCGCGCATCGCGACGGCGTTGAGCTTGAGGGGGCGCAGGGGCGACGCGGCCGCGGCGCGGATGCCGGCGAGCACGTCGTCGAAGCGGTCGCGGCGCGTGAGCTCGCGGAATCGGTCGCGATGCACCGTGTCGATCGAGATGTTGAGCCGATCGAGCCCCGCGTCGATGAGCTCGGGCAGCCGCGCGTCGAGGCCGATCGCGTTCGTCGTCATGGCGATCTGGATCGGCCTGTCGGGCCTGCGCAGCGCTGCGAGCGCGGCCACGACATCGGCGAGGTCACGGCGCAGGAGCGGCTCGCCGCCCGTGAGCCGGAAGGTCGAGATGCCGTGCGTCGCGGCCACCTCGGCGACGCGCACGATCTCGTCGAGCGTGAGGATGCTCTGCCGCGCGAGCCACTCGTTGCCCTGCTCGGGCATGCAGTACGTGCAGCGCAGCGAGCAGCGGTCGGTGAGCGAGATGCGCATGTCGCGGTGCACGCGGCCGTGACGATCGAAGAGCGGCCCGTCCGTCGGCGCGTCTTCCGGCAGGGGCGCCTTCGCCGTGCGCTCCTGCAGTCGGATCTGCACGGCGCTCATGTCGACGCCTGTCCCGCGGGCATGCCTCCAGCGTAGGACCTTCCGTACCGTCCGGGACCGCGCGCGCAGGTCATGCGGGCCCTGCGATGAGGCGGACGTGCTCGGGAGCGATCGAGACGCGCACGGGATCCCCCGGCGCGATGCCGAGGGCTGCCACGAGGGCCGTCGGCACGTCGATCGCGAGCTCGGGCTCCGTCACATGGATCCGCGCGCCACCCGGCGCGGGCTCGAGGCGCACGACGCGCGCGAGCCACTCGCCCACGGTCGCGTCATCGGCCTCCGCACGCGCCAGCTGCAGCGCGCCCGTCCACGTGGCGTCCTCGGCACGCGCGATGCGCGTGTCGGCGGGGCGGAAGACCGCGACGACGTCGTCGCCGTCCGCGAGGCGCGGCGCGGGCTCGGTCGACGGGATCCGCAGCGGCACGCCGAAGCTCGTGCCCGTCCACTCCCCCGCGCGCGCCGTCCCGCGCAGGCGGTTGAGGCCGGCCGCGGCCGCGACGAAGCGGGTCGCGGGACGCGCGAGCACCTCGCGCACCTCGCCGCGCTGCGTGACACGGCCCTCCTCGATCACGAGCATGCGGTGCGCGAGCGCAGCGGCGTCGAACGCGTCGTGCGTGACGAGGATCGTCGAGGTCATCGTGTACGCGAGCTGCTTGCGCAGCAGCGTGCGGATGTCGCTCGCGGTCTCGGGGTCGAGCGATGTCAGCGGCTCGTCGAGCAGCAGCAGCCGCGGCTCGGTCGCGAGCGCGCGTGCGAGGGCCACCCGCTGCTGCTGACCGCCCGACAGCTCACGCGGCCTGTGCTCCCCCGCGCCCGCGAGGCCCACGCGCCACAGCCACTCGTCGGCTTCCGTGTGCGCCCGCTGGCGCGAGGCGCCGCCCGCACGCAGGCCGAACGCCACGTTCTCGCGCACCGTGAGGTGCGGGAACAGCAGCGGGTTCTGGCCGAGCATGACGACGCGGCGGCGGCGCGGATCCAGCGCGTGGCGCCTCGACAGCCGGTCGCCGCCGATCACGACGCGGCCGTCGGTCGGGCGCAGCTCGCCCGCCAGCACCTGCAGCAGCGTCGACTTGCCCGCGCCGCTCGGCCCCATGACCGCGACGACCTCGCCCCGGCGCACCTCGAGCTCGGCGTCGAGCGTGAAGCGCTCGGAGCGGCGCACGACGACGCGCCCCGAGACGACGTTGACGGGGTTCACGACATCCTCCCGGGGCGCCAGCCGCGCACGACGAGCAGCACGACGAGCACCGTGACGAGCAGCAGCAGCGCGAGCGCGACGGCGGGGCCCTGGCCGATGCCCGAGCCGTTGAAGGCGGTGTAGATCGCGAGCGGCATGGTCTGCGTCACGCCGGGCGCGTTGCCCGCGAACAGCGCCGTCGCACCGAACTCGCCGATCGCGCGCGCGAAGCAAAGGATGACGCCCGCCACGATGCCGTCGGCCGCGAGCGGCAGCGTGACGCGGCGGAGCGTCATCCAGCGCCCCGCGCCGAGCGCCGCGGCCGTGCGCTCGTAGTCGGTTCCCGCCGTGCGCACGGCGCCCTCGACCGAGATGACGAGGAAGGGCAGCGCCACGAAGACCTGCGCCATGACGACGGCCGCGGTCGTGAACGGCAGCGCGAGCCCCGCGCGATCGAGCCATTCGCCGACGGGGCTCGAACCGCCGTACAGGAACAGCAGCGCGACACCGCCGACCATGGGCGGCAGCACGAGCGGAATCGTCACGAGCACGCGCAGCACCGACGCGACGGACGACCGCGCGCGGGCGATGAGGATCGCGAGCGGCACGCCGACGACGACGCACAGCAGAGTCGCGACGAGCGCCGTGCCGAGCGAGAGGCCGAGCGCGCTGACCGCCGCGGGCGTCGTGACGTCGGCCCACAGCGTGCGCCACTCGACGCGCGCGACGAGGGCCGCGAGCGGCAGCACGAGGAACAGCAGCGCCAGGATCCCGGGGACGGCGAGGAGGCGGGGCAGCGGTGCCCTGGCGAGTCGCGCGGTGCGCGCCATCTGCTCTCCTCTCCGGTTTGTCAGTCCGTCAATTCCATCATGGCGCGCCGAAGCCCCAGCTCGCGAGCCGCGCCTGCGCGTCCTCCGAGAGTACCCAGTCGACGAAGCGCTCGGCCGCGGAGCCCGCGCCGGCCGTCACCGCGATCGGATAGCGGTTGACGACGCCGTCGAGCCGGGCGTCCTCGATCGTGGCGACCGCGTCCGACGCCTGCGCGTCGGTGCGGTAGACGAGGCCCGCGTCGGCCGCGCCGTTCTCGACCTTGCGCAGCACGGCCGTGACGTTCTGCTCGCTGCTCGCGGCCCGCACCTCGAGCCCCGCGTCGTCGAGCGCCTGCGCCGTCGCGGCGCCGCACGGCACCTCCGCCGCGCACAGCACGACGTCGAGGTCCGGATCCGCGAGGTCGTCGAGCGAGGCGACCGCGTCCTGCCCCTCCGGCGCGACGATGACGAGGGTGTTCGTCGCGAAGACGCGCGGTTCGTCGATGTCGTTGGCGATCTGCTGCATCGTGCGCTCGTCCGCGAAGGCCGCGACGTCGATCGGCGCGCCCTCGGCGATCTGGGTCGCGAGCGTGCTCGACCCGTCGTAGCTGACGGGCTCGACGTCGACGTCGGGGTTCTCGGCCTCGAAGTCGGCCACAATCTCCTCGAACACGCCGTTGAGCGACGCCGCCGCGGCGATGCGCAGCGTGGTCTGCTGGGCGCCGTCATCGGCTGTGCTCTCCTGCTGCGGCGCGCACGCCGCGAGCGGCAGGCAGACGAGGGCGGCGAGAGCGAGCGTGGCGCGGCGCATGGGTCCATCCCACCACACGCGTCGCTACGCTCGGGTCATGGCCCTTCCCCCGCTGGTCGCACCCGTCGCACGGCTGAGCGAGCGCGAGGCCGCGCGCACGGCGCGGCACGCCGTGCTCTACCCCCTCGGCGAGGAGGGCCAGCGCCGCCTCGCCGCCGCCCACGTCGCGATCGTCGGCGCGGGCGGCCTCGGATCCCCCGCCGTGCTCGCGCTCGCCGCCGCCGGCGTCGGCACACTCACGGTGATCGACGACGACGTGGTCGAGCACTCGAACCTGCAGCGCCAGGTGCTGCACCGCCACACCGACATCGGATCCGACAAGGTCGCAAGCGCCGTGCGCGGCGCCCGCGACCTCGCGCCCGAGATGCGCGTCGTGCCCGTGCGCGAGCGGATCACGCGCGAGAACGCCGGCCGCCTCCTCGAGGGCGCCGACGTCGTGCTCGACGGCACCGACACCTTCGCGACGCGCGAGGTCGTCGCCGAGGCGTGCGAGCGATCCGGCGTCCCGCTCGTGTGGGGCGTCGTGCAGGAGTTCCACGCCCAGGTGACGGTGTTCTGGTCGCGCCCGCCCGCAGGAGCGCCCGCGACGCGCCTCGCCGACCTCTACCCTCCCGGCGCCGCGGGCAACGTCCCGTCGTGCGCCGAGGTCGGCGTGCTCGGGGCGCTCGTGATGCAGATCGGATCGCTCATGGCGACGCAGGCGATCCTGCTCATCGCGGGCATCGGCGAGCCGCTCGTCGGCCGCATCGCGCTCGTCGACGCGCTGCGGGGCACCGTGCGCGAGGCGCCGCTGCGGGGATCCTCCTCCGCCGCGCCGCCCGCGCCCGCGGCATCGGCCGAGGTGCGCGCCGCCGACCTCGCGTCGGCGCTCGCGGGGAGCGCTCCGCCCTTCGTCGTCGACGTGCGCGGCGAGGACGAGCGCGCGGGCGACGCGATCCCCTCATCGATCGGCATCGCGCTGCCCGAGATCCTGGCGGCGCCCGCCGAGGCTGCCGCACGGATCCGCGATCGCGCGGGCGACCGCGACGTCGTCGTCGTGTGCCAGAAGGGCGTGCGGTCGGCGCGCGCGGCGGCCGTGCTCGCCCGCGCGGGGCTCGCGTCCCGCAGCCTCGCGGGCGGCATGGACGCGTGGGACGGGGTGCGGTCGTGATCCCCGTCGCCGCGCACCGCCAGCGCGTCCTCGACGCCGTGCGGCCGCTGCCCGCCGAGACGGTCGCCGTCACGAGCGCAGCCGGGCGCACGCTCGCGGCCGACGTCGTCTCGCGGCTCGACATCCCGGCCTTCGACAATTCGGCGATGGATGGCTTCGCCGTGCGCTCGGCGGACGTCGCATCGGCCGCGCCCGGCTCCCCCGCCGTCCTCGCCGTCGTCGCCGACGTGCCCGCGGGATCCGCCGAGCGCCCGCCCCTCCCGGCCGGGCAGGCCGCGCGCATCATGACGGGGGCGCCGGTTCCGGACGATGCGGACGCGATCGTGCCGTTCGAGGAGACCGAGGGCGGCCTCGACGACTCGCTCACCGACTGCCGCGTCGTGTCGCCCGCGCGCGCCGGGGCGCACATCCGACGCCGCGCCGAGGACATCGCCGAGGGCGAGGTCGTGCTCGAGGCGGGATCGGCGCTGGGCGCGCTGCAGCTGTCGGCGCTCGTGTCTGCGGGCGTCACCGAGGTCGCCGTCGCGCGCCGCCCGCGCGTCGCGGTGATCTCGACGGGCGCCGAGCTCCTGCCGCCGGGCGTCGCGCCAGGGCCCGCACGGATCCCCGATTCGAACTCTGCGCTCCTCGCCGAGCTCGCCGCCGCGGCCGGCGCCGACGTCATCGCGCGCGAGCGCGTGAGCGATGATCCGCGGGAGCTGCTCGACCTGCTCGCGGGCGCCGCCGCGGGCACCGACGTCGTCGTGACGACCGGGGGCGTCAGCGCGGGTGCGTACGAGCCGGTCAAGCTCGCGCTCTCGGGCCGCGTGCGCTTCGACAAGGTCGCGATGCAGCCGGGCAAGCCGCAGGGCTTCGGCGCGCTCGACGACGGCGCGCTGTTCTTCGGGCTGCCGGGCAACCCCGTGAGCGTCGCCGTCTCGTTCGAGATGTTCGTGCGCCCCGCGCTGCTCGCGCTGCAGGGGCGCGCGGTCGTCGACCGTCCGCGGATCCGCCTGCGCGCCGTCGCCGGCTGGCGCACGCCGCCAGGGCGCGACCAGGTGATGCCTATCGCGCTCGAGGCGGACGGGGTGCGGCCCGCAACTGCGGGCGGATCCGGTTCGCACCTCGTGGGCGGTCTCGGGCGCGCCGAGGGGTATGCGATCGTGCCGGCCGACGTCGCGGAGGTCGCGCCCGGCGATCTCGTCGATGTCATGCTGGTGTCATGACGTCCCCGCGCTTCACCCACCTCGACGACGCAGGCAACGCCCGCATGGTCGACGTCACCGCCAAGCAGCCGACCGTGCGCGCGGCGACGGCGCGCGGCTTCGTGCGCGTCGCGCCCGAGGCGGTCGCGGCGCTGCGAGACGGATCCGTCCCGAAGGGCGACGTGCTCGCGGTCGCGCGCATCGCGGGGATCCAGGCCGCCAAGCGCACGCCCGAGCTGCTGCCGCTCGCGCACGTCATCGGCTTGCACGGCGCGAGCGTCGACCTGCGGATGACCGACGAGGGCGTCGAGATCGAGGCGACGTGCCGCACGGCCGACCGCACGGGCGTCGAGATGGAGGCCGTCACCGCCGTCACGGTCGCGGCCCTCGCCGTGCTCGACATGGTCAAGGGCATCGATCGCACGGCGCTCATCGAGAACGCGCGGATCGTCGCGAAGTCGGGCGGCCGCAGCGGCGACTGGCGCCGCGACGGAGAGGAGTTCTGATGGCCGACCGCCTGCCCCCTGAGGCGCTCGACGAGTGGGTGCGCGCCGCCTGCGACGAGCTGGGCATCGACCCGGCCGACGTCGACGTGGCGCGCGTGCTCGACCTCGCGCGCGACGTCGCGCACGGCGTCGCCCGCCCCGCCGCTCCCCTCACCGCCTTCCTCGTGGGGCTCGCCGCTGGGCGAGGCGCTCCCGCCGCCGACGCAGCCGACCGCGTCTCCGCGCTCGCCGAGGGGTGGTCGCGATGATCCGCGTGCGCTTCTTCGCTGCTGCCGAGGAGGCCGCCGGCGCCGCCGCGGAGCTGCGCGACGAGGCCACCCTCGACGCCCTCCGCGCCGCCCTCGTCGAGGCCCACCCCGGCCTCGCGGGCGTCCTCCCCCGCTGCGCACTGCTCGTCGACGGATCCCGGCACGACGACGACAACCCGCTCGCGCACGACGCCCCGACCGACGTCCTGCCGCCG
>Ga0079224_100001984_pt1 | contig 24387 bp, 24 predicted proteins | sample Stecom2015_FD_80414 | JGI IMG/M metagenome (GOLD analysis project Ga0079224, IMG submission 80414) | Agricultural soil microbial communities from Utah to study Nitrogen management - Steer compost 2015 | ecosystem: Environmental > Terrestrial > Soil > Agricultural land | place: USA: Utah... | reverse complement strand
TGAAGTCGATGTAGGCGGCCGCGGCGTCGGCGTTCGGGCTGGCCTTGGTGATCGCGAACGGCAGCCCCGGACCGCCGGTCATCAGCCGCTTCCCGGAGGCGCCGGCCGGCGGCAGGGTGAAGCCGAGGTCGTCACCCAGCTGCTTGGGCAGGTCCTCGTTCAGCAGCCAGGTGCCGGCGATCAGGAACACGCCCTCGCCCTGGCCGAACTTCTGCCAGGCGGCGTCGTAGCCCAGACCGTTGAAGTCCTTGCTCAGCTTGCCCTGCTCGGCCCAGGCGGCGAACGTCTCGGCCGCCCGGGTGTTCTCCGGCGTCTCCCACGAGGCGCCCTCCCGACCGAAGGCCAGGGAGCGGATCTGGTCGGCCGGCACGAACCCGTTCTGCACGAAGCCGAACTCATGGATGCCGGGCCAGCCGTCCAGGTTGCCGAACTGGATCGGCACCTCGCCGGCGGCCTTCGCCTTCTCCAGCGCGGTCTCGAAGTCCTCCAGCGTGGTCGGCGGCTCGATCCCGAGCCGGGTCAGCTTCGCCTTGTTGTACCAGAGCCCGACCACCTCGCCCGTGGTCGGCAGACCCCACAGGCTGCCGGTGCCGAACTCCTTGCCGTCGGTGCTGTAGGAGGACAGGGCGCGCACCGCCTCCGGGTAGCGCTCGGTCCAGCCGTACGCGGCCGCGTACCGGTCCAGGTTGGTGACCAGGCCGGAGGCGACGAACTGGCCGAGGTCGGCCCGGCCGTTGTTGGCCTGGACCACGTCCGGCGGGTTCTTGTTGGTGATCGCCAGCCGGAGCGTCTTGCGCAGGTCGTCGAACGAGCGTGAGGTCCGCTCGATCTTGATGTTGGGGTACTTCTCCTGGAACTGCCGGTTCAGCTCCTCCATGTGGGCGTCCATCGCCGGCCGGGTCTCCTGGTCCCAGACGGTCAGCGTGATCTCGCCCATCGAGGCCGGGTCCGTGTTCACCGCGGCCGGCGTCTCGCCCTCCTCCGGGCCGGCCGGCTGTTGCAGGTCCGCGCCGGGCGTGCAGCCGACCAGCGCCAGCAGCAGCGCCGCGACGATCAGCAGCAGCCGGTCACGGCCGCGTGGTCGAGTCATGATCATGATCATCCTCCTCCGATCCGAGCAGCTCCCCCAGGCCGATCGTCGCCATCGCCCGGCGCACCCTGCGCTCCGGATTCGGCGGGATCAGGTCGGGCAGGAAGGCGTAGTCGCGGGCCAGCCGCAGGGAACTCCTCGCCTCGGCCCACCAGGCGGCCAGGTCGGCCCAGCCCGGGGCGGCCAGCGCCCCGCCGAACTGCTGCACCGACAGCGCCGCGCAGAGCCCGGCGAACCGCAGCCGCTGGGTCAGCGAGAGGTCCCGCAGGGTGCCGAACATCAGCCCGGCCAGGAAGACGTCGCCGGCGCCGGTCGGGTCCAACGCCTTGACCGACAGCGACGGCACCCAGGCCGTCTCGCCAGTCTCGGCGTCGGCCGCGAACGCGCCGCCGGTGCCCGCGGTGACCACGGCCAACGGCACCCAGTCCCGGATCACCTCCAGCGCCGCCCCGGGCGAACCGGTCCGGGTGAACGCCATCGCCTCGCCGGCGTTGGGCACGAACGCGTAGCAGCCGGTCAGCCGCTCGATCAGCTGGTCGGTGTCCCACACCTCGGTCTCGTCCCAGCCGACGTCGGCGAAGACCCGGACGCCGCGGGCCACGGCCCGGTCCAGCCACGGCGCCCGCTCGGCCGCCATGTCGGCGTAGGCCAGCCGGGTGCTCGGCGGCTCGGTGATCAGGTCGGTCCGGCCGTCCGGCGGCGGGTGGGCGTGGGTGACCATCGCCCGGTCGTCGTCGTAGGCCATCGAGACCGTGACCGGGGAGTGCCAGTTGCGGAACTGCCGGGCCAGGCCGAGGTCGACGTCCTCCAGTTCGGCCAGCACGTGCCAGCAGTACTCGCCGTAGATGTCGTCACCGAACGCGCTGGCCAACGAGGTGCGCAGGCCGAGCCGGGAGGCCGCGATGGCCAGGTTGGCCACCCCGCCGGGGCTGGAGCCCATCCCGTCGGTCCACACCTCGTGACCGCCGGCCGGCACCCGCCCCAGCCCGGTGAAGATGATGTCGAGGAAGACGGTGCCGGTGACGAACACGTCGAACTCCGGCTCCTCCATCGTTCCTCCTTCTCCCCCTGCGCCCGTGGTCTGGTCCGGACCACGCTACCGTTCCGTCACGACGGAGGAGGACGGATGCGGCTGACGATCATCGGTGGCGGCGGATTCCGGGTGCCGCTGATCTTCCGGGCGCTGGCTCGTGACCCCGAGCCGGTGATCGACGAACTGGTGCTGTACGACAGCGACGGGGCCCGGCTGCGCCGGATCGGCGCGGTGATCGAGGCCATGGCCGGCGACCTGATCGGGCCGGCGGTACGGCAGGAGACCGAGCTGGAGCCGGCGCTGCGCGGCACCGACTTCGTCTTCCAGGCGATCCGGGTCGGCGGCCCGGCCGGCCGGGTCTGCGACGAGCGGGCCGCGCTCGACCTGGGCCTGCTCGGTCAGGAGACCACCGGCGCCGGCGGGCTCTGCTACGGGCTGCGGACCGTGCCGGTGGTGCTGCGGCTGGCGGAGACGATCCGGCGGGTGGCGCCCGAGGCCTGGGTGATCAACTTCACCAACCCGGCCGGGATGGTGACCGAAGCCGCCTCGGCCGTGCTCGGCGACCGGGTGATCGGGATCTGCGACTCGCCGGTCGGGCTGTTCCGGCGGTCCGCTCGGGCGCTCGGGATCCGGCTCGAGGACGCCACGTTCGACTACGCCGGGCTGAACCACCTCGGCTGGCTGCGGCGGATCATGGTCGGCGACCAGGACCGGCTGCCGGAACTGCTCGCCTCCGACGAGCTGCTGGCCCGGGTCGAGGAAGGCCGGCTGTTCGGGGCGGACTGGCTGCGCAGCCTGGGCGCGATCCCGAACGAGTACCTCTGGTACTGGTACGCCACCGCCGATGCGATCGCGGCGATCACCGCCGCCGGCGAGACCCGCGGCGAGTACCTGCTCCGGCAGCAGGAGCAGTACTTCGGGGCCGAGGACGACCGGGATCCGCTGCAGGCCTGGGAGGCGACCCGGCGGGCCCGGGAGGAGACCTACCTGGCCGAGGAGCGCGAGGCGACCGGCGCCGGTGCCCGGGACGACGACGACCTCGAGGGTGGCGGCTACGAGGGTGTGGCGCTGGACCTGATCCGGGCGATCGGACGGGACCGGCCGGCCCGGCTGGTGCTGAACCTGCCGAACCGCGGCACCCTGCCCGGCCTGGACGACGCCGCCGTGATCGAGGTGCCCTGCCTGGTCGACCGGGCCGGACCGCGACCGGTGCCGACCGCGCCGCTGGAGCCGTACCAGCAGGGCGTGGTGATCACCATGAAGGACGTGGAGCGGACGGTGATCGAGGCGGCCCGGGCCGGCTCGAGGTCGCTGGCGGTCCGGGCCCTGGCCCTGCACCCGCTGGTCGACTCGGTGAACCACGCCCGGATGATCATCGACCGGCAGTTGCGGGAGCAGGCCGCGCTGCGCGAGGTGCTGACCGCGCCGTGAGTCCGGACCGTCCCGGCGCCGACCCCGGGCCGGAGCGGCCGGACGATCCTGCCGAGGACCTCACCGGCCTCGGTCGGGAGGCCGGACCGGACTTCACACCGCCGGCCGCCGACGGCGGTGCCGACGAGTCCGCCGCCCCGCCCGCCGAAGGCACCGAGGACTCCGCGTCCTCGGCCGACCCGGCGGACGTCGGCGACGTCACCGGATCGCGTCCGGTCTCGCCTCCTCGGACCCCGGAAGGGCGGCACCGGATCGGCCGGATCACCGCGTTCCTCGGCATGGTGCTGGTGCTCGGGATGGCGGTCCTGTTCTCGATTGGCGCGCTGACGACCCACCGCTCCGCACCCCGCCGGGCGGACCGATCGGAGACCGTCGCGCCGTCGGAGAAGCCGTTCCCCACACCGACCTCGACGACGCCGCAACGGCACCGGGGTCCCGGCTTCGCCTTCACGGCACCGGCCGGCTGGGCCCGTACCGCCGAGGAGGAGCTACGGATCGTCGACCGGCACCGCAACCAGATCGCGGTCCGGATCCTGGCCGACGACGACCCGCGGACCCGCTGCCGGAACGAGCTCAAGGCGATCGGGATCTGGAGCTCGGCCCGGTACAGCGAGCTCCCCGACCGCGAGATCGGCGGCCGCGTCGCGCCCGGCGGCGAGATGGTCGGCGCGAACACCTTCCGGATGCGCTGCGTGCGGGCTCACTCCGCCGTCTATCTCATCCACCTGCACGCGGCGCCCGGCCTGCGCCGGCAGGCGCTGCCGGCGTTCACGGCGATCCTGGACAGCTGGGAGTGGACCGACTGAGCACCGGCGCCGGTCACCCGCCGCTGCCGAATCCTCGATACCGGGTCAGCCGCCGCTGCCGGTCACCCGTCGTCTGCGACCCTGCGCCGCCAGGTTCCGGGCGAGGTCGAGCAGGACCCTCGCCGAGTGGTCCCAGGAGAACCGCTCCGCGTTCCGCCGGCCGGTCTCGATGATCTTCTCCCGCACCGCCGGGTCGGCCAGCTGATCCACTCTGCGGGCCAGCGCCTCGGCGTCCTCGGCCGGGAAGAACAGCGCGTCCGGCCCGGCCACCTCGGTGAAGATGTCGGTGGCGCTGCAGACCACCGGCACCCCGGCCCGCTGCGCCTCGACGATCGGCAGCCCGAATCCCTCCACCTTCGAGGCGGTGAGCAGCGCGTGCGCGCCGGCCAGCAGGTCCCGGTACTCGGCATCGCTCACCCCGTGGTGGAAGACCACCTTCCGGCCCGCCGGGATCAACGCCGACAACTCCGCCTCACGGTCCGCGGCGATCGGGCTGACCAGATGCAGGGTGTAGTCCGGGCTCAGATGGGCCATCGCCCGGATCAGCGTCTCGGTGTTCTTGTACGGCATGAACGAGCCGACGTAGACCAGGTCGCGCCGGGGCTCCCGCGCCTCCGGCACCAGCAGCTGGGCCGCCGGCGCGTTGCGGACCACCGTGATCGGCCGCCGGGTCAGCCGGTAGCGCTCGATGTAGGAACGTGAGGTCTCGCTCACCGTGACCACCGCGTCGGCCCGGTTCAGCACCAGCCGCTGCGGCCAGTAGGCCTGGTGGAACAGCCACCAGCCGAGCCGGATGTGCGGCGGCAGGTCGGTCGGCGGCGTCGGGTCCCGGTAGTAGATGATGTCCTGCAGGGTCAAGATCAACTTGTACCGGCGGCCGACCGACCCCATCGTCTGCAGCGGGGTGAACACCACGTCCGGCCGATGCCGGTTCAGCCGCAACGCCGTCAGCGGCTCCAGCGCCGACGTCGGCCCGTGCAGCATGATCGTCTCCGCGCCGTCGGGCAGGAACGCCCGCTGGCCCGGATCACTGATCAGGAAGGTCACCGGGGCCTGTGCCGCCACCGCCCGGCCGAGCTCGGTGCTGTACCGGCTGACCCCGTCGTGGAAGTCGGTGCGGATGTAGCGGGCGTCGAAGAAGAACCTCACGACGGCGACCCTAGTGCCCCGCGCCACTACGCTGTGGGGCGTGCTGGAGGTGATGCGGGGCGCGCTGGGCCGGCGGGGACCGGTCGGCCGCTACCTGCACCGCGCCGTGGCGGCCCGGATCCCCACCACCACGGCCGATCCGCGATCCCGGCCGCTGCTCCCGTGGTGGCCGTTCGGCGCCCTGGCCGTGGCACTGGCGGTGATCAACGTGCCGGTCTTCGGGCTGACCCTGGGCTACGGCCTGCTGGCCCTGCCGGTGGCGCTGCTGGTCGCGGCGCCGGTGGCGGTCGCCCGGCTCCGGCCGCTGCTCGGCTGGGCGCTGGCGCTGGTCCCGGTGGTCGCCCTGCTGCCGTTGCACCGGTTGCTGCTGGCCGACGCGGTCCCGCCGCTGCCCTGGCTGGCCAACCAACTGCTCGCCCACCTGCCGGTGATCTACCTGGTCGCCGTCGCGACCCCGCTCACGGTCTGCCTGCCCGCGACCGTGATCACCGTGGTCGCCGGGCTGGCGATCGCGCTCCAGGAGACCCGGCTCGACCCGCCGGTGCTGGTGCAGGGGGCCGCGCTGTGGACGCTGGCGACCGTGCTCGCCGTGGTGCTGGGACGGGCCCGGCTGCAGCGCCGCAACGCGACCATCCGGATCGCCGAGGAACAGAGCCGGCTCCGGGTGCTCGAGGAGCGGGCCCGGCTGGCCCGGGACCTGCACGACGTCGTGGCCCACCACCTGTCGGTGATCTCGGTCCAGGCCACCACCGCGCCGTACCGGCTCGACACCGGCGGACGGGCGGAGATCGCACAGGAGTTCCGGTCGATCGGGGCCGCGGCCCGGGAGTCGCTGCAGGAGCTGCGCCAGGTGTTGGACGTGCTGCGCGGCACCGCGACGCCCCGTGCCCCCGGCCTGGCGGAACTGCCCCGGCTGGCCGAGTCGGCCCGGACCGCCGGTGTGCCGGTGCGACTGGTCCGGACCGGGGCCGGGACGGATCCGGGGCCGGAGGTCGGCGCGGTCGCGTACCGGATCGTCCAGGAGGCCCTGAGCAACGTGATCAAGCACGCCCCCGGCGCCGAGACCCGGGTCCTGGTCGACTGCGCCGACCGACTGACGGTCGAGGTGGTCAACGGCCCGGCGCGGTCCCGGCCGGTGCCGCGGAGCGACTCCGGCCACGGCCTGGCCGGGATGCGGGAACGGGTCGCGGCGGTCGGCGGCACGATCCGGACCGGGCCCACCCCCGACGGCGGGTTCCGGGTCCGGGCCGAGCTGCCGCTGCCCGCGGCCGAGGCGGAGGCCGAGGCGGAGGGTGAGGCGGACACCGAGGCGAAGAGGAGTCGATCATGATCAGGATCCTGGTGGCCGACGACCAGGCGATGGTCCGGGCCGGGTTCGTCTCCCTGCTGGACGCTCAGCCCGACCTGACCGTGGTCGGTCAGGCGGCCGACGGTGCGCAGGCGGTCACGGCGGCCCGCGAGCTGAGACCGGACGTCGTGATCATGGACGTCCGGATGCCGGAGTTGGACGGGATCCAGGCGATCGAGCAACTGCTCGGCCCGGGGGCGAGTGCGGATCACCGGCCGAAGATCGTCGTCCTGACCACGTTCGACGTCGACGACTACGTCTACTCGGCCCTGCGGCACGGCGCGAGCGGGTTCCTGCTCAAGGACTCCCCGCCCGAGGACCTGGTCACCGCGGTCCGCGTGGTCGCCGCCGGCGAGGCTCTCCTGGCGCCCTCGATCACGCGACGGCTGATCGCCGACTTCACCGCCGGCCGGCCGAAGGACGGCGGCCTGGCCACCCGGCTGCGCGCCCTCACCGCGCGGGAGCTGGAGGTCCTGCAGCAGATCGCCGCCGGCCGGTCCAACGCCGAGATCGCGGACCGGCTGGTGATCGCCGAGGAGACCGTGAAGACCCACGTCGGCCGGATCTTCGGCAAGCTCGGGTTGCGCGACCGGGCGCAGGCGGTGGTCTTCGCCTACGAGAGCGGCCTGGTCGTCCCCGGCGCGGAACGCTGAGTCCTCCAGGGGTACCCGATCCGGGAACTTCTGGCTCGCCGGTGGTACCCGACCCGGTCGAAGTCCGCGCCACAGCGGGATACTCCGCTAGGCCCGGCTTGCCTACCGTCGATCGACATGATCATCGATCACCGGGTTCTGGTCCCCCACCGGCCGCGCGGCCTGGCCGCGGCGCTGCGACGGTTCGCCGCGCTCGGCGTCGCCGAGCCCGAGCTGCGCGGACTTGATCAACTCGTCCGGCCGGGCGACGTCTGCTTCGACGTCGGCGCGGGCTATGGGATGTACACCTTCCCGCTGGCCGACCTGGTCGGCCCGACCGGACAGGTGCACAGCTTCGAGCCGCTGCCGATCCCGTACCGGATCCTCAGCGGACTGCGCCATGCCGCGCGGCTGACCCAGGTCCGGACGCACCACACCGCGCTCGGCCCGGTCGCGGGCACCGGCGAGCTGGCACTGCCGTTCCGGTTCGGCCTGCCGATCCACGGTTGGGCGCACTTGCGCACCGGCCAGGTGCGGCCGGGTCGCCGGATCTCCTTCACCGCCGGCCGTACGCTCACCACGGCGGTGCGGACGGTGGACGAGGTCTGCCACCGGCTCGAGCTCCCCCGGGTGACGTTCCTCAAGATCGACGTCGAGGGCTTCGAGTCCTCCGTGCTGGCCGGGGCGGAGCACGTCCTGAACCGGGACCGCCCGCGACTGCTGCTGGAGATCGAGGACCGGCACCTGGACAAGTACGGCCGCTCCGCCGCCGACGTGACCGGCCCGCTCCGGGACCGCGGCTACGCGATGTACGCCTGGCGGGACGCCGGCTGGGTCCCGGTGAAGGCGGTCACGACCCGGAACCGGAACTACCTGTTCTCGGCCGAGCCGGTCCCGGTCGGATGACCCGGCCCGATGCGGTCGCGATCGTCTGCGACTACCGGCTGGACTACCTCGGCGGCGCCCAGACCGCGCTGCTGGAGCAGGCCCGAGCGCTGGCCGGGTCCGGACGACCCGTGTTGCTGGTCGCACCGACCGACCCGCCCGCCGGCGCGGAGCTGCCGCCGGGGGTACGGCTGCTCCGGGTGCCCGCCCGGGCCGAGCTGCCGGGGCTGCGACTGCCGCTGCTGCGCAACACCGCCGACCTGCGCGGCCTGCTCCGGCAGCGTCTCGCCGGTCACGGCGTCGGGCTGGTCCACCTGCACAGCGAGTTCGGGCTGGCCGCCGCGGCGATCGACGTCGCCGGCGAGCTCGGGCTGCCGGTGGTGCACACCGTGCACACGTTCTTCTGGCGCGCCGAGGTACCGGGCCAGCGACTGCTGGCCGCGGCCGTGGACCGGTTCCATCGGCGGTTGACCGGCCGGCCCACCGACCGGCCGCCGACGCCGCTGTCCGCCCGGCCCGGTGAGGCCGCGCTTCGGGCGATGACCTGGCGGACGGCGCGCCGCAGCTCGATCGTGATCTCGCCGTCGCGGCACCAGGCCGACCGGCTCCGCGAAGCCGGGATCGACCGGGTGCTGGAGCTGCCGAACACGCTGGCCGACCCGCCCGAGCCGACCGACCCACCGCTGCCGTACCGGCCGATCAAGATCATCTGGCTGGGCCGCTGCGCACCGGAGAAGCGGCTGGTGCCGTTCCTGCGGGCGGCGACGGCGGCGATCGCCCGGCTTGGCCCGGGCCGACTCCGGATCACCGTGGGCGGCGCCGGCGAGCAACTCGCGGCGGCGCGGCGGATCGCCGCCGACTGTCCGGACGTGACGTTCCTCGGTGCCCGTCCGCACCGCGAGGTCCCGACGCTGCTCCGTGATCACCACCTGCTGGCGCTGAGCTCGTACGGCTTCGACAACCAGCCGATGTCGATCGTCGAGGCCGTGCTGGCCGGTCGTGGCGTGCTCTACTGTGATCCGCGGCTGACCGAGGGCACCACGACGGACGGGCGGCCGGCCGCGGGGATCCTGGCCGACGGCCCGGACGAGGCGTCGTGGCTCCGGCTCCTGGTCGGGCTGACCGAGGACCGGGTCGCCGCGGCCTGCCGGGCCGCCCGGGAGGCCCGGACCCTGTTCCTGCCCGAGACCTTCCTGACCAAGATCAACACCGGCTACGCCGGACTGTCCGGGCAGCGACTAGGCTGAGACGGGTGCCCACCCCCGAGTACATCAGCCGGCTGCGAACCAAGATCGGCAACGACCTGTTGCTCCTGCCCGGTGTCTCCGGCGTGATCGTGGACGGCGAGCCGGGCGCGGAACGGGTGCTGCTCGGCCGGCGCTCGGACAACGGACGCTGGGCCTCACCGGGCGGCATCGTCGAGCCGGGCGAACACCCGGCCGCGTGCATCGTCCGGGAGATCGCCGAGGAGGTCTCGGTCGAGGCCCGGGTGGACCGGCTGGTGCTGGTCACCACCGCCCCGCCGGTGACCTACCCGAACGGCGACCGGTGCCAGTTCGTCTCGACCGTTTTCCGCTGCAGCTGGGTCGCCGGCGAACCCGCGGTCGGTGACGAGGAGTCCACCGACGTGGCCTGGTTCGACGTCGACCGGCTGCCGGACCTGAGCGCCCCGGAGCGCCGCCGGATCGAGCTCGCCCTGCCCCGCGACGCCCCGGCCGTCTTCGACCTGTGAGCCGACTTGTCAGAACTGAGTTGCCCTATGAGGCAGCTCAGTTCTGACAAGTCGGCGTGCGCCGGCGACGTAGGTCGGTGATCAGCAGGTAGCCGCCGAAGCCGGTCAGCAGCACCCCGGCGCCGACCACGATCGGCCGGGCCACGGCCGCCTTGGCGAGCCGGTCGGCGTAGCTCTCGGCCTCGCTGCCGTCGGCCTTGCGGCAGACGCTGCCCGGCACCATCGGCTCACCGCGACAGGTCAGGGTCTGGCTCGCGCCCAGCGTGAACGGGTAGGCGATGATCAGCAACCCGACGACGATCACCGCCAGGTGTGCGACCCGGGACCTGATCACGGCTCCCGGACCCCCGGGGTGACGAACGGCGGCTTGGTGATCACGAACTCCTCGGTCCGCCCACGCACGTCCACGCCGACCACGTCGCCGTCACCGTGCTCGACGTCGACCAGGGCCAGGGCGATCGGCAACCGGAGTGTCGGCGAGTACGTGCCCGAGGTGACCACGCCGATCACCGCGCCGTCGCCGTCCACCACGTCCATCCCCGGCCGGGCGGGGCGGCGCCCGGTGGCCTTGAGCCCGCGGAGCAGCCGCCGGGTGCCCTGCTGCTTCAGCGCCCGCAGCGCGTCGGCGCCGAAGAACGTCTCCTTCTTCCAGCCCACCGCCCAGCCGAGCCGGGCGTGCACCGGCGTGATCTCGGGCGAGATGTCCTGGCCGTGCAGCGGATAGCCCATCTCGGTCCGCAGCGTGTCCCGGGCGCCGAGCCCGGCCGGCTGGATCCCGTACGGCTCACCGGCCGCGAGCACCGCGTCCCAGAGCGAGCCGCCCGCCTCCGCCGGAGCGATCAGCTCGTAGCCGCGCTCACCGGTGTAGCCGGTCCGGCAGACCGTCACCTCGGCCCCGTCGTGCTCGGCGACGGTGAACGACATGTACGGGTGCCCCGCCTCGAACCCGGCGGTGCGCAGCACCTCGTCCGAGTGGGTGCCCTGGACCGCGATCACCACGAACTCGTGGTGCCGGTCGGTGACCGTGACCCCCTCCGGCGCCGCCTCCGCGAGGATCCGGACCACCTCGGCACAGTTGGCCGCGTTCGGCACCAGGAACACCTCGTCCGGCGAACGCAGGTAGGCGATCAGGTCGTCGACCACCCCGCCGGAGTCGTTGCACAGCAGCGTGTACTGCGCCTTGCCGGGCGTGATCTTGGTCAGGTCCGCGGTCAGGCAGCGGTTCACGAACTCGGCCGCGCCCGGGCCGGTGACCGACGCCTTGCCCAGGTGACTGACGTCGAACACCCCGACCGCGTCCCGGACCGCGGCGTGCTCGGCCAGCACCCCGGCTCCGGCGTACTCCAGCGGCATCGACCAGCCGCCGAACTCGGCGAACTTCGCTCCCAGCGCCTCGTGCCGGTCGTGCAGCGGCGATCGGGACGGCTGAACTTCACTCCCCACGCGGCGAACCTACCGCACTGCGCCCGAACCGCCGGACGCCGCGGGCTACCCTGATGCTTCACCGGATCTGGCTTGTCGAACGAGAGGAACGCCCGTGCCTGCACCCAGTCTGCCGTCGATCGGCCTGGCCAAGTCACTGCCGCGGAACTGTGACGTGTTGATCATCGGTCTGGCCGAGCAGGGCGGCGTCGCCGTACCCGAGGCGAGCGAGCGGGCCCAGACGAAGCGGTTCGGGGTGTCGGTGACCGACCTGGCCCGTTCCCTCGGCGCCAAGCCGGACGAGGGCAAGAGCGTGATCCTGCCCGCCGCCGGTGACGGACCGCGGCTGCTGGTGATCGGCCTCGGCACCGGCGAGGTGACCCCGGAGGGGCTGCGCCGGGTGGCCGGCGCTGCGGTACGGCAGGCCGCCGGGCTGGCCGAGGAGGCCTCGCTCTCGGTCGCGCTGGCCCTGCCGGCGGACGAGCCGGAGACCCTGCTGGCAGTCGCCGAGGGAGCGCTGCTGGGCAGCTACCGGTACCAGCCGATCTCGACCCGGACCAAGGACCCGGCGATCGACCAGCTGTCCCTGATCAGCGACGGCAAGGTGTCCGGCGCGCCCGGACTGGTGGACCGGGCGCGGATCATCGCCGAGGCCGTGGCCCAGGCCCGGGACTGGGTCAACCTGCCGCCGAACCTGCTCTACCCCGACAGCCTGGCCGAGGACGCCAAGACGCTGGTCCGGGACGCCCGGATCAACGTCGAGGTGCTGGACGAGAAGGCGCTGCAGAAGGGCGGCTACGGCGGCATCCTGGCCGTCGGCGGCGGCTCCTCCCGGCAGCCGCGGCTGGTCCGGTTCAGCTATTCGCCGCGCGGGGCGAAGGGCCACCTCGGCCTGGTCGGCAAGGGCATCACGTTCGACTCCGGCGGCCTGAACCTCAAGCCCGGCGACAGCATGTACACGATGAAGTCCGACATGGCCGGCGCCGCGGCGGTGCTGACCGCGATCTGGGCGATCGCCCGGCTCGGCCTGCGGGTCACGGTGACCGGGTACGCGGCGCTGGCCGAGAACCTGCCCTCCGACACCGCCTACCGGCCGTCGGACGTGCTCACCATGTACGGCGGCAAGACGGTCGAGAACGGCAACACCGACGCCGAGGGCCGACTGGTGATGGCCGACGCGATCGCCCGGGCCGGCGAGGACAAGCCGGACCTGATCGTCGACGTGGCCACCCTGACCGGTGCCTGCGTGGTCGCCCTGGGCAATCGGACCACCGGCCTGATGGCCTCCGACGACGAGACCGCCGACCGGGTGCTGGACGCGGCTGAGGCGGCCGGCGAGTCCGTCTGGCAGCTGCCGATCCCGGCCGAGACGCGGAGCAAGCTGGACTCCAAGGTGGCCGACCTGAAGTCGACCGGCGACCGGGCCGGCGGCGCGCTGATCGCCGCCGCGTTCCTGCGCGAGTTCGTCGCCGAGAACACCGGGTGGGCGCACCTGGACATCGCCGGCCCGTCGTTCAACACCGGCGAGCCGTACGGCTACACCCCGGCCGGGGGCACCGGCGTCGCCGTCCGCACCCTGGTCGCCCTGGCCGAGGCCGTGCAGGAGTCCTGACCGAACCCCTAGGAGTCCTGACCGAGGCCCTGCAGGAGTCCTCACCCGGCCCGCGCGCCGCCGCGGGCGGATCGGGTCCCGCGGAGGCATGACGTTCTCGACCGTGGGATCGAGAACGAGGTCGGCGCAGGTCCGGCCCGGCGTCGGATTCGACCGTACGGTCAGGAACGACGCTCGGGTCCGCCTGATCCGTCGCCACCCGGGCGCGGCCCGCGGCTGATCCCGTCGCCGCCCAGGCCCTCGCCGCCCGTACCGTCCTCCCCTGGTTCCGGGCCGGATGCGGCCCTTCGACAGGCTCAGGGCACGGACCCGCTCGGCCCCTCGACGGGCTCGGGGCACGGTTGACGGGGTCAGCGCGGTGGTCCGGCGGCGATCCGGGCCCGCACCTGCGCCATCCGCTCCGCGGAGTGGTGTGGCAGCTCCCAGTTCGACTCCAGCCACCAGCCGGCGCCCGTGTCGGCCCACTCGGCGACGATCCGACGCGCCGCCTCCGGGTCGTCGGCCGGGGTCTCGCCCTCGGCGATCACCTCCACGGCGGCCGCGCCGTGCTCGTCCAGCCAGTCCCGCATCGCCCGACGCGCCGTCGGGCCGGAGTCACCCTGGAACTGCGGCAGGATGCCGTCGCAGCGCACCACCCGGCGCATCGACTTCGGTCGCGGCCAGACGCCGACCACCCAGATCGGGATCCGCTGCTGGACCGGGCGGCCGACCTCGGTCAGATCGTCCCGATCGCTGGTGTAGCGGTAGTACCGCCCGTGGTACTCGCCGCGCCCCGCCCACAGTTCCCTGATCAGGTCGATGCCCTCGTCCAGCATCGCCGCGCGGGTCCGCAGGTCCAGTTCCTCGCCGGTCCGCGGCAGGTCGGTCTCGGTCGCGCCGACCCCGACCGCCAGGATCGCCCGGCCGCCGGAGAGCTGATCCAGCGTCGCCACCTGACTGGCCACCTTCCAGGGCCGCCGCCACGGCAGCGGAGTCAGCATGGTGCCCAACCGGACCCGCTCGGTCCGCGCCGCCATCGCGCTGAGCAGGCTCCACGCGTCGACGCCGTAGGCCGCCTCCCAGACGAAGACGCCGTCCCAACCCGACCGCTCCGCGAGCTCGGCCTGCTCCAGCTGCTCGGTGGCCGTGCCGCCGGGCAGGATCACGCCGTACCGCGGCGCGGTCACGTCGGGGGCCGCCGTCGCATCCGGCTGTTGTAGTCGCGCATCCGTTGCGGATAGCCGACCACCGCCGCGTCGTAGCCCGGGATCTGCAGCGACTCGGCGAACTTGTGGCCCCACTGCGGTGACGGGATCGTCCGCCGCGTCCACTCGCCGTCGTAGGCGACCAGCAGCAGCGACGGGCGGGTGACCGAGGTCTGCGGCTCGATGAACGCCTCCACACCGCGCCGACTGCGGACGAACTCGGTCAGGTGCCGTGTGACCGCGTCGTCCACCGGCCCGGCACCGCGCGCTCTGGCGCCGCGCCGCAGCCGCTCCGCGCTGCGCCTGAGCCAACCCATGCGCTCCATTATGGCGTCGCGGCAGGAGGCACCCGTTCCTCGGCGAGCCGCCGGGCCAGCGTTTCCGGGTCGGCGCCGTTGACCAGCACCACCGAACCGTCGCCGGCCCAGACCGCGAGGCAGCGGCGCAGGAACGCCGCGCCGGTCCCGGTGACGTGCACTCGGGCGCCGTCCGGCGCGGTGGGCACCAGGTCGCCGTACCGGACCTGGTGATCGGCGGTACGGAGCGCGATGTCGTCGGCGGCGGGCCGGTCCAGCGGCGGCAGCGCGTCGGGGTAGCCGGACAGCTCGGCCGCCTCGTCCAGCGCGCCGGGCGGCACCGGGCCCGGATGAGCGCGGACCAGGGCCGGCAGCGTGACCAGGACCAACCGGTCCGCCGGCTCGTCCGGGTCGGCACTGATCACCGTCTCCGTCGTGCCCTGCTGTCCGGGCGCGAGGTCGACCGTCGCCCCGGTGGACCAGATCGCCAGCGCCCAGTAGAGGGTGCGCCAGTGGCCGTCCGGCAGCCGCAGCCCGATCCCGGTGCCCGGTTCGGCGTCGCACTCCTCGACCAGCAGGTTGGCGGCCTTGGCGACCCAGTTGAACAGCGCCGCGGCGGACAGTTCGATCCGTTCGTCCTCGGCCTCGTCGTAGAACGTGAGCCGCGGCCGGCCGGCGTCGGCGCGGAGCAGGTCGGCGATGATCTCGGCTGGCGTACGCACGCCGCCAGTGTGCTCGGTCACCGATCCGGCGCCAACTCGACCCCGCTTCGGCAGGGACCGGTTCAGGCTTCGGCCAGGACCCGGGCGAGCCGGGTCAGCGTGCGCTCGATCGCGCGGAGCGAGGCGCCGAGCCGGCGTTGCTCGAGGAACACCTCCGGCGCCAGTGGGGCCAGCAGGGTCTCGGCCATCGCCACCGGATCCGACACCCCGGCCTCGCGGGCCAGATACCGCAGATGCGCCCGCCAGAAGCGGTACGCCCCGGTCTCGAACCGGGCCTGACCCACCTCGCTGGCCAGCACCAGGGCGGCATGGGTCTGCAGCAGTGTGACCATCGCACCGTAGAAGGCGGCGAGCCGCTCCGCCGGAGGTGCACCGGGACCGAGCGGCGGCGGCCCGGAGATGATCCGCTGCTGCAGCTCATGTTCGTGCCGGTCCAGCAGCGCCTCGGCGATCGCGCCGATCGACGGGTAGCGGCGATAGAGCGTGGCCCGGCCGACGCCGGCCTCCTTGGCCACCTCGTCCATCGTCACCGAGCGGGGATCCCGGTCGCCGAACAGTCGCGCGGCGGCGTCGAGGACGCGCTGCCGGTTGCGGACCGCGTCGGCGCGCTCGGCCGGCCGCCGGTCCTCCGACGGGTCGAGCAGGTTACGTCCGACCACGATCCGAACCTATCAAACGGACATCTTGTCCAGTTACGCTACGCTGACCTCGTTAACCGGACACAGTGACCACTTAGGAGCTGAGATGAACCTGTTGCACCTCGATGCCAGCGCCCGGACGGCCTCGCTCTCGCGGGAGTTGGGTCGAGCCTTCGTCGCGTCCTGGCGCCGCCACGCCCCGGACGCGGGCTACGTCCGGCGTGATCTCGCCGCCGAGCCCGTACCGCCGATCACCGAGGCGTGGACCGAGATCTGCGACACCCTGATGCGGGAGGAGATCATCGCGCTGGACCGGCTGCACGAGGGCGCCCGGACCGACGCGCAACGGCAGGCCTGGGCGGTGGTCGAGCCGCTGCTGACGGAGTTGATCACCGCCGACGTCGTGCTGATCACCACGCCGATGTACAACTACGGCGTCCCGGCCGCGCTGAAGGCCTGGATCGACCAGGTCACGTTCCCCCGGATGGATCTCGGGCACCGACGCTTCGTCGTCCTCGCCGCCCGCGGTGGCAGTTACGCGCCCGGCGCACCCCACGCCGGCGTCGAGCACCTGGTGACCTACCTGACCGACTTCGTCACCGAGCACTACGGGGTGCCGGCGCCGCGGACCCTGGCGGTGGATCTGGCCAACGCCCGGGTCGACCCCCTGCTGCGGGACCGCCGGGGCGAACACGACGACTCCTGGCGAGCAGCACTGGCCGGCATCGACACCCTGGCCGCCGAGGTCGCCGCCGAACGGCGGGCGGCATGAGTGCCTGGCTGTGGCTGCTGCTGGCCGGGCTGGTCGAGGTCGCCTTCTCCCAGAGCATCAAGCCGACCCAGGGCTTCACCAGGATCGTGCCGACGCTGATCTGTGTCGTGCTCGGCGCGACCTCGGTCGCCGTCCTGTCCCGGGCGATGCAGGAGATCCCGGTCGGCACCGCGTACGCGATCTTCACCGGCATCGGTGCGATCGGAGCCGTCTCGCTCGGCGTCGCCCTCAGCGGCGACCCGGTCACCCCGGCGAGGATCGGCGGCCTGAGCCTGATCATCGGCGGTGTGGTGCTCTGCCACCTGGCCGAGACGGGACGGTCCTGACCCGGCCCCGGATGCCCGACGAATCCGTGGCGCCGGGGCAACCGGTGCCGACAGGCTCGGGCCCTGACCGCTGCTGATCACACGGAACTGATCGAGCGGATCTGCCCCGGCGCCACGGCGGACCCGGCGCGGACCGACCCGTTCGACGGGCGGCCCGATCGACCGGGCGGCCCGACGGCGTCAGTCATTCCGGCTCATGATCATCGCCGGCGAGGACGCCGCCAGGATTCAGGATGCCAGCACCGCGGCGAGCTGCTCCACCGCGAACTCGATCTCGTCGGCGGTGATCACCAGCGGCGGTGCGATCCGGATCGTCGACCCGTGGGTGTCCTTGACCAGGACGCCGCGTTCCATCAGTCGCTCCGAGACCTGCCGGCCGGTACCGATCGCCGGGTCGATGTCGATCCCGGCCCAGAGCCCGAGACCACGCACCGCGGTCACCCCGGAGCCGATCAGGTCGCGGAGTCGATCATGGAGCACGATGCCGAGCTCGGCCGCCCGGCGCTGGTACTCGCCGGTCTCCAGCAGCCCGACCACGCACCGGCCGACCGCGGCGGCGAGCGGGTTCCCACCGAACGTCGAGCCGTGCTGGCCCGGGTGCAGCACGCCCAGCACGTCGCGATCACCGACCACGGCGGACACCGGCACCACCCCGCCGCCGAGCGCCTTGCCGAGCAGGAGGAGATCGGGCACGACGCCGACGTGATCGCAGGCGAACGTGGCTCCGGTCCGCCCCAGGCCGGACTGGATCTCGTCACAGATCAGCAGCATCCGCCGCCGGTCGCACAGCTCGCGCAGCCGGGGCAGGTAGTCGGCTGGCGGGACGATCACCCCGGCCTCACCCTGGATCGGCTCGACCAGCACGGCGACGGTGCGGTCGGTGACCGCCCGCGCGACCGCGTCGGCATCGCCGTACGGGACGGTGACGAAGCCCGGGGTGTACGGCCCGAACCCGTTCCGGGCGTCCGGGTCGTCGGAGAAGCTGATCACCGTGATCGTCCGACCGTGGAAGTTGCCGGCGGCGACGATGATCTCCGGCTCGGCGACGCCGCGGACGTCCTGGCCCCATTTCCGGGCCACCTTGATCCCGCTCTCCACGGCCTCCGCGCCGGTGCTCATCGGCAACACCATGTCCTTGCCGCAGAGCGCGGCGAGGCGGGTGGCGAACGGACCCAGCTGATCGGTGTGGAAGGCCCGCGAAGTCAGCGTGACCCGACTCAACTGCCGCATCGCGGCGTCGATGATCACCGGATTCCGGTGACCGAAGTTGACCGCCGAATAGGCGGCCAGACAGTCCAGGTAGCGCCGGCCGTCGAGATCGGTCACCCAGGCGCCCTCGGCGGAGCCGATCACCACCGGCAGCGGATGGTAGTTGTGCGCGACGTGGAGCTTCTCCAGCTCCACGTTGTCGGTCACAGTGGTCATTCTGCGCCCTCCTCCGACCGGTCATCGCCACCGCGGCGGATCTCCAGCGTGCAGCACTTGATCCCGCCGCCGCCCTTGAGCAGTTCCGGCAGCTCCAGCGGCACCGGGACGTAGCCGCGCAGCTCCAGCTCGTGCGCCAGGTCGGTGGCCGCGGCCGCCATGATCACGTTCCGGCCATCGGAGACCAGGTTCAGTCCGAGCACCGCCGCGTCGGCCTCGGTGGCGATGATCGCGTCCGGGTAGCGGCGCTCCAGCGCTGTGCGCGCGGCCGGAGTGAAGGCAGCCGGGAAGTAGGCGATCGTCTCGTCGTCAAGCACCCCCAGCGCGGTGTCCAGGTGGTAGAAGCGCGGGTCGGCCAACTCCAGCGTGACCACCTCGCGGCCGGTCAGCCGAGCCACCTCGGCATGCGCGGCCCGGGTGGTCCGGAACCCGGTGCCGGCCAGGATCAGGTCGCCGACGACCAGGAAGTCACCCTCGCCCTCGTTGACCTCCTCCGGCAGCACCACCGGCCCCAGGCCGGCCCGCTCCAGCCAAGCGGCGTATGCGGCGGCCTCGGCGGCCCGCTGCGGGTAGGCGAACCGGGCGCCGATCGTCACGGTCGGGGTGACCAGGGCACCGTTGGCGGCGTAGACCAGGTCCGGCAGGCCGGGCACCGGCTCCAGCTCGTCCACCCGGTGCCCCAGCGCCCGGTAGGTGTCCCGCAGCCGGCGCCACTCGGCCAGCGCGGCCTCGGCGTCCACCGGCACCGCCGGGTCCATCCACGGGTTGATCGCGTACTTCACCGCGAAGTGGGTCGGCGGAGTCATCAGGTAGCGCCGCGGGCGCGCTCGACGGCGCGGTGCCCGCTCCGGCACCGTGATCAGGTCGGTCATGAGGCCAAGCTAGGACCCAGCGGGATGCGCAATCAATCCACGTTCATTGCTCAGTGATAAGCAATCTGTTTCATATCAAGCCGTCACGCAACGATCCATTGCGTCCACCTCGTACGATGAGCAGCATGGACACACTCGACCAACGGATCATCGAGCGGCTGGTCGCGAACGCCCGGGCCACCTTCGCCGAGATCGGCGCCGAGGTCGGACTGTCCGCGCCCGCGGTGAAGCGCCGGGTGGACCGGTTGGTGGCCGACGGGACGATCGCCGGGTTCACCGCGATCGTCGATCCGGCAGCGGCGGGATGGGGGACCGAGGCGTACGTCCAGATCCACTGCCGCGGCAAGATCTCGCCGGAGATCCTGAAGCGGATCTGGGAGCCGGTGCCGGAGATCGTCAGCGCCAGCACGATCACCGGCCAGGCCGACGCCATCCTGCGGATCCGGGCCCGGGACGTGCGGCACCTGGAACGGGCACTGGAACGGATCCGCGAGGACGACACGGTGGAACGGACCGAGTCGATCATCGTGCTGTCCCGGCTGATCGAGCGCGGTTGAGATCACAGCCGGGCCCGCGCCCACCGCGGTGCGTCCGCGGCCGGATAGCCCCGCGGACCGATAGCGTTGGCCGGCGATGGCAGATCCAGGTTGGTATCCCGATCCGAGCGGCGCACCGCACCGACTCCGCTATTGGGACGGCACGTCGTGGTCGGGACGGACCACCACCGATCCCGAGCGACCCCTGCCCCGGCCGCCGGGCCCGCGCCGGCGCCGGTTCCCGATGATCTGGCTGGCCGGACTGGCCGCGCTGATCTTGGTCGGGCTGCTCACCTTGATCGTCCGGCAGGACCCCGACGCCGACCCCGACATCTGGAACACCGCCCTCACCGACAGCCCGATCGGTCAGGTCTCCAACCTCTTCTGACCGACTTGTCAGAACTCAGTTGCCCTATGGGGCAACTCACTTCTGACAACTCGGTGCAAGGATGTGGGCCATGGCGGACTTCGATCTGGTCGTGTTGGGTGCGGGCAGCGGCGGCTACGCGGCCGCCCTGCGGGCCGCGCAGCTGGGCTACTCGGTGGCCATGATCGAGAAGGACCAGGTCGGCGGCACCTGTCTGCACCGCGGCTGCATCCCGACCAAGGCGATCCTGCACGCGGCCGAGATCGCCGACGCCGCGCGACACGGAGCCGAGTTCGGCGTGCACGCCACGATCGACCGGATCGATCTCGCCGGGGTCCTGGCCTACGCCGACGCCACCGTGGCCCGGCTCCACAAGGGCCTGTCCGGGCTGATCCGGTCGCGCGAGATCACCGTGATCTCCGGCGAGGGTCGACTGCTGCCCGCCGAACAGACCGACCAGCCGCCGCGGGTCGCGGTCGGTGACCGGGTGATCACCGGCCGGCACCTGGTGCTCGCCTCCGGCTCCGAACCAAGGTCGCTGCCGGGACTGGAGATCGACGGCCACCGCGTGATCACCAGCGACCACGCGCTGCGGCTGGAGACCCTGCCCCGGTCGGCGATCGTGCTCGGCGGCGGCGTGATCGGGGTCGAGTACGCCTCGGCCTGGCGGTCGTTCGGCGTCGAGGTCACGGTGGTCGAGGCGCTCCCCCGACTGCTGCCGAACGAGGAGCCGGAGCTGTCCGCCGGGCTGGAGCGGGCCTTCCGGAAGCGCAGGATCACGGCACTGACCGGCGCCCCGATGGCCGAGGTCGAGGTCGGCGACGACCGGGTCCGGCTCACCCTGAGCACCGGCCGGGCGGTCGAGGCCGACCTGCTCCTGGTCGCCGTCGGCCGCGGCCCGCGCTCCGACGGACTCGGCTACGAGGACGCCGGCGTCGCCCTGGACCGTGGCTTCGTCAGAGTCTCGGAGCGGCTGGCCGCGTCCACTCCGAACACCTACGCGGTCGGCGACCTGGTCGCCGGGCTGCAGCTGGCCCACCGCGGCTTCGCCCACGGCATCTTCGTCGCCGAGGAGATCGCCGCGGCCGAGGGCCGGTCCGACCGGGCCCCGGTCCCGGTGCGGGACCGGGACGTCCCGCGGGTCACCTACAGCGACCCCGAGGTCGCCTCGGTCGGGCTGGGCGAGGAGGCGGCCCGGGCGGAGTACGGCGACGCGGTGACGATCAGCTACGACCTGGCCGGCAACGGCCGGTCGCAGATCCTGCGCACCGCCGGCACGGTCAAGCTGGTCCGGGCTCCCGACGGCCCGGTGGTCGGGGTCCACCTGCTCGGCGCCCGGGTCGGGGAGCTGATCGGCGAGGCCCAGTTGATCACCGCCTGGGAGGCACACCCGGAGGACGTGGCCGCGGCGATCCATGCCCACCCCACCCAGACCGAGGCCCTCGGCGAGGCCCACCTGGCCCTGGCCGGCAAGCCGCTGCACGTGCACGGCTGACCGTGGCCGCTCCCGGAGCGGCGGCATGCCGGGGCGGGCGTTAGGCTGACCCTCAACCGAGCGATGAAGGAGTCTCAGGGACTATGTCGACTTCTGTAACCCTCCCGGCGTTGGGCGAGAGCGTCACCGAGGGGACGGTCACCCGTTGGCTGAAGCAGGTCGGTGACACCGTGGCGGCGGACGAGCCGTTGCTGGAGGTGTCCACGGACAAGGTCGACACCGAGATCCCGTCGCCGGCGGCCGGCGTGCTGCTGGAGATCAAGGCCGCCGAGGACGAGACCGTCGAGGTCGGTGCCGTGCTGGCCGTGATCGGCGACGCCGACGAGCAGCCGTCCGGTGACTCCGGCGGGGACCAGCAGCCGGCCGAGCAGCCCGCCGAAGCCGAGTCCGCGGCCCCCGAGGCGCCGCAGCAGCCGGCCGAGCCGCAGGCGGAGCAGACCGACACCTCGGCCCAGCAGCCGCAGGCCGAGCAGGCCCAGCAGCCGCAGGCCGAGGACGACCAGCCGGCCCAGCCGACGGCCGGGGCGCAGTCCGGCGACCAGGGCACCGAGGTCACCCTGCCGGCGCTGGGCGAGAGCGTGACCGAGGGCACGGTCAGCCGCTGGCTGAAGCAGGTCGGCGAGTCCGTCGCGGCCGACGAGCCGCTGCTCGAGGTCTCGACCGACAAGGTCGACACCGAGATCCCGTCGCCGACGGCCGGCACGCTGCTGGAGATCCGGGTCAAGGAGGACGAGACCGTCGAGGTCGGCGCCGTGCTGGGCGTGATCGGCTCCGCCGACGCCGCGCCGGCCGAGTCGGCCCCGGCCGCCGAGCCGCCCGCCGCCCAGCAGCCCGAGCAGAGCGAGACCGAGCAGCCCGCCGCCGAGGAGCCCCAGGCCGAGCAGCCCGCCCCCGAGCCGGAGCCCGAGCCGGAACCGGAGGCCGCCCCCGCCGCTCAGCAGGCACCCGCTCCGCAGGAGGCGCCGGCCACCGCCGCGGCTCCCGCGCCGCAGCAGGCTCCGGCCCCGCAGGCCCAGCAGGCCCCGTCGGCGGAGAGCGGGGGCCCGGGCTACGTCACCCCGCTGGTCCGCAAGCTGGCCGCCGAGCACCAGGTCGACCTGAGCACGATCACCGGCACCGGGGTCGGCGGCCGGATCCGCAAGCAGGACGTGCTGGCCGCCGCCGAGGCCGCCAAGGCCCAGGCCGCCGCACCGGCCGAGCAGCCGGCCGCGCCGGCCGCCGAGAAGGCACCGGCCGCCGCCGCGGTGCAGCCGAGCTCGCTGCGCGGCACCACCGAGAAGATGTCCCGGCTGCGCAAGATCATCGCCAAGCGGATGGTCGAGTCGCTGCAGACCTCGGCCCAGCTGACCACCGTGGTCGAGGTGGACCTGACCGTGGTGTCCCGGCTTCGGGCCAAGGTGAAGGACGACTTCCTGGCCCGCGAGGGCGTCAAGCTGTCCTACCTGCCGTTCCTGATCAAGGCCGCGGTCGACGCGCTCAAGGTGCATCCGAAGCTGAACGCCACGATCGACACCGAGGCCGAGACGATCACCTACCCGGCCAGCGAGAACATCTCGATCGCGGTGGACACCGACAAGGGTCTGGTGGTGCCGGTGATCAAGAACGCCGGCGACCTCAGCATCGCCGGGCTGGCGAAGAAGATCGCCGACCTGGCCGAGCGGACCCGGAACAACAAGCTCAGCCCGGACGACATCGCCGGCGGCACCTTCACGGTGACCAACACCGGCAGCCGCGGCGCCCTGATCGACACCCCGATCGTGAACCAGCCGCAGGTCGCCATCCTGGGCACCGGCGCGCTGGTCAAGCGGCCGGTGGTGCTCACCGACAAGGTGCTGGGCGAGACGATCGCGGTCCGCGACATGATGTACCTGTCGCTGTCCTACGACCACCGGATCGTCGACGGCGCCGACGCGGCCCGCTTCCTCGGCACGTTGAAGGAGCGGCTCGAGGAAGGTGACTTCGGGGCCGAGTTCGGCCTCTGAGCCCGATGAAGGTCCTGCTCGCCGGCGGTTCGGGATACCTCGGCACTGCGCTGCGGATCCAACTGGCCGAGCAGGGCCACCAGGTGGTGCGGCTGGTGCGCCGCGATCCGATCGCGGCCACCGAGTTCCGCTGGCATCCCGACGCCGGGACGATCGACCGGCGCGCCCTGGAGGGCGTCGACGTCGTGATCAACCTCTGCGGCGTCGGGATCGCCGACCGGCCGTGGACGGCGGCCCGACGGCGGCTGCTGGAGTCGTCCCGGGTCGAACCGGCCCGCACCCTGACCACCGCCCTGGCCGGACTGGACCGCAAGCCCTCGGTCTACCTGCAGGCCAGCGGCATCTCGCTCTACGGCACCGAGATCGGTGACCCGGCCGCGACCGAGGACAGCCCGCCCGGCTCCGACTTCCTGTCGAAGCTGATCATCAACTGGGAGGCCGCTGCCCGACCCGCGTCCGACGCCGGGATCCGGACCGTGATCATCCGGACCAGCCCGGTGCTCAGCCGCACCGGCAGCCTGCTCGGCCTGGCCAGGCTGCCCTGGCTGCTCGGGCTCGGCGCCACCGTCGGCGACGGCCGGCAACGCACCCCGATGGTCGGACTGACCGACTACCTGCGGATGGTGGACTGG
>Ga0079224_100001982_pt1 | contig 24397 bp, 22 predicted proteins | sample Stecom2015_FD_80414 | JGI IMG/M metagenome (GOLD analysis project Ga0079224, IMG submission 80414) | Agricultural soil microbial communities from Utah to study Nitrogen management - Steer compost 2015 | ecosystem: Environmental > Terrestrial > Soil > Agricultural land | place: USA: Utah... | reverse complement strand
GAGCCATCCGCCAAGCATCGTTCTCCTCACCACCGCCCAGGCGGCAGACTCCAACCGTGACGCGTGACCCGAACCCTGAAGGCACCCTTATGAAGGGCAAGGCCATCACACCCGCCTGCGCGGCCGCCCTCGCCGTGGCCGGCTGCCAGCAGAACAGCGAGCCGGAGCCGACCAGCAAGGCCTTCGTCGGCACGCCGATTGCCTACGTCAACGACGAGCCCATCAGCCAGGAAATGTTCGACTACCACCTGGAGCGGCGCACCGGCGGCCAGCCCCAGCTGGCGTCGGAAGAGGATCGCCAGGCCCTGCTGCAGGAATTGGTGGACATGGCCCTGCTCGCCCAGGAAGCGGAGCGCCAAGGCATCGCCAGCCGTCCTGACGTCATCGGCCAGCTGCACAACCTGCGCCTTGCCGTGCTAGCCCAGGCGCTGGTCACCGGCATGTTGGCCGAGGAGCCCGACGAGGCCGCCATCCAGGCCGAATACGACAAGCACTTCAAGGACCAGCCGCGCCAGGAGTATCACGCCCGCCACATTCTGGTGGACAGCGAAGAAAAGGCCACGGAGCTGATCGACCAGCTCGACCAGGGCGCCGACTTCGCCCAGCTAGCCGAGGAGAACTCCACTGACTCCAGCAGCGCCAACGGCGGCGATCTCGGCTGGTTCCAGGCCGAACAGATGGTGCAGCCGTTCGCCGAGGCGGTGCAGCAGCTGAGCACCGGCAGCTACACCAAGACGCCCGTGCAGACCCAGTTCGGCTGGCACGTCATCAAGCTAGAAGACAGCCGCCCGGTCGAGCCGCCGCCGCTGGAGGCCGTGCGCCAGCAGCTGATCGCCCTGCTGGCCCAGGAGCGGGTGGAGGCGCGCATCGAGGAGCTGCGCCGGCAGGCCAACATCCGCACCGAGCCGCAAAAGAACGGGACGTCCTCACTTGAGGAAGCGCATAAGGCGCTGGACATGCTGAACTGAGCCAGTGCGTCGCTGGCCACTGCCGGCCGCGCGCCGGCGGCAGCCAGCGGCCATCCCGCTACGTCGACTCCAGCAGCGTCAGGAACGCCGCCTCGTCCAGGATCTCGATCCCCAGCTGCTGCGCCCGGTCCAGCTTGGAGCCCGGGCTCTCCCCCGCCACCACGTAGTCGGTCTTCTTCGACACGCTGCCGCTTACCTTGGCTCCCAAGGCCTCCAACCGCGCCTTGGCTTCGTCCCGCGTCATGGACGCCAGGGTTCCGGTCAGCACGAAAGTCTTGCCGGCCACCGCGCTGTCGGCAGCCGGGCGCTCCACCGGCGGCCAGCGCACACCGGCTTGGCGCAGCTGCTCGATCACTTCGCGGTTGTGCGGCTGGCTGAAGAAGTGGGCGATGGAGCGCGCCACCACCGGCCCCACGTCCGGCACCGCGGTAAGCTCCTCTTCGCTAGCGCTCATCAGCGGCTCCAGATCGCCGAAGTAGCGGGCCAGCTGGGCGGCGGTCACCTCGCCGACCTGGCTGATGCCGAGCGCATAGATCAGCCGCGGCAAAGTGGTGTCCTTGGAGCGCTCAATGGCGGCCAGCAGCTTGTCAGCGGATTTCTCGCCCATACGCTCCAGGGTCACCAGATCCTTGCGCTGCAGCCGGTAGACGTCGGCCACCGTGCGCACCAGGTCGTACTCCACCAGCTGCTCGACCAACTTCTCCCCCAGACCCTCGATGTCCATAGCCTTGCGGCTGGCGAAATGCAGCAGGGCGCCGACCCGCTGGGCCGGGCAGTACAGCCCGCCCATGCAGCGGTGGGCCGCCTCGCCCTCGATACGCAGCACCTCGGAGCCGCAGGCAGGACACTGGTCGGGCATGTCCCAGGGCACCGCCTCCGACGGCCGCTTCTCCAACACCACGGCCGTGATCTCCGGGATCACGTCGCCGGCCCGCCGCACCATGACGGTGTCGCCCACCCGCACGTCCTTGCGCCGCACCTCGTCCAGGTTGTGCAGGGTGGCGCGGCTGACCGTGACGCCGCCAACCTGCACGGGCTCCAGATCGGCCACCGGGGTGATGACGCCGGTGCGACCCACCGAGGGGATGATGCCCAGCAGCCGGGTGGTGGCCTCCATGGCCGGCAGCTTGTAGGCGACCGCCCAGCGTGGTGCGCGCGAGGTGGCGCCCAGCAGCTCGCGCTGCGCCAGGTCGTCGACCTTGTAGACCACGCCGTCGATCTCGAACGGCAGCTCTGGCCGCCGCACCAGGATCTCCTCCAGATAGGCCCGCATGCCGACCAGCCCCTGCACCCTCCGCAGCAGCCGGCGATCGACGAGGAAGCCCCATTCCGCCAGCAGCTCGAGAATCTCCCACTGGCTGGCCGCGACCGGCTCGCTGACCGCCCCCAGGCCATAGGGGAAGAAGGTGAGCGGCCGCGCCGCGGTGACCTTGGGGTCGAGCTGGCGCAGGCTGCCGGCGGCGGCGTTGCGCGGGTTGGCGAAGGGCCGCTCGCCGGCCTCCAGCCGGCGCCGGTTGAGCTCGGCGAAATCCTGCAGCCGGATCACCACCTCGCCGCGCACCTCCACCAGCGCCGGTGGCTTACTACTGCGCAGCCGCAGCGGCACGGTCGGAATGGTGCGGACATTGGCGGTGACGTCCTCGCCGGTCACGCCGTCGCCGCGGGTGCCGGCCCGCACCAGCAGCCCGTGCTCGTAGCGCAGATTGAGCGAGGAACCGTCCAGCTTGGGCTCCGCCACGTAGCTTGCCTGTTCCACGCCGAGCCGCTCGCGCACGCGCCGGTCGAACTCGCTCAGAGCGGCGTCGTCGAAGGCGTTGTCCAGGGACAGCATGGGAATCTCGTGCGGCGCCGGCCCGAAGGCTTCCAGGGGCGGCGCGCCGACCCGCTGGGTGGGCGAGTCCGGCACCACCAGCTCCGGATGCGCCTGCTCCAGCGCGATCAGCTCGCGCATCAGCTGATCGTATTCGCTGTCGGCGATCTCCGGCTGATCGAGCACGTAGTAGCGGTAATTGTGGTAGTCGATCAGGCGGCGCAGCTCAGCCGCCCGCTGTGCAGGATCAACGGCCATGGTGAACTCTCATCGCGGAATCCGTCGCTAACGATAACCGATCCACGTCCGCCGCGGCAGCGGCTCAGCTTTCCTCCGCCGCCTGCAGCAGCGGCCGCTCTTCCGCCGCCTCCTCGACCAGCTCGGCCGGCAGCGACTTGGCCGCTCTGGCTCCCAGCGCCTTGATGTCCTCGGCCGTCTTAACCAGGTTGCCGCGGCCGTGGCTGAGCTTTCTGAAAGCATCCTCGTGGGCCCGCTGCGCGGCCGCCAGCCGCCGTCCCACCTCGTCCAGATCGGCCACGAAACCGACGAACTTGTCGTACAGCCGACCGGCCTTCTCGGCGATCTCGAGCGCGTGGCGGTTCTGGTGCTCGAAGCGCCAGATGTTGTGGATGGTGCGCAGCGTGGCCAGCAGCGTCGAGGGAGTGACGATGACGATGTTGCGCTCCAGGGCGTAGCCGAACAGCTCGGGATCGTGACGCACCGCCTCGCTGTAGGCGGGCTCGATCGGCACGAACAGCAGCACGAAATCCAGGGTCCGTATCCCCAAGTGCTGATAGGACTTGGCCGCCAGGCCCCGGCAGTGGTTACGCAGCGAGGCGCAATGCTCGCGCAGGGCCGCCATGCGCTCAGCCTCGTCCTCGGCAGTGCAATAGCGCTCGTAGGCAGTGAGCGAGACCTTGGAGTCGATGATGACGTGCCGGTCCTCTGGCAGGCGGATGATCACGTCGGGCTGCTGCCGGCGCCCCTGGGCATCGCTGAAGCTGACCTGCACATCGTATTCGCGCCCGCGCACCAGGCCGGACTTCTCCAGCAGCCGCTCCAGGATCATCTCGCCCCAGCTGCCTTGCACCTTGTTATCGCCCTTGAGGGCGCGGGTCAGGTTGATGGCGTCCTCGCTGATGCGCTGGTTCAGCTCCTTGAGGCGGGCGATTTCGTGGAACAGGCTCAACCGGTCGCGCGACTCCTTGTCGTAGACCTCCTGCACCCTTTTCTCGAACTCCCGGATCTGCTCCCGCAGCGGCGACAGCAGCCCTTCTAGATTGTTCCTGTTCTGCTCGGTGAAGCGCCGGCTCTTGTCCTCCAGGATCTCCTGCGCCAGATTGCGGAACTGCGCGGTCAGCTGCTCCCGCGCCTCCGCCAGCAGCTGCAGCTTTTCCTCCGTCTGCCGGCGTTCCTGCTCCAGCTGCATGGTCAGCGCCGCGGCGCGTTCCCGCAGGCGGGCGTTGTCTTCCAGCGCGCCCCGCAGCTGCTCGGCCAGGCGAGCGGCCTGCGCCGCCCGCTCTTCGGCCTGCGCTCGCAGCGCCAGTTCCCGCCGCAGCTCGGACTCGAGCCGCTCCTGTCGCTGCCCGGCCTGCGCCAGCGCTTCCTCCCGTCCTTGCCGGAAGGCGGCCCTGACGCGCCCGCGCAGCAGCAGCCAGGTCGCTAGCGCGCCCAGCGCGCCGCCGCCGGCGGCAACGCCCATCAACATCAGGTTCAACTCGTCCATGCCATGTGCTCCTTGGGCAGGGTGGCCAGCGGAATCCGGGGCTGGCTCACGCGGCCAACACGATGCCGTGCGCGGCCGCGGCGGCATCCATGTGCGGCGCCCAACCGCCGTGCGAGCGGGGGTTGGCCGGGCTGGGATGGGTGACGCCGCCGACGGCGATTCCGAGCGGCTCGGCGATCTGCCGCAGCCGCTGCTCGGCGAAGCGGCCGATGCCGATGGCGACGCGCGGCCGCAGCAACTGCAGGGTTTCTGCCATGGCGCGATCGCAGACGGCGTACAGCGCCTCGCGAGCGGCGCCACGCAGCGCATCCGGCGTGACGTTCGCTCCATTGGCAGCGAAAAAGCCCAGCGGGCAGTAGTTGGCGACGAAGAACCTGTCGGCGAACGCCTGCGGCGTCCCGAACCGCTCCTGCGCCCAGCCCCAGACCCGTCGTCCGCTGACCTCCCCTCGGCGGATGGCAAAGCCCTGCACCGGCCGTTTGGGGTGCTGGCGCGACGGCTGTCCCACCGGCCCCTCGATGCCCAGCCAGTCGCGCACCATGCCGACATCGCCGAACGGCACGCCGGTCTGCAGCATGCCGTAAGGCCCGGGATTCATGCCCACCAGAACGGCCTCGACGCCTTCCCGGGCGTAGCGGCGCAGATATTCCGCATGGGGTTCCCAGGCATAGACGAGCGGGTTGTAGACATAGGCCACGGGCGCCTCGAACCGCAGCGCCTCGCACTCCTGCGCCAGCCGCTGCGTCAGCGCCAGCATTTTCTCCGTCACAGCCATCGGAATTCGACTCCCAACGTGCACCGCCGCCAATGGTAACAGGCCTGGCCGTCGCGCCGCCCCTGCTCAGGCATCGAGTCCGAGGCGCGTGGAGACGGCGGGATGGGCGGCGGGCGCTGGCGGCTGGCGGACCGCGCGGCGGGCCACGCGCAGCTCGGCCCCCAGGCCGAGCAGCATCAGCGCCAGCCCGGCGCAGAGCACTGCGACGCCTTGGCGCACCAGGGCGTAGGCCGACACGGGCTGGCGGAACAGCCGCAGCTCGGCCTGGATGAGATCGGCGCTGTAGAGCCGATCCGGCAGCAGCACGGCTTCCAACCGCAGCCGCTTGCCGGGCGGCAGGGGAAAGGGATCGAAACGAACATCGACGGCGAGCGGCCCCGGCACGTCGAGCCCGATGCCGCCGAGCTCGACCTGATCCTGCGACAGCACGCGGTCGGCGCCGCCTTCCAGCAGCACCCACTGGTCGATCAGCACCTCACCGTCCTCGGCCCGGACCCGATAGTGCAGCGGGAAGCGATACAGCCCGATCAACTCGCCGGCGCCGTCAGGGCGCAGCTCTCGGGCCGCAAAGCGGGGCGCGATCACCAGCCCCATGCCGACCCTGGCCGCCGGCGCTCTGGCCTGCAGCCAGGGCGAAGCAGCGGCCTCGCCGATTAGGATGGCCGTCTGGAACCAGGGGCGTTCGGCCAGGACCGCGCGCAGCACGGGGAATAAGGCCATACCGGCGCCGGCCAGGGTGACCAGCAGCCCGAGAGCGAAGCAGACACTGGCAACGCGCCGCATGGCAAATCCCTCTGCGCTGTTGCATCGGCCTCCTGCCGACCCGACCGAGCAAATGCCCGGCCCTCAGCGTCCCGAGTCTGCATTCCTGCCACCGCCCCGCCCTTGCCCAAGCGCAGGGTTTTCCTCAGGTTTCCTTCAGCCCTGACGTTCCAGCACGGCGCTGAACATGGTGTCGGCGTCCACCCCGGGGCAGCCGTGCAGGCGCCAGTCCAGCAGGCGGAACTCCGGCCGCCGGACCAGGAATTGCTCCACCACGGCCTCGTTCTCGGCCACCAGCCAGCTGCAGGTGCTGTAGACGAGCCGACCACCCGGCCTGACCGCGGCCGCCGCCTGGCACAGCAGCCGCGGCTGCAGGCTGGCGAATCTGGCCAGGCTGGCTTGGGTAGCCCGGAAGCGGGCATCGGGGCTGCGCCGCCAGACGCCGCTGGAGCTGCAGGGGGCGTCCACCAACACGCGATCGAACTCCTGCGCCGGCGTCTCCGTCTCCCTACCGTCCCAGGCGAACAACCGCAGGTTGGCGAAGCCGGCCCGGTGCACCCGCCGCCTGGCCTCGGCCAGCTTGTGCCGGCGAACGTCGGACGCATGGAGCTCGCCCTCCCCGGCCAACATCACTGCCAGCTGCACGCTCTTGCCGCCGGCGCCGGCGCAGGCGTCCCAGACCTGCTCGCCCGGGCGGGCCGCCACCGCCAGACCGATCTGCTGGCTGGCCCAGTCCTGGATTTCGACCAAGCCGTCGCGGTAGCACGGCAGCGTCACGATACTGCCGGCGCCGCGGACTGCGATGGCCTCGCCGCACGCCTGCGCCTCCAACCCGTGGGCGGCCAGCTCCTGCAGCACCTGCTGCTGCCGCTCCGGCCGGTTCAGCCGCAACCACAGCGGCGGCTGCCGCGCCTGCGCCTGCAGAAAGGCCTCACGGGCCTCCGCGCTCCAGCCACTACGCGCGGCCCGCTCCGCCAACGGCGCCGCGAAGCACAGCGGAATCCCCTGCCACAACAGGCGAGCCTCGATCAGCTCGGATCGTTGCAGTTCATCCAGCAACCGCTCAATGGCCGCCGCCTCCGGCAGCGGCTCCAGGCCCTGGAGAGGCCACTCGGCGCCGCCCTCGCGCTGGTAGCGCTGCCCGACCGTCTGCAGCAGCCAGTCGGCGGGCACTGCTCGCACCGCGTCCCAAGCCGCCTCGACGCTGCCGGCCTCCTGCGCGAAGCCTGCCACCAAGGCAGGCAGGGCAGCGGCCTGCTCCAGCCCGTGCCGTCGATGCACGTAGTCGACGAAAGCCGCCAGATAGCCGAAGCGGGCGGCGGCGAACAGCAGCTCCCGGTAGGCCCGGCGGTCCCGGCTGCCGAACTGCGGGTACTGCCGCAGGGCGACAGCAAGATGACGGTCCAGCGGGCCCGGTGGCGTCTGCGCCAGGTACTGGCGCCACAGCTCGCTGCCGTAGCGCAGTCGCAGCACGGCCCGGCCGCGGTTAGGTCGCGTTTGCATCATGGATGCCATGCCCGAGGCCGGCCTAGCCGACCGCCGCGTCGCCGACGAACGGATTGTGGGCCCGCTCGGCGCCGAAGGTGGAGGCCGGTCCGTGGCCGGGCAGGAACTGGATGTCGTCACCCAGCGGGAACAGCTTCTCGCGAATGGAGTGGATCAGGGTGGCGTAGTCGCCGCGGGGGAAGTCGGTGCGGCCGATGGAGCCGTTAAACAGCACGTCGCCGACCACGGCGAAGCGCTGCTCCGGATGCACATAGACCACGTGACCCGGCGTATGGCCCGGGCAGTGCACCACATTAAAGCGCAGCTCGCCCACGGTCACGGTGTCGCCGTCTTCCAGCCAGCGGTCGGGAACGAACGAGCGAGCGCCGGCGAAGCCGTAGCGCAGCCCCTGCTCGGCCAGCGCCTTCAACAGGAACGCATCCTCGCGGTGCGGCCCTTCAATGGGCACGTCCAGACGCTCAGCCAGCTCCTTGGCCCCGCCGGCGTGGTCAATGTGGCCGTGGGTGATCAGGATCTTCTCGACGTCGGCCCCGACCTGCTCGATGGCGGCCACGATGCGGTCCACCTCGCCGCCCGGATCGACCACCGCGGCCTTGCCCGTTTTCTGGCAGACCAGCAGGGAGCAGTTCTGCTGAAACGGGGTGACGGGAATCGTAAACACTTTCATCACAGCTTCCTCCGAACGCGGCCGACACGATAGCCGCTCCCGGCGACGGCAATCAACACGAGGCGGGGCCGCGGCTGTCAATATCGATGGCGGCTTCTATGCTTTACAGGCAGACGGCGCGCTGACCCGCCCCAAAAACGACAATGGCCGTCGTCCGACACGACCCGGATGGAGGAGGAGACGCACATGGCAACCGCCGAGCTTGCCAAAAACCCGGCCAACTACACGACGCTGACCCCGCTGACCTTCATCGCCCGTGCGGCACTGGCGCATCCGGACCGGACCGCTGTCATCTACGGCGACATCCGCCGCAGCTGGGCCGAGACCTATCGCCGCTGCCTGCGGCTGGCATCCGCCCTGCAAGCCCTGGGGGTGGGCCCCGGCGATACCGTCGCCGCCCTGCTGCCCAACGTGCCCGAGATGCTGGAGCTGCACTTCGCCGTGCCCATGCTGGGAGCGGTGCTGAACGCCCAGAACACGCGCCTGGACGCCCGCACCATCGGCTATATGCTCGACCATGGCAAGGCCAAGGTGTTCTTCACCGACACCGAATACCACCAGCGGGCTGCCGCGGCCCTGAGCGACTGCAGGCAGCCGCCGCTGGTGATCGACGTCTGCGACCCGCACGTCAGCGAGGGCCGGCGCATCGGCCGCATAAGCTACGACGAGCTGCTCTCCCAGGGCAGCGAGGAGTTCCGCTGGCAGCCGCCGGAGGACGAGTGGCACTCCATCACCCTCAACTACACCTCCGGCACCACCGGCGATCCCAAGGGCGTGGTCTACCACCACCGCGGCGCCTACCTCAATGCCCTCAGCAACGTCATCGGCCTTGGCCTGCCCTCGGGCGCGGTCTACCTGTGGACGCTGCCGATGTTTCACTGCAACGGCTGGTGCTTCCCCTGGGCGGTGACCGCGGTCGCCGGCACCCATGTCTGCCTGCGCCAGGTGCAGCCGGAGCGCATTTTCGAGGCCATCCGCGCCCACGAGGTCACTCACTTCTGCGCCGCCCCGGTGGTGCTGACCATGCTGGTCAACGCCGCGGCCAGCACACAGGTACACTTCGCGCATCCCGTCACCGCCGCCACTGGCGGCGCGGCGCCGCCAGCAGCCATCATCGAGGCCATGGAGAAGCTGGGCATACGCATCGTCCACCTCTACGGCCTGACCGAGACCTACGGCCCCAGCGTGATCTGTGAGTTCCAGGACACCTGGGCCGGGCTGCCGCTAGCGGAGAAGGCCGGCAAGATCGCCCGCCAGGGCATCCTGTCGCTGTCCATGACCGACATGATGGTGGCGGACCCGGCCACGCTGGAGCCAGTGCCGCGCGGCGGCGCCACCATCGGCGAGCTGTTCCTGCGCGGCAGCACGATGATGAAGGGCTATCTCAACGATCCCGAGGCCACCGCCAAGGCCTTTGCAGGCGGCTGGTTCCACACGGGGGACCTCGGCGTCTGGCACCCGGACGGTTACGTGGAGATCAAGGACCGCTCCAAGGACATCATCATCTCGGGCGGCGAGAACATCTCCTCCATCGAGGTCGAGAACGTGCTCTACCGCCATCCGGCGGTGCTGGAGGCGGCGGTGGTGGCCATGCCGGATCCCTTCTGGGGCGAGGTCCCCTGCGCCTTCATCGCCATCAAGCAGGGGCAGGCGCTGGACGAGGAGGAGGTCGTGCGCTTCTGCAAGGCCAACCTGGCCGGCTTCAAGTGCCCCAAGAAAGTGATCTTCCTGGACGAGCTACCCAAGACCTCGACCGGCAAGATCCAGAAGCACGTCCTGCGCAGCCGGTTGGCGGCCATGTCCGCCTGATCTGGCCCACCGCTTGCCCGGCAGCTGCCGGGCAAGCGGTGGCATCAGATGGCGAACCCGCCCAGCTTGATCTCCACGTACTCCAGCAAGCCTTGGCGGGCGCCCTCGCGGCCCATGCCGCTGTCCTTGATGCCGCCGAAGGGCGCGGCCGCGCTGGTGGGATTGATGTCGTTGATGCCGACGATGCCGAAGCGCAGCCCCTCGAACATGCGGAAGGCCCTGGCGATGTCGCGGGTATAGACGTAGGACGCCAGCCCGTAGTTGGTGTCGTTGGCCAGCTCCAGCACTTGCTCGGGATCGTCGAAGACGGTGACCGCTGCCACCGGACCGAAGGTCTCCTCGCGATAGATCAGCATCTCCGGAGTCACGTCGCTGAGCAGCGTCGGGGCGTAGAAATGGCCGCGCTCGAGCCCGCCCTCGCGCAGCCGCTGGCCACCGACGTGCAGCCTGGCGCCTTTCTCCAAGGCGTCGGTGACCTGTCGGTGCACCTTGTCGATGGCGGCCTCGTTGACCAGCGGCCCCACCGTCACGCCCTGCTCCATGCCGTCGCCGACCCGCAGCGCGCCGACCCGTTCCGTCATGGCAGCCAGGAACGGCTCGGCGATGCCCCGCTGCACGTAAATCCGGTTGGGGCTGATACAGGCCTGGCCGGCGTTGAGGAACTTGACCAGGGTCGCCCCCTTGGCGGCATGCACGGGATCGGCATCGTCGAAGACGATAAAGGGCGCATGCCCGCCCAGCTCCAGCGACATCCGCTTGAGCTGCGGCGCCGCCATCTGCGCCAGCTTGCGGCCAACCGCCGTGGAGCCGGTAAAGGTGATCTTGCCAACCTTGGGATGGGTGCAGAACAGCTCGCCGATAGGCGCCGGGTCGGCGGCCGTGACCAGGTTGATCACCCCTGGCGGGAAGCCGGCTTCGGCGAAGATCTCCATCATCGCCAGCGCACACAGCGGGGTCGCCTCGGCCGGCTTGAGCACCACTGTGCAGCCGGCCGCCAGCGCCGGCGCCAGCTTGCGGGTGATCATGGAGACGGGATAGTTCCAGGGCGTGATGGCCGCCACCACCCCCACCGGCATGAGCTGGGTCAGGAAACGCTGGTCGGGCCGCGCCGAGGGAATGATCTCGCCGTACATCCGCTTGGCCTCCTCGGCGAACCAGAGCAGGAAGTCGGCGCCGTATCTGACCTCGTTGAGGGCCGCCCGCAGCGGCTTGCCCTGCTCGCTGGTCATGGTCCTGGCGAGCTCCTGCTGGCGCTGCATCATCAGCTCGTAGGCCCGGTACAGCAGCGCCGAGCGCTGGTAGGCGGTGGTCGCTGCCCAGGCCGGGAAGGCCGCGCTGGCCGCCTGGATCGCCGCCTCGGCCTGCTCCACCCCGCCGTCGACCACCTCCGCCAGCCGCTCGCCGGTGGCGGGATTGTAGACGGGGAAGGTCCGCTCCAGGCTCAGCCACTGCCCGTTGATGTACATCACTCTCTCCTCATCGTTTGCCTGTCGTGTCCCTTGGCGCCGCCTAGCGGGCCAGGATCTGTCCCAGGAACTGCCGTGCCCGCTCGGTCTGCGGCGCCGCGAAGAATTGCGCGGTCGGGCTCTGCTCGACGATGCGACCGCCGTCCATGAACACGATCCGGTCCGCCACCTCCCGCGCGAAGCCCATCTCATGGGTCACGCAGAGCATGGTCATGCCGGACTCGGCCAGCTCCACCATCGCGTCCAGCACCTCACTGATCATCTCCGGATCCAGGGCGCTGGTCGGCTCGTCGAATAGCATGATTCGCGGCTGCATGCACAGCGCCCGGGCAATCGCCACCCGCTGCTGCTGCCCGCCCGACAGCTGGCCCGGATAGCTGTGCGCCTTGTCGGGGATGCGCACCCGCCGCAGGTACTCCATGGCCAGCTCCTCCGCCTCGGCCCGCGGCATCTTGCGCACCCAGATCGGCGCCAGCGTGCAGTTCTCCAGCACCGTCAGGTGGGGAAACAGGTTGAACTGCTGAAACACCATGCCGACCTGGCGGCGGACCTGCTCCACCGTCCGTCTATTCTCGGTCAACTCGATGCCATTCACCACGATGCGCCCGCGCTGATAGGGCTCCAGGCCGTTGCAGCAGCGAATCAGGGTCGACTTGCCCGAGCCCGACGGACCGCAGATCACGATGCGCTCGCCGCGCGCCACCTCCAGGTTGATGTCCTGCAGCACGTGCAGCTGCCCGAACCACTTGTCGACATGCTCGAACCGCACCGCGGTCGTCTGTTCCGTCATCACGCCATCTCCTGCTGCTCCTGGGCCTTCATGTCGGGCCGCCGCTCCAGCCGCCGGCTGATGCGTGACATGCCGTAGCAGAACGCCCAGAACACCGCCGCGGCGAACACGTAGCCTTCCAGCACGAAACCCAGCCAGTCCGGATTGGTGACCGCGGCCTGCACCACCCCGAGCAGGTCGAAAAGGCCAATGATCAGCACCAAGCTGGTCTCCTTGAACAGGGCGATGAACACGTTGACGATGCCCGGCACCACCATCCGCAGCGCCTGCGGCACGATGACCAGCCGCATCTGCTGCCAGTACGACAGCCCCAGTGCCTGCGCCGCCTCGTACTGCCCGGCTGGCACCCCCTGCAAGCCACCACGGATCACTTCCGCCATGTAGGCGCCGGCGAACAGCGCCACGCCGATCAGGGCCCGCAGCAGCTTGTCCAGGCTCAGCCCGCTGGGCAGGAACAGCGGCAGCATCACCGAGGCCATGAACAGCACGGTGATGAGCGGCACGCCGCGCCAGAACTCGATGAAGACCGTCGCGGTCGCCCGCACCACCGGCAGCCGGGAGCGCCTGCCCAGGGCCAGCAGCAGCCCCAGCGGCAGCGCGGCCGCCATGCCGGTGGCGGCGATCACCAGGGTCAGGAACAGTCCGCCCCAAAGGCCGGTGTCCACCACCGACAGTCCCAGGCCACCGTGAAACAACCACCAGGCCACCGGCGGGTAGGCCAGCAGCGCCAGCAGCCAGACGCGGCGGAAGCGGCGCAGCGGCGGGATCAGCAGCGGCAGCGCCGGCACCAGGAGCAGTGCAATGCCAAGGTTGACGCGCCAGCGCTCCGCCGGCGGGTAAAACCCGTAGAGGAACTGGTCCAGATGGACCCGCACGAACACCCAGCAGGCGCCGTCGCCGCGGCAATCCTCCCGGCTGCTGCCGACGAAATCCGCCTGCAGCCACAGCCACTGCAGCAGCGGCGGCACCACCAGCCACAGCAGCCACAGCCCCAGCAGGGTAAGCAAGGCGTTGAGCGGCGAGGAGAACAGATTGCGCCTGGCCCAGGCCAGCACGGCGGCGGTTCGCTCGGGTACGCGCATGGTCATCGCTCCACCAGGGCCACGCGTCGGTTGTACCAGTTCATCAAGGCCGCGATCACGAGGCTGATGGTCAGATACACCGCCATGGTGACGCCTATCACTTCCACCGCCTGGCCGGTCTGGTTCAGCACCGTGCCGGCGAATACCGACACCAGATCCGGATAGGCAATGGCCGCAGCCAGCGAGGAGTTCTTGGTCAGATTGAGATACTGGTTGGTGAGCGGCGGCACGATGACCCGCATGGCCTGCGGCAGGACCACATGCCGCAAGGTCTGCCCCGGGGACAGTCCCAGCGAGTAGGCCGCCTCGCGCTGGCCCTGGCTGACCGACTGGATGCCGGCGCGCACGATCTCGGCAATGAAGGCGGCGGTGTAGGTCGACAGTGCCGTCAGCAGCGCGACGAATTCCGGCGAGAGCACCAGCCCGCCGCGGAAATTGAAGCGGCGGAACTCCGGCAGCTCCCAGCCCAGCGGCAGCCCGACAGCAAGGGACACCGCCGCGGCCGGCGCAAGCAGCAGTAACCCGGCGATCAGCCAGTAGCGAAGGCCACGGTCGGAGCCGGCCTCGCGCCGCGCCCGCCGCAGCCAGAGCAGGCAACCGACCAGGCCGAGCAGCAGCGCTGCCGACAGCCAGCCGAAGCCCGGCTCCAGTATCGGCTTGGGCAGGTACAGGCCGCGGTTGTTGAGATAGGCCAGGCCCAGCAGCTCGATGCTGTGGCGCGGCTGGGGCAGCGGCCGCAGCACGGCGAAATACCAAAAGAAGATCTGCAGCAGCAGCGGCACGTTGCGCACCAGCTCAATGTAGGCTGCAGCCCACTGCCGGATCAGCCAATTCGGCGACAGCCTGGCGATGCCGATGAGAAAGCCCAGCACGGTGGCGAACACCACCCCCAGCGCCGACACCAGCAGGGTGTTGAGCAGGCCAACCAGGAAGGCGCGGCCATAGGTGGAGGTCTCGCTGTACTCGATCAGGCTGGTGGCGATGGCGAAGCCGGCGCGCTCGTTCCAGAAGCCGAAGCCGGAGGCGATGCCCTGGCGGGCCAGGTTGTCAAGCGCGTTGCCGAACATCCAGACGATAGCGCCCAGCACCGCGGCTAGCAGCAGCGCCTGCAGCAACCAGGCCTGCACCTGCGGTCGCCGCCACCACGGCGGCCGGCGGGGAAACGTCGATGGCGCTTGCTTCATCGGCTAGCGGAACGGCGGCGCGTACATCAGGCCGCCATCGGTGTAGAGGGCGTTGAGGCCGCGCTCGATGCCGAGCGGCGCCCGGCCCAGGTTGCGCTGGTACAGCTCGCCGTAGTTGCCCACCTGGCGAATGATGTTGTAGGCCCAGTCCGGACCCAGTCCCAGCCCCTGCCCGCTGTTGCCGTTGACGCTGAGCAGGCGCTGGACCTCGGGATGCCGCGAGCGCTGGCGCTGCTCCTCGACGTTGGCGGAGGTCAGCCCCAGCTCCTCGGCGCCGATCAGCACGTACAGCGTCCACTTGACGATGCTGAACCACTGGTCGTCGCCGCGGCGCACCAGCGGCCCCAGCGGCTCCTTGGAGATCAGCTCCGGCAGGATGACATGAGCGTCGGGATTCTTCAGCTTGTTGCGCTGGGCGTACAGGCTGGCACGGTCGGTGGTATAGGCATCGCAGCGGCCGGCGTCGTAGGCGGCGGCGACCTCGTCGCTTTTCTCGAACACCACCGGCTGATAGTCCATGCCGCGGGCGCGGAACCAGTCGGCCAGGTTGAGCTCGGTGGTAGTGCCGGCGTTGGAGCAGATGGTGGCGCCGTCCAGCTCGGCCACGCTGGTCACCCCCAGCTCCTTAGGCACCATGAAGCCCTGGCCGTCGTAGAACAGCACGCCAACGAAATGGAAGCCGAGCTCGGCGTCGCGCGACAGGGTCCAGGTGGTGTTGCGCGCTAGCAGATCCACCTCGCCCGACTGCAGCGCGGTGAAGCGCTCCTTGGCCGACAGCGCGGCGAAGCGTACCTTGTCGGCATCGCCCAGCACGGCGGCAGCCACCGCGCGGCAGAAATCCACGTCCAGCCCAGTCCAGCCACCACTGCCATCCGGCGTGGAGAAGCCGGGCAGCCCCTGGCTGACCCCGCAGCGGAGATGGCCGCGCTGCTTGACCGCTTCGAGCGTCGACGCCGCCTGCGCCAGCCCCACGACGGCGCCGCAACTCAGCAGCAACAACAAGGCGAACAGCCGTACACGCATGGCCTGATGACTCCTTCGGCAAACTTCCAGCATGAGCAGGCCGCTAAGCTTGCCAAAAATTCGCCGGGTTCGCAGACCTTGCGTCGACAGGCAGCGGCTCAATTGACCGCCAGCTCCCCCCGCACCGGGCTTTGCTCGGGCGCGTACAGGTAGTCGCGGGTGATGGGCACCGCGTCCAGCGCAGGCGACAGCTGGAACTGAAACACCACCAGATCGCGCCACAGGAAGGACGCCGCGCTGGCGGCCAGATAGAACTCCCACATGCGGCAGAAGGTCTCCCCGAGCTTGCCGACCCACTCCGCACGCACTTTCTGGAAGCGGCTCAGCCAGTGCTGCAGGGTGAGCGCGTAGTGGCGCCGCAGCACCTCCACGTCGGTGCAATATAGCTCGCTGCGTTCAATGGCGGCCATAGTCTCCGACATGGCCGGGATGTAGCCGCCGGGGAAGATGTAGCGGCGGGTCCAGGGGTTGGTGAGGCCAGGCGGGGTCCGGCGGCCGATGGTGTGGATGAGCGCCACCCCGTCGTCCGGCAGCCGCTGGCGCACCAGCTCGAAGAAGCGCCGGTAATTGGGCACGCCGACATGCTCGAACATGCCAACGCTGACGATGCGGTCGTAGTCGCCCTCGTGCTCGCGGTAGTCGGCGAGCAGGATTTGCACCTTGTCCTGCAGGCCACGCTGGCGCACCCGCTCGGTGGCGATGCGGTGCTGCTCGACGGAGAGCGTCAGGCCGGTCACCTGCACGTCGTCCCGCTCGGCCAGGTACATGGCGAGGCCGCCCCAGCCGCAGCCGATATCAAGCACCCGCTGCCCCGGGGAGAGCAGCAGCTTGCGGCGGATGTGCTCGCACTTGGCGCGCTGCGCCTCCTCCAGGCTAATGTCCGGCCGTAGGAAATAAGCGCAGGAATACTGCATGTCCTCGTCCAGGAATTGGCGGAACATGTCGGCGTCGAGGTCGTAGTGATGGCTGACGTTGCGGCGGCTGGCGCGTGCCCGGTTCCACTGTTGCAACGGCGCCAGCAGGGCCCGCCACAGCCGCCCCTTCCAATCGGCGGTCTCGTAGTGGAAATTGCGCATCAGCACTTCCAGCAGGGGCAGGAGACCGTCAGGCGGAACGCTCCAGGCGCCGTCCATGTAGGTCTGGCCGAGCATGAAGCCCGGATCAGCGCTAATCTTGCGTAGCACGCGGGGGCTTTCGACCTGCCAGACCGCGACCGGATCGCCTTCGCCGTAGCGGCGAGACTCGGTGCCATCGGCGAACTCCAGGATCAGCGTTCCGTGACGAACTCGGTTGCTGAGATAGCTATCGAACCACATGCTGTCTCCTTCCTGACCGGGTGGCCGTTGCAGCGCCCGCCTTGCCGTACAGCGCGAGCAGCTGCCGCTGTCAGTGAACGCCGAAAGCTGACATGGCGGCTCGATGGAGCGGTGGCAAATCCGGAGGACGGCAGTACACTGTCGCGCTCTAAAACCGGTTGCCGGCGGCACGGACAAGGCGGGGCAATGCCCGCCATCGACATGTCTTATCTAAGATAGACATTCCTGACTCAGCATCAAGATTCGTATCCCATTTCGTCACCGTGGAGCACAAAACCATACGCGCTGTTGTTTCGCATTTGGTTTCGCAATTGCTGGCCATTGTCAGCCTGCGCGCCGGCCCGCAAATCCTGCCCGCTTCGCAGCCGCTGCTGCTCGTGCTGCTGGGGCTGGACCTGCTGCTGAGCGTGGCCGTCCTGGCCACCGGCCATGGCGTCGGCGCGGCGCTGCTGACGGTGGCCAGCAGCCTGGGGCTAGGCCTGTTGTTCTGCCATCTCGCTCTGCAGCTGCGCGGCCTCGGCAACCGCTTTCTGCAGACCGCCACAGCCTTGATCGGGAGCGATCTTGTCATCACCCTGGTGGCGGCGCCGCTTTCGCTGGTGGTACTGCAGCAGCTGGATAGCCTCGGCAGCGAGCAGCTGGCGCCGGAGCTGGTCCTGGGCCTGCTGACGGTCACCGCCTGGCTGCTGGCGGTGGTCGGCGGCATCTTCCGCCATGCGCTGGACCTGCCCTGGCCGGCGGCGCTGGCCGTCTCGCTTGCCTATGTGATTGTTACTGCTGGCATTAGCTTATAAGCTAGCATTTCGGACAGGGCCGGACGGCCTGGGGGGCTCATGCACATCCACATTCTCGGTATCTGCGGCACCTTCATGGGGAGCCTGGCGCTGCTGGCAAGGCAGGCCGGGCATCGCGTCACCGGCTCCGATCAGGGCGTCTATCCGCCCATGAGCGACATGCTGGCGGCGCAGCAAATCGAGATCCTCGAAGGCTACCGCCCCGAGCATCTGCAACCGGCGCCAGACTGCGTAGTGGTTGGCAACGCGCTCTCGCGCGGCAATCCGGCCGTTGAGTATCTGTTCGACCACGGCCTGCCCTACCGCTCCGGACCGCAGTGGCTGGCGGAGAACATCCTGCACGACAAGTGGGTGCTGGCGGTGAGCGGCACCCACGGCAAGACCACCACCACCAGCATGCTGGCCTGGATCCTGGAATACGCCGGCCTGAAACCAGGCTTCTTGATCGGCGGCATTGCGCAGAATTTCGGCGTCTCTGCCCGTCTCGGCGACAGCCCGTTTTTCGTCATCGAGGCCGACGAATACGACACCGCCTTTTTCGACAAGCGCTCAAAATTCCTGCACTTCCGCCCGCGTACCCTGATCATCAACAACATCGAGTTCGACCACGCCGACATCTTCCCCGACCTCGCCAGCATTCAGCAGCAGTTCCATCACCTGGTGCGGACCGTGCCCAGCACCGGCCTGATCGTTGCCAACGGCGACCAGCCGGCCGTGCGCGACACCCTGGAGCGAGGCTGCTGGACGCCCGTGCAGCGGGTCGGTCAGGGCAGCGGCAATCACTGGCGCATCGTCGAGCTTGCCGCCGACGGCAGCCACTTCACCCTGCAGCGCCAAGAAGGCGAGACGCTGCAGGTGCCGCTGACCCTGCCGGGGCTGCACAACGCTCACAACGCCCTAGCGGCCATCGTCGCGGCGCGCCACGTCGGCGTGCCGCCACAAGTGGCGGCGGCGGCGCTGGCTGAGTTCCGCGGCGTACGGCGGCGGCTGGAGCTGCGCGGCGCGGCGAGCGGCGTCCGCGTCTACGACGACTTCGCCCATCACCCCACCGCCATCGCGCTGACCATCGCCGCCCTGCGCCGGCAAAACGCCGGCGGCCGCATCCTCGCCGTCCTCGAGCCGCGCTCCAACAGCATGAAGCTGGGCGTGCACCGGGATGCCCTCGCCGGCGCGCTGGCAGAGGCCGAGCTGAGCTTTCTGCTGCAGCCGCCGGGCCTCGGCTGGGACGTCCGGGCCGCGCTGGGCCCGCTGGGCGAGCGCGCCCAGGTCGCCGAGGACATCGAGACGCTGATCAGGCTGATCGTGGCCGCGAGCAGGCCTGGCGACAGCGTGCTGGTGATGAGCAACGGCGCCTTCGGCGGTATCCATGAGCGGCTGCTGGCAGCCCTTGGCGAAAGGAGCGCGCGCTGATGTCCCGCCAGGCCATCACCCTCGCCTGGACCGGCGCCTCCGGCATGCCCTACGGCCTGCGCCTGCTGGAATGCCTGCTGCGGGCCGGGCAGACGGTTTATCTGCTGATCTCCGATGCCGCTCGAGTGGTGCTGAAGCTGGAGGCGGACCTGGCGCTGCCCGGTCGCACCGCCGATGCCCAGCGCCTGCTGGCGGAGCGCTTCCGGGCCCCGGCCGAGCGGCTGCGGGTATTCGGCCAGGCCGAATGGACGGCACCGGTGGCCTCCGGCTCGGGCGCGCCGCGACGCATGGTGATCTGTCCCTGCACGACCGGCACGCTGGCGGCCGTCGCCGCCGGCAGCAGCGACAATCTGATTGAACGGGCTGCCGACGTGGTGCTCAAGGAGCGCGGCCAGCTGATCCTGGTGGTACGGGAAACGCCGCTCTCCGAGCTGCACCTGGAGAACATGCTGCGGCTGGCGCGCATGGGTGCGGTCATGCTGCCGGCGAATCCCGGCTTCTATCACCGGCCCGCCCGGATCGAGGATCTGGTGGACTTCATCGTCGCCCGCACCCTCGATCACCTGGGCATAGACCACGACCTCATCCCACCCTGGGGAGACGGCGACGACACGGCCTAGGCATGCGCATTCCCCTGTTCCCCCTCAACACGGTTCTTTTTCCGGGCGGCACCCTGACGCTGCGAATCTTCGAGCAGCGCTATCTGCAGATGGTGAGCGAATGCCTACGGCAGGACAGCCCCTTCGGGGTCTGTCTGATCTGGCGCGGGGAGGAAGTGGGCGAGGCCGCCGTGCCGCACCGGGTGGGAACGCTGGCGCGCATCGTCGACTGGGAAAAGGGCAAGGACGGCCTGCTCGGCATCGTCGCCCATGGCGGCCGGCGCTTCCGCATCCTCGATTTCGCCCCCAATGCACAGCAGCTGCTGTACGGCAACGTCGAGCTGCTGCCCGAGCTGGAGCAGGTCCCGCTGAGTCCGCAGCACCGGCCGCTGGCGGATCTGCTGCGGCGCAGCCTAGAGCTGCTGGCCCCTGCCGACAGCGGACAGCAGCTGGACGATGCCAACTGGGTCAGCTACCGGTTGGCCGAGCTGCTGCCGCTACCGCGGCGCGAGAAGCAGCGACTGCTGCAATGCAACGACCCCGAGCAGCGGCTGACGCTGCTGCAGCGCCTGCTGCAACCGGCCACCGACGATTAAGCCCTCTCCGCCGTCGCGAGACGTCCTCAGCGCCGCTCCACCGCCACGTCGGCCTGCGCGGCATCAATGGCCGGGGCCGTCGCAGGAGCGGCGATGTAATTGTCGGCCCGCACCCGCGCCGCCAGCGCCTCCCGCAGCTCCTGTAGCACCTCGGCCGGCACCTGCAGCCGTGTCCGCTGCAACCAGGGCCAGCCCGGCACCAGCATCTCCCGCTCCACCGCCACCAGCCAGATCGGCCACTCGCCGGCCTTCACCGCCAGCTGGCTGCGCCAGGCCCGCAGCACCAGCCGACCGCCCTCGTGGTAGCGCACGAAGACCAGTTGCGGCGGCCGGCCGTTGTGCCGCTGCGGCAGCGGCGGCGTGCGCACCAGGTCCACTTCTGGGCTCAGCCACAGCAGCGCGCCTTTGTAGTCGAAGGGCTGCGGCAGCTGCCAGCCGGTCTGCACCAGGGCGCGGACCAGCTCGATCTCGGGCGCGGCGATCTGGAAGGCGAAGGGATCGTCGTCCTTCCAAATTCCCTGCCGATGGGTGGGCGCCACCTGCCAGGCATGGGTCTGCCAATCCTGCCAGCTCAGCAGCTGCACCTGGGACGGCGGCTGCCACAGCAGCTGCCGCCCCAGCCCCACGCTGGCCAGGACCAGCGCCAGCGCGGTCAGCAGCCACAACGCGTGGCGGCCACGCGGCCCCGAGCGCAGATAGACGCAGCGGCTGACCACCAGCACCAGCCAGCCGGCCAGCAGCAGGACCACAGCGAGAAACAGCAGCCGCCCCGCGACCGCCACTGCCAGCGAGAACGAGGCAACCAGCACCAGGCCCGGCAGCAGATAGGCCGGGGCCCAGAACAGCGCCGAGATCACGTTGGTAAACAGAAACGAGCCGAACGGCATCCGCAGCATGCCAGCGACGGCCGGGATCACCGGCCGCAGCGGCCCGACGAAGCGGCCCAGCACCACGCTCTTGCCGCCGTGACGCCGGAAAAAGCTGACCCCGGCCTCCAGGAACCGCGGATGCTTGCGAAACGGCGGGATCTGCCAAAGCCTGTCCTGCAGCAGCCGCCCCAGCAGATAGCTCAGGCCGTCGCCAACGATGGCGCCGGCAACGGCCCACAGCGTGATGGGCCAGAACTCCAGTCGGCCGCTGCCGATGAGCGCGCCGACGCCGAACATCATGAACGCGCCCGGCACGACGAGCCCGACCAGCGCCAGCGACTCCAGCAGCGCGATCATAAATACCGCCGGCCCGGCCCAAGCGGCATGAGCCGCGATCCAATCCAGCAGGCTGGCCAGGTACTCCATCACCGCAGGCCGGTCGGTGGCTCAGAGGGCAGCGAAGGCGGCCTCGGCAGCAGTGAAGGTCTTCTGCAGGGCGGTCTCGTCATGGACGGCGGAAACGAAGCCCGCCTCGAAGGCCGAGGGCGCCAGATACACTCCTTCCTTCAGCATCACGTGGTAGAAGCGCTTGAAGCGCTCGATATCACAGGCCATCACCTGGTCGAAGCGGCTGATGGTCTGCTCTTCGCTGAAGAAGATACCGAACATGCTGCCGGCTTGGGCCACGGCCAGCGGAATGCCGGCCGCCTCAGCGCGCTGCTTCAGGCCTTGCACCAGCCGGCTGGTGTAGTCCTCGATGGCCTGGATGCGGCCCGGCTGCGCCAGCTGCTCCAGCGTCGCCAGCCCGGCAGCCATGGCGACCGGGTTGCCGGACAAGGTGCCGGCCTGGTACACCGGCCCCATCGGCGCCAGATGCTCCATGATGTCGCGCCGGCCACCGATGGCGCCGACCGGCATGCCGCCGCCGATCACCTTGCCCAGCGTGGTCAGGTCCGGACGGATCCCGTAGCGCTCCTGGGCGCCGCCCAGCGCCACCCGGAATCCGGTCATGACCTCGTCGAAGATCAACAGGCTGCCGTATTGGTCACAGACGCGGCGCAGCCCCTCCAGGAAGCCCGGCAGCGGCAGCACGCAGTTCATGTTGCCCGCCACCGGCTCGACGATGATGGCGGCGATCTGGTCGCCCAGCCTGGCGAAGGTCTGCTCCACCGCGTCCAGATCGTTGTAAGGCAGGTTGATGGTGTGCTCGGCCACCGCCGCCGGCACCCCGGGGGAGCTGGGCACGCCCAGGGTCAGCGCGCCGGAGCCTGCCTTGACCAGCAGCGAGTCGGCATGGCCGTGGTAGCAGCCTTCGAACTTGACGATCTTGTCGCGCCCGGTATAGCCGCGGGCCAGCCGCAGCGCGGTCATGGTGGCCTCGGTCCCGGAGCTAACCATGCGCACCAGCTCCATGGATGGCACCAGCGCGCGCACCCGCTCTGCCATGCGCACCTCCAGCTCGGTGGGAGCGCCGAAGCTCAAGCCGTTGGCGGCCGCCTGGCGCACCGCCTCCACCACCGCCGGGTGGGCATGCCCCATCACCAGCGGCCCCCAGGACAGCACGTAATCGACGTAGCGGCGGTCATCGACGTCGATCAGGTAAGCCCCCTCGCCACGGCGGAAAAACACCGGCGTGCCGCCGACGCCGCGGAAAGCGCGCACCGGCGAGTTGACGCCGCCGACGATGACCTGCTGAGCTTGTTCGAACAGGCGCTGGGATCGATTCATCTATGGAGTCCTCTTTGCTCAAGCGCTGCGGCCGGCAAGGTCGCCGCAAGCCGCAATTTTGATGTAGGGGGCGCGCGCCGCGCGCCAACCCTTTACCGAAGCGGACGCGGCGCGGCCGCGCCCGGCGCTTAGATCTCGATCATCTCGAAGTCTTCCTTGCCGGCTCCGCATTCGGGGCAGGTGAAGTTGGGGGGCACGTCCTCCCAGCGGGTGCCCGGCGCGATGCCGGCTTCGGGCAAGCCCTGCTCCTCTTCGTAGATCCAGCCACAAATCACGCACATGTAAGTCTTGTAGTCCATGATCCTCGTTCGTCACGTCTGCCCGTGCGGCTTCCGCCCGCATGCGCCCGGCGCGGGCCGAGGCCCGACAGCGGAATGAAGGAGCCTATCTTACCTGCCCGCGGCGGCGACGGCATTGTATGCTGTCAGCCTCGCAGTTTACGACCACAGCCAGCAGGAGACGCTTGCCATGCCCCGTCCGACCGTACGTGTTGCCGGGCTGTATGTTCTGACGGCCAAAATCCCCGGTGGTTCGCAAGCCTTGCTGAAGCGCGTCGAGGAGGTGCTGCGAGGGGGCGCCGCCATCGTGCAGTACCGCGACAAATCCGGCCAGCCCGCGCGGCGCCGGCAGGAAGCCGAGAGCATCGCGACGCTGTGCCGCGAGCACGGCGCGCTCTTCATCGTCAACGACGACCCCGAGCTGGCGGCCGCCGTGGACGCCGATGGCGTGCACCTAGGCCGCGACGACATGGCGCTCGAGCAGGCGCGCCGTATCGTCGGCGCCCGGCGCCTCATCGGGGTTTCCTGCTACGACTCGCTGGAGCGGGCGCGGCGGGCGGAGGCAGAAGGCGCCGATTACGTCGCCTTTGGCAGCGTTTATCCGTCCGCGACCAAGCCCGCTGCGGTGCGGGCGCCGCTGTCGCTGCTCACCCAGGCCAAGCGGGAGCTGCAGGTGCCGGTGGTGGCCATCGGCGGCATCGACCCTGACAACGCGGAATCGGTAATCGCCGCCGGCGCCGACGCGGTGGCCGTCATCGGCAGCGTGTTCCTGGCCGACGATCCCTACCAGGCGGCGCGGCGCATCGCGGCCCTGTTCGAATGAAAACCGGCAGCCGGGAAGAAAACGGGTAGGTCTTCAGCGCAGCCAGCCCAGCTCCGCCCCGCCCAGCAGCCAGTAGCCCACCGTGGCCAGTATCACGGCCACGATCAGCCATAGCAGCAACCGCCCCGGCTTGAAGCGCTTCTGCACCACGGCCAGCAACGGTGCCGGCTCGGCCGCCCTTGCCGGAGGCGACGCGACCTGGGGGCGCGGCAGCGGGGGCGCGGCGGGTTCGGCGACGAGGGTGGGCGGAGGCGGCGGGGGCTCGGGCGGCGGCGGGGTAGCGGCAGCGCGCAGCTGGCCCACCGTTTCCGGGTCCAGGGAGGCATCGGCCGCGGTCAGCCGGAACTCGTCGGTCAAGTCTGCGCTGAGATCGCCGAAGAAGATCGTCTTGAGGGCTTCCGGGCTGACCTCGTTGT